>JACCED010702600.1_pt1 | contig 14513 bp, 15 predicted proteins | sample 7455021 | NCBI WGS metagenome assembly JACCED01 (sample SAMN15323456, study PRJNA562643) | freshwater metagenome | isolation source: river surface water | place: USA:Blue River Watershed | collected 2017-08-19 | reverse complement strand
CCGCGAATTGAGGTATTCAACGCATCTTTGGTATTCGTAAACCAGCGTAAATGCGGCCATAATAAACATACATAGTGCGATAACATACCTGGTCTGGAATAGAGGCGGAATGTCATTGAAAAACGGTTCTAGAACTGTAATGATACTAGAGATGCTTCTCGGTACGCCGGTATTGTATTTGTAATACACGAATGTAACTGGCGCGATATATGCGAGTAGCATGAAAGTTAGAAGAATCGTATGATTCATTTGATTTATTATAATTACCGATTAGTAATCATAATAAAATACGTATGCATACGTTTACTTTACCACTCGTAGTACTTGATTCCCGAACTGGTTATTGCGCATGCTTCCTTTATCATTTGTGAATATGCTGGAGTTCCGCAAATGAACACTACGATATCTTCCGGTGTATTTGTTTGATCAGGATCTTCAATAATATTGATTAAATACTCAATGAATAACGTAGGCGTAAGCTTCGTATTTTCTTCCGAGATATATAACTGCTCGTTTATACGGTCGGAAATAGGTACACGTAATATTGCATCTTCACGTGTACGATATGATGAAAGATAATGAATTTCTTGACGTGTATGTGAAGTACGATCATTAATCCATGCAAGACCCATACTATAAAATGGCGTGATCCCTGATCCACATGAGCACATGACAACATGTTTTGCATGAATCAGTGACGTATCACATACAAACGATCGAACATCCGGGGATGGGTCATAATATCTGACACCAAATGGACCTTTGACAAATACGGTCTGGTTCACGAGATACTTATCGCATATCAGCGGGGACACTTCGCCGTTTTGAACACGTTTGATAAGAAATGTTGCGGTATCACCCTGTAGTGTCCCTTCATCTGTATTCATCGTATACTCAACCGGTGTATACGGCCGTTTCTTTGTATCAAAATACAGATTGAAGTACATTCCTGGCTTGTATTTAGGGTACTTTTCGCACAACTGTATCGTAATTTTACTATGAAGTTGGCCATTTTGTCGCCCAAATGTCATATTTCGATGGACCCGATGATTCGATTCTTCACGAATTCTATGTTTTTCAAAGACGAAGTTCATAACTTGCTCTCGTAGTCCGTTCTTTGTCTCTTCGTCATTTGTGATATAATAGTAAAAGAACGACAAGAAAGGAACAGAAAACCATACAAGACAATTGATGATATCATTCACGGAAACATCAGGGGATGTTGCGTATTTTGCAAACCCGCCAACCAACGCAACTAACGTCCATAATACATACTTGTTCAGCTTCAGATTCACACGTGCGTATATGAGTGCAATTCCGAGAAGTACAATTGGGTACAGTTTAACGTCCGCGAGATTGATGAGATAGACAATAAGCAAGCTGCCACCATAGAACATATGATACCAGAATGCCGAAATGATGTTTTTACGGACGAGTGTCATTAAAAAGGACGCAATCTGAATCGGGAAAGCGACAGCAAGAATATACGGAATTTCTGCAAATAGACAAACAATCGTTGCCATGAACTGTGAGTGTGTGTAAAAATATTTGATCATATATTGAAGGGATGCAGGACAGTCACTCCAGTATGGCATAGAGGCAGTTGTCGTCTCTTTTCGATTCTCGCGAAGATGCTCTGTGCTGAAATCAGCCATTTTCATTGCAAATAGGACAAATGCAAGACGAACCGCAATGGCTGGAACGGATGTAGAATCGGTTTTACTGAACAAAAAGTATAACGCGTTTATAATAAAGAAACTCCGGAGCGCAAACACGATGGAATGTGCGCGGAATTCTTGCCAGATCATCGGCAAAATGCCGGTACGTGTACGAGGAATGAGAAACTGAAGTGAAGAAAGCGAGAGAATGGTATGCACCCAGGTAATACCGATAAAACTGCCGTCTACACTTCGAAGTGTGATTTCTGCTTCGGCGCCACTATAAAAAAAGTCGAAGAGGAGATAAAAATAGTTCAGGAGTGATACGATCCCCATGCTTTTATGAATATGGTATTTGTCTTCATGTGTGATGAGTTTCGATATTTTAGTCTTGTTGTATTCGATCATGTTTTCTCGCTTGAAGCGTGGATCATCTTCCGATAGCTCTTCGACTTTGTAATTTCCAAGGATATTCACTGCATATTCAGAATGACCAACTTCATTGAACCTTTCTGTTAGGTCAGATAATTCTCCGTTCACTGGTTTCGTGTTCACTTTAAATACATCTGGTCCTCCCGGATGTTCATTAACAAATGTAGTTATATCATAAATCGCATTATTAATAATGACACGCATTGTGGTCACAATTAATAATACTATGTAATACGGTTTATATCAATTCATTCATGAACTTCTCCATCTCACTTCCTTCATAATATGGAATACTTTCTTGCCCAGTCATGATCTTCACAGTTTTCCAAAGACGCACAAAGACATTTTCGCAGACGTAAGGAACTCCGTATTTCCGACATACATCTTCCACGTCTTTTTGAATCACTTGGTATTCATATGCAGACAAATCTGGGAATAAATGGTGCTCGATCTGATAGTTCAACCATCCCTGTAAATAGTCAATAACATTGTTGCCTAGGGTATAGTTCGTCGATGAAATACATTGACGCATTAACCACTCGTCACTCTTACCTTTCACTGGTGTACGATACAAATACATATCACCGCCAGAATGATTCGGGACAATGATTACGAATGTATGTACGTTGCATAACAAGTCTGCCAAAATGTAATTGATGACAACATTATACAAATGTGTCGTTGTGAATATAGCGGGAAAATACATATGAACCGAATAAACCATCCCGAAACATACAGCGCGATACATAAAAATTGGGCACAAAACCAGAGTGAAGTATTCCACTTTACTTATCCAAGATGGCCATTCATTCGTGACCATTCCAAAAAGCGTCATCTGTTTATAATCTTCATCCTTCATCGTGTAATTCAGTTTGGTCGCCTTGTAGTACTTATACGAATTTGATGAGTAATAGAAGAGACGCCATGTAAGCGCGAAAAATGCGATAATACCATACTTCACAATCATCGGGGCATTCATGGTGCGAAGAAGAACGAGATTGTGTTGTACATTATCTGGATCATTGAATTCATTCAACATATAATGGTGATATATATTGTGTTCACATGACCACGCTTCAGGCAGTATATAGTCCATCCAATCATAGAAACGACGCAGTTTTACACCATACTTGAATCGATTGTATTTGTTATTTTCCTTATTCTCTTCATCCGTGTATCCACCATGACTCACATGATGACTCACAGTTGTCCAATGTGAACTAATCGACAGACCCATCATGACCCATGGAAATACATAAGACCAGTCTAAAAATGAAAAGAAAAATCCAGTATAAAACATGACATTATTAAACGCAACGATATTTTGAAGATGATAAAATGCACGTCGCTTATGTACAGGGGTGAGTTTCGTCTCTTTGATTGCGCGGATATCAGCCGCCCACTTTGAAAGGCGTGTGCTTTTGTCGTTAACTATCATTTACCTATCTAGAATATATGATTATTTTTATATCTATTTGGCTGTACGGATACTCCAGTGATTCATCGTGATTTTACTCAACTCTTGGTTTTTGAAGCGAACCGGATTTGTGTTACTAATATCTACGTCATCCCAACTATCTACGTAAATCACTGGTAAATTACCAATATTCACGCTGTCTGTTTTCAGCATGATTGGTATGACATCTAAATAGAGGCATTCCCATAATCGATGGGTATCCAATCCGTTTCCTCTTGGACATATTGCGTACCTGTGTCGCTTCAACTCAACGAAGTAATCTTCGCGCGCCCGGGGTTGATTGAATTCAAGTCGGTTGCGTAATGCATGGTAACACTCCTGGCGGGATGGATGGGTTCCTAACGAGAAAAAGAAATAAATGCCTTTTGTTTTAAGAATGTCTTGACGCTTTCGAACACGATGTAATATATCATGATCAAACCACATCCGGTTTTCGATTCCAATTGGGATAGGTACTAATTTATTGTTTTCTTCGTCGATGAATGAACAGTTTTGCGAAAACTGCTGCTTCACTTTCTTTATATGTTCACCAAACCCTGCTCGACTAATCTCATGATCCGAATTATGTGTGATGATGATCTTGTCTTCTAAGTTCTTATGGAATCTCTCGTAAAAATGTTGTATGTCGTCGGTTTTTACGAATATACGCTTTTGTGCAATAAAGAGGTCATCCGTATCACTAATACAGTCAATATGGATATTCTGCTTTGAGAACCGCGGCGTGTTTGGGTTGGCATGTAATGAATAAACGGAACCTATAAAACAGTCCGCGAGTGCGAGGAAGTGTTCCCCACAAATGATTTGGTTGTCATCATTGATTATACTTGCGGTGGAGATATAGTCGTATACATTGTCTTCTTTTGCAAGTTGGATCTTCTCCATTCGCGTTCCATTGTAATACGGTATTCTGCGGTTATTGTTGTCATACACCCACTCAATATTAGATAGGTCATATGTAATGCATGCGTCGCATAATGTCGTTGGGTCTTTCTCTATTTGGGCATAGACCATTATGTTTTCTTTGATGAGATAGGACAGCACACGATTCTCTACACCCTCGGACTTCGTCTGCTCATTGAAGAGGTAATACTGGTTTCGAATGACATCTTCTGCCATGGTTGGATTGCTGGCTGGTTGGTTGGTGGATTTACGTACTTACATATTCATAATAGATTTATTTATGCCATAATAGAGTACAAAATTCGCGATATTCGCGGTAACGTGGATCATTGCATGTGTGTATGTTGCCGACCAGTAACTGTGTCGATATAATAGGTAATACTGTGAAACAACGTAAAACAATGTAGAAATACCAATGAGGGATAGGTAGGTATGTCTTATAAATGGATCCATACCTGGTGTAGTTACTGCGTAGCATATGTGATGGGTGAGGCCAGCGGATACTACGGCCATATCGAAACTACGACGCCATGAATCGCTGACCGGGTTACGCCAGTAAAGGAGGGATGTCGCCCAGACAGCAGTAGGAATGAGTGCGAAATGGGTGGTTTCGGTGTGAGTATAAGCGTATATGGCAGAGGGTACGGACAACCACGCGAAGTACCAGATGAAATGTGCGTTTGGAAGAGGGAGTACCAGCGTATCCACGCGTGACATTATAATACGATCTAAAAAGATATACAGATTATACAGTATATCTTTTTACATAATATTCGAGAACACACGAAACATGGTCCTACTTATTCCTGGAAATGCAAACCCAACAAGGGATGACATCGACGCATATATTATCCAGTGCGAACCACCGCTCAACGATATAAAACGCACCGTCCGAGAGATTGAATGTAAATCCGGTACAGGTGCACTACTTCATCCTGCCGAAGAATATTTCTTAGAAAGAGCGGCGACTCTATAAAAATTCCGAACGTTCTTCTTTAAAAGTCGGTAGCTCCATGCGTACCCCATCAAGTATACCAGTATAATCAAGAATTGTGTAATGAATGGATAATTAAAAAATGGAATACTGTGTTCGTAGATAAATACCGACAATGCAAACAGGCGATAATACGTATATGTTATAAGTTGAGCACATTCCGATACTGCACACAATCGCACATATTCCGCACGTTGTTTATGCAGATAGTATGAAACATATATCATAATATTTGACTTTTCAAGAATAAGAAAGGCGCCTAAGATTGAATCACCACCTTTGTCAGTCAATGCTGAATATAAAAGGTATGATCCTGCGATATGGTGTATGATAAAAGGGACCTGTTTTTTAATTTCATCTTTCCGTTTGGATGAATCCTGGTGATACACACGTTGCATGATAAAAAAGAGATCATACATGTAAAATCCGATACTAATGTGTATGGCATAATTCAGGTTGTAGTCATAATGATAATGAGCAATATAAGAAAGACAATGGATGAAGCTGACCGCATTATTGGTAATTTCGGGTGAATTATATTTTGCGATTTGGGATGAAATCGTGTGCCAAAAGGTGACGAGCGGAAGGATGTATTCGATGTTCATAATGATCAATTCGGCAATAAATAATAGTAACGTTATATTTGATAGATATACTCGTGTTATCGTTTTATATTCATGATCTATTGTAAAAGATATTAAATACGTCTATATGAGTTCATTAATAATACTATGAAAAACTTTACAGAAGACGAACTGACATCGATATATAATGATCTTGTCAAAAAAGATAGTGATTATTTTAATCGGTATACCGAAATGCCAGACTGTCCGGTTCGTAACTGGAATCATAATTGGTCTCGGCATGATATGCCACGCAATTTTGCAATATTAGATTTCATTGAATGGACGAAAAAGCACAACATTCAGGTTGGAAATGAACTTGGCATCACGTGTACTTGTGATCCTGAAATAGAGTTTGTTTCGTATAATAATACAACATTACTGGAATACCCCCCTTATGATTTACACATTGATTATAAACAATTCCATTCAAATTTTGATTTGTTCATATTCAATCAAACAATAGAACATTTATATAACCCATTTATGGCATTAGATAACATCTTTAAATACGTGAAACCAGGTGGTTATGTTTTCACAAGTGTTCCTACTATCAACATACCGCACCATACCCCAATTCATTATAACGGATATAATCCGATGGGTTTGGCGTTATTGTTCCTTTCGACTGGGTTTGAAGTTATCGAAATGGGGCAATGGGGTAATTATGATTACATTAACCAACTTTTTTATAGTCACAGTTGGCCGGATGCATCACAGGTAAGTCATGTCAACGAAGAAAGCAATGTCGCGCAATGTTGGATATTGGCGAGGAGGCCAATTAACTCAACTAATTGATTATTGTATTAAATAATTTTAGACCAATCTATATATTTGTTAATGCGTTATAATCTTTATAATATTGTATCCAATATAATATTATAGAAAATGTCGTCGATAGCACATATTAACGGTCCGTATAAAAGGAAAGTCATTGACGGGTTCATGTTCTACAATGAGCTCGAATTATTGTCGTACCGCTTGAAGATCTTGAACGATGTCGTTGATTACTTCGTCATTGTGGAATGCACACGCACGTTTGTAGGAAGAGAAAAACCGCTGATTTTTGAAGAGAATAAGGCGAATTACGCCGAATATAGCCATAAGATCATTCATATTGTCGTGGATGATATTCCCTTTGTTCCCCCGAATATTAATATTGGTGCTGGACAGCAATGGAAGAACGAGGAGTGGCAACGAAACGCAATCGCGACCGGGTTCGCGAAAGTCGCACATGAGTTGCAAGACACCGATATTTTGATGATCACGGATTTAGATGAGATTCCTGATCCACGAACAATCCAGCGTATCAAGGACGGCGAGACTCCGTTAGAAGGAATCAGTATTCTCTATATGGACTTGTACTATTACAACCTGCATGTTCGCTTTACGGACAAATGTGACTGGCCAAAAATCCTGCTTTACGGAAAATATAAAGAGTTGAATACGACTTGCTCATTGATCCGTGGAATCACGAATTGTCCTCGAATTGTGGATGGCGCTGGATGGCATCTTTCGTACTTTGGCGATTACGAGTTTATGCGGAATAAAACGGAGAATTGGTCACATCAAGAACTCAATAATAGCGATAATAACGATTTGAATAACATCGCGGATCGTGTGAAACGTGGGGTGGACCTGTATAACCGTCCTTGGGTACGGTTCACTAGGATCAAACTCTCCGAGAATACGTATTTACCGATAGATTATGATAAGTACCTTACGAAGTATTACACGGTTGATACCGATGCGTGAATAGCGTTCTTGAGAAGTTCCTTGAGAATCTTGTTTTCCATGAGAATATACTGGATCTGTTCAGGGGTGAATGTTTCTTGTTGTGGGGCTGAGGGTGCGGGTGCGGGTGTGGATGCAGTTACGGGCGTGGACACTTTCGGTGTCACTGTAGGTACACCACACTTTTTCATATGAGTATAAACTGATGTCCTAAATTTGTACATTTTATGGCAATTCGGACACATTGGCGGTTTTTTGTCGAGTGTGTCATTGTCGTCAACGATAACTGTGGGTTTCAAAATAGAGAGGTGTCCTGAGGGATCGTTTATTAGGTGTTTCTTTGATCGGACATGACGCTCATAGTCTTTTTTATTTCTGGTTATAAACATGCATGTTTGACAATTATAGATTGCGAGAGATTTACTTTCTGATATCATGGTATCGTGATTATCTACCTATACTGGTATATAATCATGATATAATAAATACGAGTGTATGAACGATGAATGATGAATGATGAATGAGTGTATTACTCCTTCTCGATAATGACGTTTTTTGCAACACGTCGAATCACCTTGGCAATATTGCCTTCTTTATCTCCATCAGTTACTGCTTTTGATAACTTAAAATATGTCTCATTATCTCGCGTGCAGCTATTCATACAGTTCGGGTGCGCCTTCGCCCATTCACTCACAAGCGCAACGTTCTTCTGTTCAACTGCAAGGACCGCGTTCACCATTTTTGGGTGGTCTGGGCCATCCCGCGCCCATTGATTATCATCCTTCACGTATAATGTTTCACGTTTGACATCGCTACAATGAACAGGTCGCTTGTAAATGTCGGTTTTCTGGAGATTGTCGATGAGAATATTTGACATTCCTTCTACATAACCTAGTCGTCCAACATTTTCCATGTCAGTTATATCCAACTGGATCGAATTCACAAAATCTTTTATGTTCATTGCATCTTTGCACTTCTCATTCAAGAATAGATTCATGTTGAATGTACTGTTATTATTGTTAATGTTTGTTGAATTATCATGGATTGTATGTGAAATAACATTATTATTACTATTTTTATTTTCAGATAATGACTTTATAATTTTCAACATCTCATCTCGGTCATTTAAAATTTTCATGAACATCTCAGGTGTAATTACTATATTCTGGTTGGAAACAACCGGTTTATGTTCTTCGTAATTTACATTATCAGACTCATTTAATGTGTGGAGACGTATACATGTTCGTTTGTGTTTTGCAAGACTCGTGTGGTGGTTATACCTCTTACCACATATACAACTAAACATTTTTGGTTCGGTGGTTGGAGATATTTCATGTAGTCCATGTAGTCGTTTGTGCTTATTCGTCACAATATGTCGGTCGTATTCATTTTGTTTCATTGTTGTAAAGTCACATTTTTCGCATATAAACTTTGGAGTTTTTTGGAGTTTTTTTTCTGTAGCCATTGGTTGTATATAGACTACATAAAAAAATCTCCTAAATCTCCAAACCGGGCCGATTGACTAACCCCCAAAAATTTTCAGTCAGGAGTTTTTTCATGAAAAATACGGTTTTGAGAGCATAATGGTCACAAATCCATTTTTTGGTGTTTTTGATTTTGTGTTTTAAAACTTCCGCGCGCAAAGGGCAAAATGGACATTTTTGGCGGACATAAAAATGTCCAAAAAAAGGGGGGGGGGTCAAAATTGGACATTTTTTGGTTCATGGATTTTCCTATTTTTAAACGAAATATTTTCGGAGAGAAAGTCGTTCAAACGTATACGTTGGATCTTATAAGTTTGAAAGTTTGATTTTTGGCTGAAAAGTGTTCATTCGAACGGAATATTTTTGGCTGATTCGAGAGATTTTCACCGCCGTAGACCGAATTCTAAACCAAGGATAATTGCAATCATCGAAAACCAACTGAATCCGTAGTTTAACGATGCACCTTTGATTTTACCGTAGTACCGAATCATGAAAGGGAGCATAATAAAAAAGAGAACCCAGGATAAGAACCATCCAGTAAACGCATATACGGAGTATTTTATTAAGTAATCGTATTTGTTGTATAATTCACAGAATGTATCCATAAGTTGGACAAATACTTTACTATACCATTAGGAATTATTTGTAATGTTCACACACTCAAAAAAAATGGTTCCAAAACCACCAGGAACTCTTGCTTGCCGTACCTTTTTATTTACCGATATCCTTGAAGAACGATGTTTCTCCTTCAAGAGTGTATTTCTTGCCAGTGCGAACGTCGACGTATCCATCCGTATCGGCGCAGTTCTGGGCAGGCCAACCGGTGCACCAATACCAACCTTTGATATTAGTGACATTGTCGCGAAGAAGCATCACATGTGCCTCGCAAAGTTTGGCGTGTTCTTCGCAGGCAGCGTTGTAATGTTCGATGGAATGAAGATGAGATGGAGTGATACGTTGGTATTCATGCCAAGAACGAATGTAGTGGGTCCTGTAGTTTTTCTGGATGGAAGCGATGGCAGCAGCGGAGATAGACGACATTGAAACGATTGTTGTTCTTTGAGATAGCATGAAGTATGGGAATCATGAAAAAACATTTCAATTTTTTCGGAGAAAAAGTCAATTTTTCGGAGAAAAATCATTCCTGAATCGGAATGTCAATTTTTTATACAATAATACGCATATCGAACCGACAAACGGGACAAGTATGATGTGTATCAATCCATCTTGAAACACATGATGCATGAAACATATGTCCGCATGGTAGTCCTCTCCATGGTTGAATATTATCATTATCCATACAAATACAGCATTCCTGCGCAGTACTCAATATTACATCATTTAATATAGGTACAGGTAATGACACTGAATCATGTGAATTTAGGTTGTATCGATGTGATTGATAATAAGTTGCATCATAGCAACATGAAGCGCATAACACGTACATTGAAAAAATGCCGACAACAATATAAACAATTAAGAGTCCCGATATGTGTATATATAAAATACCTTTACCGACATTACATGGTGTATCAAAATCAATTTGTGGCGGAAATGAGTTTATAATGTACCATATTTTTATTCCGAATTCAGTCCCGGCAAATATTATACGCGTTTTTGGTAATTGTTGTTGTTTCCATAGTTTATATTCTTCAACAGATGAAAAAGTAGTACCATATCTTCGATAATGAATATACTCATAACGTGCGCTGTTTAGAATAGATAAAAATGTAACAGTATTCATTACTAAGAAAAAGGCAGGCCGATCACATCTAGTGAATGTTAATGTATAAAAAACAAGTCCAAATGATTTTAACAATAGATATACTTTTGAATAAATCCGGCGCTCGTCGTACACGAAATCAGTTCGAATTTCACGGTCATCTATGTTATTTCCGAAATAATTATCAATCGCATAATCCATTATTTATGAATAGTTCATAATTGATTATACAAATATAACGAGATATGTTTATATCCAACTACCACCACCGCGTGGCTGAGCGCGCATATCCATTGATCCGCGTAAGTTCGCACTATTTCCACCTCCTGCGCTCAAACGCGAGTATTCGGGTTGCTGAGGTGGTGCGCGATATGCTGCCTGCGCTGCAAACTGAGGAGGTGTTCCAACCGGCGCGTATTGCTGAGGCTGAGGCATAGACTGACCACGCTGTGAACCACTTGGCATACCGCCGCCTCCACCATAATTCATACCACCAGCTCCTTCTCTAAAAGCCACATTTTCCGTTCTCTGTCCACTGATACTACTGCCGACAAAGCCGCTCCCACCGCCACCACCAACAATACGATTACTAGCATTTGCTGATTGTGATTGTAATATATCCGAGTTTCGTTTTTGCTGCAACTGCTCTAATGAAACACTGCCGACCTTATCTGGTGTATAATTGTCGGGTGGAGTTTCAATTTTATCCACGAGATCAATTGTCGCATAGTTATACAATTGCCGCATTCCACCATTTCCCTTCGCCGATAATTCATCGGCACTTTGATCTAAAAAGCTGTAATTGTCGGAGGCAACACCGAAACCACCCATACTCTCTCGACCCAAAGAAAACGAATTCGGCTCACCATTGAAATTTGTTGCTTCATTATTCAACGCAACACTCTTAGGCTGAAAATGCTGTAAAATCTGCTCACCATAAAGCACCATATGTCCCTTACTCAGGAGCAAGAGTGCGGGTACACGATTGACTTGAGGCGGAAGAAGTACTTTTTCGCCGGTTTCAGTAAGAATATGCCATGCACCCGATCCATTTGCAGCTTTTACACGTTTATCAATACAAAGAAAATGGATGTCGTCTTGGACGCGTGATTTAGACAATGCAGTTAATACCGCTTTTGATTTGTCGCAATGATTGCTATAATAGATAATACACGACATTCCCTATTACTAAAGAATACATAAGTTTTTATGTATTTTTTAACGCGCGTAGGCGCTAGGTGGCCATCCGCCCGTTTTTCGAAGAAAAAATTGCGGCCATCCGCCCGTTTTTCGAAGAAAAAATTGAATACAATCCAATTGTTTTAACAATATAATATAAACCGTTCCGTTATTGTTAATCAACGAAAGATGTCATCCGCATCAGCAGCAGCATCCGAATCCGCCGCCCCTTTCCATTCCGCTTCTGCGGCTTCTAAATATATCCCTCGTATCGTCTCAAAAACTGACGAAAATGGACAACTCAAATTTACAATCGATCGTATCAATGTTAGTCTAGCCAACGCCCTCCGTCGCGTCATCCTCTCCGATATTCCTACATTCGTATTTCGGACGTTCCCTTACGCCGAATGCAAGGCGAGTATCACTGCAAACACGTCACGTATTCATAACGAGATCGTGAAACAACGCCTGAGCTGCATCCCGATTCACATCACGGAAACAGATTTCCCGTATCAGGAGTACGTTCTTGAAGTTAACGTCGTCGCGGATGGCGGCGAAATCCGCTATGTTACTACCAAAGACTTCAAACTGAAAAACAAGACCAACGGCAAGTACTTAACCGACGTCAAAGTCCACGAGATTTTCCCGCCTAACCCCATATCTGGCGACTATATTGAGTTTATGCGTCTTCTCCCGAAGATGACGGAATATGGCGAAGGAGAGCAACTTGCGCTGACATGTGAACTGGATATTGGCACAGCCAAAGAGGATGGTGCATTCAATGTCGTAAGCACGTGCGCGTATAGTATGACGATGGATGCATCCAAAGTAGATGAGGCTTGGCGTATCAAGGAGGCGGAACTCGTGAAGGAAGGTGTTGCCGCGATCGGAAGCGAAGAAATGAAAGCACAGCGTAAGAATTGGGCGCTCTTAGATGCTCAACGCCAGACGAAAGAAGACAGCTTCGATTTCGTGGTGGAGACCGTTGGTGTTTTCAGCAACGCAAGTATTGTAAGCAAAGCGGCACAGATCATGATCAACAAATGCACGAAATTCATCCGTGATATTGAAAGTGGGGAAAACCATATTGTTCCGACGGTAAGCACGATTCAGAATGGATTCGATATTGAACTGAAGGGGGAGGATTATACATTGGGGAAGGTACTTGAGTTCTTCTTGCATGACAAGCATTACGCAGAGGATCAGACGGTTACCTACTGCGCGTTTCGCAAGGTTCACCCACACAATCCGGATAGTATGATACGTGTTGGTTTCGCAGAGACAGTGGGTGTGAATGAAGAAATCGTGGCGCAGTACATCACGACATGTGCTAGGGATGCGATTGCGGTGTTTGAACACATTCGCGATCAGTTCAGGGAGTATTAATGGAATGGAATGCGAGATACGCGAAGCGCGAATAATAACATAATAAAAAAGTGTTAGATACACACACCTTACCTTTTTTATTATTTACTTACCTAAACCACGTCGTATCTAATCATATGATGGCACCTCCTCTTCCGCGTCCTTCTGGGCAACGACGTCTGCTGCCTCCGTCTCCGTCGTTGAATCACTCGTGGGAAAACGCATCACCGCTGCAGCTTCTTCGTAACGTGGCCGAAGAGTGTAATCGCGCCCCTGGGTGAAGATCGCGTCTTCTGCGCAGTAGTACACTGCGAATTCGGTTCCTTCCGTCAAACGAAACAGGTTGGAGAATGCAAGCATGGACATAATCTTCCACGCGTAAACCGAAATGTCGCGCAATTGCAAGAACGCCATAACAACTGGGTCGCGATGTTCAGCGTCGAATTTCTGGAAATGAAGGAAGATGTTTGAAATGACGCCGGATTGCGCCGTGAGTTGCTTTTTCTTGTTCTCTTCATTGTGTGGGCGATCCATTGTCGTCATTCCGTTCACGAGAACCCAGCCTCCAGATTCGACGAGATCGCAAAGTTCAGTGAAACTGCGTCGCAGACGGCCGCTAGCGATGAGGAATGTTGCTGCGAGTTGGTTTTGAGATCTATGTATGGGCCTGGGAGTCGACGATGATGTACCATTGTCACTGTAGTATTGATTGGTAGGATGAGAATGGGAGCGCTGTAATGGGCTACTTGAGACAGTATCATCACCGAAGCCTTGTTCGAGATCTTCTTCTCCGCCGCACGGAGGAGACACCATGTCTTCATCACCGTCTTCGTGATCTTGGTGGTCATGGTCGTCGTCGCACCTGGGAGAACGTCCCCAGTCGAGGTCTTCTTGTTCTTCATTGTACCTGTTCGCGATGAGTGTAATCATTTGAATCGTTCGAT
>JACCED010415345.1_pt1 | contig 14513 bp, 12 predicted proteins | sample 7455021 | NCBI WGS metagenome assembly JACCED01 (sample SAMN15323456, study PRJNA562643) | freshwater metagenome | isolation source: river surface water | place: USA:Blue River Watershed | collected 2017-08-19 | reverse complement strand
CTTCAGCAAGATACGAGTCAACAAAATCGGGATTTTTGGCAAATAGTGGACCGTGAAGTTGTGTTCCCAAGACCAGCCCTTGCTTTTGAATAATTGGGGCCGTTGTCTCAGAGTTTAGATAGCCAAGGATTTCTTGTCCGTCGAGCGTTGCTATTTCAAATTTAGATACTCGCTCAACCTTGTCCACTTTTCCTGGCATAAGACCGAGTTCGATGGCTCTTTCATGACCTGAAGCAACAGCCATGAAGGCAGTGCCATTGCCAATAAGTGAAGTGATTTGAGGCACGAGCTTGGAAAGGTCATCTTCAATGTCTGCCCAAGCGGCGATCGAACCGTGGCCAAGGAACACCAGCGCAGCATCAGTTGGGATTGCTTCACCTTTGTCTACGTTTACAATCTCAACTTGATGCCCGAACCACCCAAGGCGTATTTGAGCAACCTTGAGGTTCGCCTGGTCCCCATTCAAATCTAGATGTCGAGAAAATAGCGAAACTAGCTTAATCATCAACGTTCCACAGCTTCCGGATCGGTAAAGCCGAGGTAGCGCCTGGTTCGTCTCATTGCATCGGCCGAGAAAATTACAGTACGTCTGCCCTTTATTGGCGCCGGCTTTGCAAAGAATTCATCAATGGCTTTTTCAATATCAGGTTCAATTTCCTCAATTTCAACACCCTCGTATGAGAGACGCAATGCCATTTCTGCATAGTTGAAGCCGGTTACACAATCAACCTTGGGCATGTTTTTGAAATCAACAGTCCACAACCAAGAGGGGTCGTGAACGTCTGTGCCAATTGCAACCATCAACTGCTGCTGATCCTTAGGGAGGTTGTCAAGATTCAACTGAAAGCTCATCGGATTCTGTACCAAAATAAATTCCACTTCAACACCATTGACTGTGGTGATTTCACCGCGGGCAAAAACCGGTGGAAGTTCACTTAAGGTTTGAGCTGCAAGTTTTGCATCGAATGATTGACCTAGATAACGTCTTGCTGATTCAAGTGCTGCTGCGGCGTCTAGTGCAAAATGGATTCCCCTGTTTGGCAGATTGAATTCCACGAGCGCTTTATCAATGCGAGCACTCAAATTTCCATCTTTAATCTTTTCAATCTGGGTATTGGTGCTAGGGCGAGGCAAATCTTTCAAGTAAGTCGGCGCATTTCCCAGTCCGTGCTCTGACGAAGAGATCAAACCTGCATCGAGCCCAAACCAAGAGGTATTATTTCTCGCTACCTCTTTGTTTATCTGGAGGATGTTTTGATCGTCAGCATTGAGGATCAAGGCTTCAGATGCTCGCTTCGCAACATCCGCAAGTTTATTTCTCACCAAGAGTGGGTCCACGAACCTATCCAATTGATCATCGAGCACATTCAGTACTGTGACTTGCCTTGGTCGAATTCGACGAGTAATTTCTGCCGCGTGGGCTTCGTCCATTTCTAAAATTGCAACGTCACCGGTGATTCGACCAGCAAAATTTGATCGCTCGATTATTGACGAAAAGAAGCCCTGAGCAATGTTCGCTGTGGACGGATTGGTAAAGACTACTTTTCCATGTGCCCTGGCAATAGCCACGAGCATTTTTGTTGTGGTTGATTTACCAGCGGAACCTGTTACAACAACAAGCCCTTCAGGGAATTTAGACAATGTTTGAGCTAGAAGGCCAGGAGCAATTTTGCTGATCACCAACCCAGGAAGAGCTGAGCCACCGCCAGGCCTAATTAGGCGCACCAATGCCCGCACGAGGCGTCCGATCAAAATCGCCGGAACATAAAACATTGGTTTATACCTAGGTCTTAGTTTTCTAGGTAGTCGCGCAGCATCTGAGATCTTGAAGGGTGGCGAAGTTTCGACATAGTTTTTGATTCAATTTGACGAATTCGTTCACGGGTTACACCGAACTCTTCACCAATTTGATCTAGAGTCTTCTGGACACCATCGCCGAGGCCAAAGCGAGAGCGAATCACGCCAGCTTCTCTAGGGTGAAGTGAGTCAAGGATTCTTTCTAGCTCACGCTGAAGCATTGTGAAACCAACTGCGTCGGCCGGAACTACTGCCTCGGTGTCTTCGATTAGGTCACCGAACTCACTGTCACCATCTTCACCCAAAGGTGTTGACAAAGAAATTGGTTCGCGCCCGTACTTTTGAACCTCAACTACCTTTTCCGGAGTCATGTCCAATTCACGTGCCAGTTCTTCTGGGGTTGGCTCGCGACCAAGATCCTGAAGGAGCTGACGCTGAACGCGTGCCAACTTGTTGATTACCTCAACCATGTGAACTGGAATACGAATCGTTCTGGCCTGATCGGCCATGGCACGAGTAATAGCTTGGCGAATCCACCAGGTTGCGTAGGTTGAGAACTTATATCCCTTGGTGTAGTCGAATTTTTCAACTGCTCGGATCAGGCCTAGGTTTCCTTCTTGGATAAGGTCAAGGAATTGCATTCCACGACCGGTGTAGCGCTTCGCAAGGCTAACCACAAGTCGAAGGTTTGCTTCAAGAAGGTGACTCTTAGCGCGTTGACCGTCTTTGACAACCCACTTCAGGTCGCGTTCAACATCACGTGAAATCTTTTTGTCTGTGGCGAGCTTTTCTTCGGCGAAAAGACCAGCTTCAATTCGTTTTGCCAACTCAACTTCGAGTTCTGCATTTAGAAGGGCTACCTTACCGATTTGTTTGAGGTAATCCTTGACCGGGTCAGCAGTCGCACCAGTGATAGTGGTTGTTTGAGCCGGAATGTCATCTTCTTCACGGTTGGAAAGAACCATTCCACCGATTTTTGCGATTTCATTTTTAGCTTTATCTTCTTCTGGTTCTTCCTCAGGAAGTTCCTCTTCAACTGCGGCAATGTCTACAACTGCAGCTGCTTCAGCAACAATTTCATCAACAGACTCCAAATCAGCATCATCGTCTAATTCTTCGTCGTCATCGCCGAGCTCCTTAGGAAGCTTGCTTCCCTTCGCTGGTTTAGCTTTTGAAACTGGTAATGCCGCAGCCTTGCCCTTAGCGGCAGGCTTTGAAGACTCTTTCAACGCCGACTTTGCTACTGCCTTATTCGCTGTTTTTGCGACTGGCTTTGCGGGAGATTTTGCTGCTGCCTTTGCGGTTGGCTTCGCAGTGACCTTAGTTGCAGCTTTCGCCGGACTCTTGATTGCCGCTTTTGCGGCAGGCTTTGCAACAGGCTTCGCAGTTGCCTTAGGTGCTGCCTTAGGTGCTGTCTTTGATGTCGACTTTACGACTGCCTTTGCAGACGCAGGCGCAGCGCTCTTTACTGCTGGCTTACTCGTTGATTTCGATACCGGTTTGGCAGAAGCTTTTTCTGCGGTTTTTGTGGCCGCCTTCGCCTGTGGTTTATTTTCAGTTTTTGCAACTGCCTTTGTTGGAACCTTCGCTACAGACTTGGCTGCTGGCTTGACGACTGGCTTTGCTGCTTTACTTGCAGAAGACTTATTGGTTGAAGCTGAAATGACCGGGGTTTCCTTAGCTTTTGTGGATTTGGTAGACGAAGTCTTTTCAGAGGCTGAACGCAAAAGACTTGATAGCAAGCCACCGCGCTTTTTGCCGGTCTCAGAATCCTTCTTCGCCACTTTTACCTCTCGATGCCCCCACCGAATCGGTGTCTACCGTTTCGGGCATTACTAAGACCCATGTCAAGTCCCCTATAAATAGGAGTCCGACTGGGTCTTGTTGCAATTATAGCCTCGAATATGGGCACAAGCCCTCATTTAGCGCTTTCGACGACTAATTCGCTCTGAAATGACAACTCCGATAGGCCTAAGCAGTATTCCCTCATCCAAAAAGAGTTTGGCTCTGGCCTTCCTGCGTTCTACAAGGAACATGGTGGAACCAATCGCCAAAACTAGGAATTGGACACTCATTGCCCATCTAAAGCCATTGAGGCTGTAAAGCTCCACCGGTGTTCCTGTTGCCTCAGATGCAGCTTTCACCAAGTCAAGGATCATTCCTGCAAGAAACATCATGCTGAAGGTGGCAAGGAATCCACCAATGTTCACGAAGCCGATAGCGGTGCCGAGGCGACGCTTCTCGATAAAACTTCTCGTGTAATCCATAGCAATCATTGACATTGGTCCGCTAGTCGCCAGAACTATACATAACAAAGCGACCAACCAGATAGGGGCTTTGCCCGGTAAGAGAAGAACCAACGCCCAGACAATTGCTAGCGCCAATACTGTAAGCAGAATCAGAAAGGAACGACGCTGTGGAAATCTTGCGCAGAAGTGACTAATCAATGGACCAACTAAGAAACCAATAATGACAAACGAGCTAAGCAGCAGCGAGGCGACGTATGGCGGCATTCCCTGACCACCCACTAAGAACGGATACCCCCAAAGCAAAGAGAACACCGATGGAGCAGACTGCAAAACAAAATGGGTCCAAAACGCCATACGAACGCCCGGATGTCGAATATTTTCAAACAGCTGTTTAGTGACGTCCTTGATAACAGGTGTCTCTTTTTGATCCGTTCCATGATCACGATCGTTCACCACGAAGACAGCGCTGATGAATACAGCGGTCAAAGTTAGACCAGTCAAAATCATGAAGGACGTATTCCAACCAAGATCAGTCAATAGAAAGGCAAAAGGTATTGCGGAGACAGCCTGGCCGAGCTGTCCGGTATTTGTCACCAGTTGCTGTATTCGAGTTGCTCTAGCGCCAACGAACCAACCGTTGACTAGGCGTATTACTGAAATGAAAACGAAGGCATCCCCTAGCCCCACAAACATTCGACCAACCACAGCCAGACCAAGTTGCTCTGAGATTGAGACTAAATATTGACCGAGTGTCATCACGAGAGTTCCAAAAACCAACATTGATTTTGAACCAAAACGATCTAGAAGAATACCTACGGGTATTTGCATAACCGCGTAGACCACCAGCTGTGCCACCGCCAGAGTTGATAGTGAAGTAGCAGCGACATCAAATCTTTCGGATGCAAGCAACGAAGCAACACCCATGCTGCTTCGGTTAGTCACAGTCATCAGGTACGCCAAGGCCCCGGCAATCATGACTAGGCTCGCGCTGTTCTTTTTCACTTGTTCATTCTCGCAAACGATTAGTCTGCTTACATGCAGCAGGTAGCTATCATCACGGGCGGAAATGCGGGTTTGGGGTTCGAATGCGCTAAGCGTGCTCTTAGCGCTGGATACAAAGTCGTGCTTGCCTGCCGAAACGAACTAAAGGGTGCTGACGCTAGAGAAAGATTGCTTGCTCAATTCCCTGGTGCAAAAATTTCGGTTGCACCGCTCGATCTTTCAGACCTTGATTCGGCGTTAGCTTTTGCCAAGAAATTCGATAGCAATTGGGATTTACTAATCAATAACGCCGGTGCAAAAATTGAAAGTCCAAAGAAGTTAACAGTTCAGGGTCATGAGTGGCACATTGGCGTTAATCATCTTGGCCATTTTGCTTTAACCAGTGGGCTTATGCCGAAAGCAAATCTAAATGCCAGCGTCGTGACCGTCAGTTCGATCGTCGCGCGAAAGGGAAGATTGATTCTTTCGCCATGTGAAATCTTCAACGAACGGCAGGCCTACGCCGATTCTAAATTGATGAATTTAGTTTTCGCACACGAGTTAGCGAAAAGATTCGAAGGGACTGGGCGTAAATCAATTGCGGCTCACCCGGGTTTTGCAAGAGCGAGTGCCTATGGAAATTCACTAATAAGGGCAAGCGAGTACGCATTTGCTCACTCTGCTAAAGCTGGATCAGCATCAATTTGGGCTGCAACAGACGCAGCGAATGGCGACTACCTTGGACCCAAATATCTTGAACTCTGGGGTAAGCCTGGACAAGCCAGGAAACCAGCAATGGACGATTCGGCAATCAAGGCGTTTTGGAACCAGAGCGAGGAACTCATCGGAGTGCGATTTGTTTAGTCGTCTAAAGAGTTTTTGCGTCTAGTGGCAAGGTACCCCTCGAGCTCCGCAGCAATTTCCTCTGCAGTAGGCATCCTGAATTCAGGTTTGGCAATCGGAGCACGATTTGGACCTGTCTTTTCGTTTGCATAACCTTGCTCGAGATTTGAAACCATCTTGGCTAGCTCTTCGTTTTTTTCCAACTGTTCTTGAAGCTTGGAAATGAACTCCACGCCTTCATCACGAAGGATGTCAGTAGGGAAAACAAGTCCTGTGGTTGATGCAATCTGCTCAAAAGCTTTGACAGCAGCTTGAGGAAACTCCGACTCACTTAGGTAGTGAGGCACCAACATCACATAACCAACTGTGGGCAGATCAATTTGACTGAAGCTGTATTCCAAAAGGTGGAGAACATTTCCTGGCACCTGGGTTTGTGGCTTCCATTCAGACACGGCGTCAATAATTTCGGTTCGATTTCCAGAAACCGTTACACCCACTGCCCGCGTGTGTGGAATAGGAAAAGGAATCGAGTGCACCCAGGTAAAGTCTTCGACCTCCAAGCCTCGGGCTAGGTCAAGGACCGCTTCTGAAAATTCTTCCCAACGGAAATCGGGTTCGTATCCGTGTAGGTAAAGGAAAGGTTGGTTGACCTCGTCATGGACCAGATAAAGCCCAAGCGTCGGTGGTTCGTAATGTTCGATGTGATCCCGCTCGAAAAACATCACCGGGCGCCTCGAGCGGTAGTCCAGCAGTTCATCGTTCTTAAACTGAACAACCAGTTTGGTATCCAAGTTTGCGAAAATCTGGTCTGCGACTTGACTGAGCGTTGATCCGGCATCTGTAAACCCAGTAAGCCCCGCGATCAAGTGAAGGCCGTTAGGTACATCCTCAAACCCGTCCTTAAATTCGAACAGTCTTCTTGAGTGGGTCATAGAAACATCCTAACTTGACGCGTTTAGCATTGAGACATGAGCATTTTGAAAATCATCATCGCGAGCAAAAATCCTGCATTTAGAAAAGGCATCGCTTTTGTTATCGGTGTTAAAGAAGCATCTAAGGGCATGCAACTGACAAGCCAGCACACCGATGTCTCGTCGCTCGCCAAACACGACCTTGGGGATTTAGGCGCATCGACGGCCATGGAATCTGTTTCGCGTGCGCCCGCTCCAAATGGTTCAATCTTTGCAATGGTGGGCATTGGCTCGGGGTCTGCTACAAAGCTAACCAGCGATCAGATTCGTGGAATCGGTGGAGCAATTGCTCGATCGTTGAAGAATGTCGAAGAAATCGTTGTCGACCTGGGTGAGCTCAACAAAGACCAAACTCTCGCGTTAGTGGAGGGACTTCAGCTTGGTAACTATGAGTACAACGGTTTAAAGAGCAAGGCAAACATTAAGCCGATTCTTCTTAAGAAAGCAACAGTTATTTCGCAGCAGAAAGTAACTGCTGCGGAATTCAGCAGAGTTCAAATCTTGGCAACCGCTGTTCACACGACGCGCGATCTGGTGAATACTCCCCCCAACCAAATGTTCCCGGCCGCGATGGTGAAAGAAGTTCAATCATCAACAAGGGGGCTTGGTTTATCGGTTGAAGTTTGGGATGAAAAAGCCCTAGCCAAAGATGGTTTCGGAGGGATTCTCGCCGTAGGCATGGGATCAAGTCGGCCACCTAGGCTTGTGAAGATCGACTACCGTCCCAAGGGCGCCAAGAAACACCTTGCACTCGTAGGTAAAGGCATCACCTTTGACACTGGGGGCCTTAGCCTCAAGCCAGCAGAGTCGATGGTCGGCATGAAATACGACATGACCGGCGCAGCAACAGCCTTCCAGTCCGTTTTGGCAATTGCCAAACTGGGGTTACCAGTTCGCGTCACAGCTTGGCTTTGCCTGGCGGAAAACATGCCTTCTGGAACTGCCCAACGCCCAGATGATGTGATCCGAATCCGAAACGGTAAGACCGTCGAGGTTCTAAACACCGATGCCGAGGGCCGTCTAGTCCTTGCTGACGGGCTTTCAGTAGCCGCCGAAGCCAAGCCTGATCTGATTTTGGACATTGCCACTCTTACCGGTGCAGCCACAATCGCCCTTGGTAATAGGTATGCCGGTCTCATGGGAGATGACAAAGCAGTAGCAAAGGTTGAATTAGCGGCAAAAAACGCGGGAGAACTCGTCTGGCATATGCCACTTCCCACTGAACTTCGAGCGCTGCTGAACTCTGATGTCGCAGATATTGCCAATGTGAAGATCGGTAACCGGGCAGGTGGAATGCTAATTGGCGGGCATTTCCTTCGAGAGTTCGTGCCTAGCGGAATCGATTGGGCGCACCTAGATGTGGCCGGACCTGCCGACAACGGCGGTGCTCCTTACGGATACACGCCAAAGGGTGGTACCGGAGTTGTATTGCGCACTCTCATCGGTGTAGCGTCCGAGCTGGCCGGGGCCAAATAACCCTATTCAGTAGTAAAGTTTGAAGGTATTGACGAAGTTTTGAGGAGAATTTAATTGGCTGACCACAACTTTGACGTTGTAATCCTTGGTGGCGGAAGTGGCGGCTATGCAGCTGCTCTTCGATCTGCGCAACTTGGTAAAAGCGTTGCACTTATCGAAAAGGACAAGTTGGGCGGCACCTGTCTCCACCGTGGCTGTATCCCAACCAAAGCCCTTTTGCATTCAGCGGAAATCGCCGACAACGTAAAAGATGCTGCTCACTACGGAGTACAGGCAACATTCGGCGCAATCGATATGCCTGCCGTAAATAACTACCGTGACACAATCGTCGACCGTCTTTTCAAGGGTCTTACCGGTCTAGTTTCCTCAAAAAACATCACCGTTGTTGCAGGGGAAGGTCGCATGGCCGGCCCTCGCACAATTCAAGTCGGTAACGATTACTACACAGGTGAAAACGTTGTGCTTGCATCTGGATCATTTAGCCGAACTCTGCCAGGTCTTGAAATTGGCGGTCGCGTGATTACTTCGGAACACGCTCTTCAGCTGAACTTTGTTCCTAAAAAAGCTATCGTTTTGGGTGGCGGTGTTATCGGAGTTGAATTCGCGTCAATCTGGAAATCTTTCGGAACAGATGTGACCATCGTCGAGGGCCTACCTCACCTAGTGCCAAACGAAGACGAAGCGCTGAGCAAGGGTCTAGAACGTGCTTTCCGTAAGCGCGGCATTGATTTCAAGTTGGGCGTTCGCTTCGCTGGCGTGACCCAGAGCGAGACCGGTGTTGTTGTCTCGCTTGAAAGTGGCGAACAGCTAGAAGCTGACCTTCTACTAGTAGCAGTCGGTCGAGGACCAAACACTGCTGGCATGGGATACGAAGAGCAAGGCGTAGCGATGGATCGTGGATACGTCTTGACCAATGATCGCCTCCAGACAAATCTTCCAAACGTTTACGCTGCCGGTGACATTGTTCCTGGACTGCAGCTTGCACACCGTGGATTCCAGCAAGGAATTTTCATCGCTGAAGAAATCGCTGGCTTAAAACCAACTGCAATTAATGAAATTGGAATTCCTAAGGTCACTTACTGTGAGCCAGAGGTGGCATCGGTTGGTCTAAGTGAAGCAAAAGCTGCTGAGACATATGGCGCCGAGAACATCTCGACTTACGAATACAACCTTGGTGGTAACGGCAAGAGCCAGATTCTTGGAACAGCTGGTTTCATCAAGTTGATTCGACGCAACAATGGACCAGTCATCGGTGTCCACATGATTGGCTCACGAGTTGGAGAGCAAATTGGCGAAGGTCAATTGATTGTGAACTGGGAAGCGTATCCGGAAGATGTTGCTACCTTGGTTCACGCACACCCAACAATGAATGAAGCAATCGGCGAAGCTCACCTAGCTCTTGCCGGTAAGCCTCTTCACGCGCACGCATAAATTTAGAAAATAGAATCCCACAAGGAGCAATAAGTAAATGAGCGAACAAGTAGTTCTTCCAGCACTGGGCGAAAGCGTCACCGAAGGTACCGTGACTCGCTGGCTAAAGAAAGTTGGCGACACAGTTGCCGTTGACGAGCCGCTGGTTGAAGTCTCAACCGACAAGGTAGATACCGAGATCCCTTCACCTGTAGCCGGTGTGATTGAACAAATTTTGGTTCAAGAGGATGAGACCGTTCAAGTTGGCGCTGTCCTGGTAGTAATTGGTAGTGGTGCGGGCGCTGCAGCTGCAGCTCCAGAGGCCCCTGCCGCTGAAGCACCGGCCGTTCAGGCTCCAGTTGTTGAGGCACCGGCACCAGTAGCAGCTCCGGTCGCTGCACCCGTTGCTGCCCCTGTTGCTGCCCCTGTGGCACCAGCACCAGTCGCTGCACCGGTCGCCACACCTGTTGTTTCTTCGAACGCTCAACCAACATCTTCAAGCGTTGACGCTGGATATGTCACCCCACTCGTTCGAAAACTAGCTTCTGAAATTGGCATCGATCTTTCAAAGATCGCAGGCACCGGAGTCGGCGGTCGCATTCGTAAGGATGACGTTTTAGCAGCTACATCTGCTCCTGCTGTTGCACCGGCAACTTTTGCCAATCCTGCTCCAAGCTCAAGCCCTGCGGCGCCGTTCGTGCCAGGTGTTGCTTCACCGCTTCGCGGAACCACTGAACCGATGTCGCGTCTTCGCAAAGTCCTTGCAGAACGTGCAGTTGCATCTATGGTTTCCACAGCACAGCTAACCACCGTGGTTGAAGTCGATGTGACCAAGATCGCTGCATTGCGTTCACGCGTTCAGTCACAGTTTGTTGCTGCAACCGGAGGCAAGCTGAACTTCATGCCTTTCTTTGCGTTAGCGGCCGCAGAAGCGCTCAGGGTTCACCCAAAACTGAACGCAACCATCGATGGCGAAAACATCGTTTATCACGGCACTGAGAACATCTCTTTTGCAGTTGACACCCAGACGGGTCTTCTGACTCCGGTGATACGTGATGCTTCAACTCTGAACATCGCGCAAATCGCCCAGCAAATTGCAGACTTGGCCGCTCGCACTCGTGCAAGTCAATTGAAGCCAGATGAACTTGGTGGCGGAACATTTACGCTTACCAACACAGGTTCACGTGGGGCACTGTTTGACACTCCAGTTGTTTTCCTTCCGCAGGTCGCAATTCTAGGAACCGGTGTTGTCACTAAGCGTCCAATTGTTGTGACCGACTCAAATGGACAAGATTCAATTTCGATTCGCAGCATGGTCTACCTAGCTCTTTCCTATGACCACCGCTTGGTTGACGGAGCAGACGCAAGTCGTTTCTTGGTAGACATCAAGTCCCGCCTTGAAGAGGCAAACTTTGATTCTGTTTTAGGAATCTAATTAGAGATTCGAATTTTGCCCGACTAGTTCTCTAGTCGGGCAAAATTCTTTAAGTGCAACTCTTGCTTATGCTTACTCAGAGTGAGGCCAATCGTGGACACAAGATCTTCACACCTGATTTTGACGGTAAGGCGTTGAAAGCCACCAAGAAGTTTCTTGTCTAACTCCTCGATCATAATTCGAGGCGAGAGTTGACCGTCAAGCCACTTTTCAACTTGTGCACCGGGATTAACCAAAATTTCGGAACAACGGGATTCGGTATTGATTCCTGATGAACTCTTCGAACCAGATGAAAATTGAAGGCGCGAGCCGTTGCGCTTTGAAGTATCCAAAGCTAAGTTCAACGCAATTACTAAAGCGATAGCAAGAATAAAACCGCCGACTATCGTTATGAGTCGCACTGAATGTTTTTTACCATTCTCTACGTGCTTGGAATTGTCAATTAAATAAACGTAGCCAGAGCGCGATAACCTTGGCTCCAATTCCGATGAATGGAACACTCGCGCGACCCATGCCGAGCGCCATGGGAACCTGAATTTAATCAGGTAGCTTTCGGCGAGATGTTTCCAGCCCTTGATCCTAAACCGCAGCAGATGTCTCTCCACGCCCCTAATGTTTGGCTTGATCATCTGAACATTTTGTATCCTCAGCCTTAGGGAATTTTCTTTTGCCAAGAGGCTGTTGATAAAAGCAACAACAAGCTTGTAAATAGAATTGGATCATGCCAACAACTCCCCCTCTAGCCAAACCCGACTTTGTCGTTGCTGGCCTAAATCCGGATTTTGTTGGGTACGACGAAGCGTGGGCATTCCAACGTGAAATCCACGCAGATGTTGTAGCTGGAAGGCGCCCAGACACGGTTATTCTTCTTGAACACTCAAGTGTTTTCACAGCAGGAAAAAGAACTGAAGACTCCGAGCGGCCAACTGACGGCACCCCCGTCATCGATGTGGACCGTGGCGGAAAGATCACCTGGCATGGTCCCGGGCAGTTGGTTGGCTATCCAATCATGAAACTTCCGAAGCCTATCGATGTAGTTGGCTACGTTCGATGGCTAGAACAGGTTTTGATTGATTCGATTGCAGAATTTGGACTAGCTACCGAGCGTGTCGATGGGCGCAGTGGTGTATGGGCACCTATCGGTGACACGCACGCAAAAATCGCAGCCATTGGGATTCGAGTAGCTGAGCACACCACAATGCACGGCTTCGCCCTAAATTGCAACAATTCCCTCGATCCGTATGACACGATAATTGCTTGCGGTATTCGGGACGCAAAAACCAGCACCATCTCCGAATTGCTCGGCAAAGAAGTGACTCCCGCCATGGCGGCTGAAGTAATCAAGAAGCATCTAAACCAGATTGGTAAGGTTTCTCTGTAATGACTGAAAATTCGGCAACTGAGAAGAAACCTGAGCGTAAGCTTCTTCGCATCGAGGCACGTAATAGTTCTGTGCCAATTGAAAAGAAACCTGACTGGATCAAGACCACTGCCAAAATGGGGCCTGAGTATCAGGCGTTACAGGCGTTAGTAAAAGGTGAGAACCTACACACCGTTTGCCAAGAAGCTGGCTGTCCAAATATTTTTGAATGCTGGGAAGATCGCGAAGCTACGTTCCTAATTGGTGGCTCCCAATGCACAAGACGATGTGATTTCTGCCAGATTGACACTGGGAAACCAGATGCATTCGATGCAGACGAACCAAGACGTGTTGGCGATTCTGTGAAGCGCATGGAATTGCGTTATGCGACGGTGACAGGTGTTGCCCGCGATGACCTGGAAGACGAGGGATCTTGGCTTTACGCAGAAACTATCCGGCAGATTCACCAACAGTCTCCTGGCACGGGCGTAGAGATTCTTGTACCTGATTTCTCCGGAAAACCAGAGCTACTTGGCAAAGTCTTCGATGCTCGTCCTGAGGTATTCGCGCACAATGTTGAGACAGTACCTAGAATCTTCAAGGAGATCAGGCCTGCTTTCCGTTACGACCGGTCGTTGGATGTAATCACCCAGGCTCGCGATTATGGACTTGTAACCAAATCAAATTTGATTTTGGGCATGGGTGAGACGAGAGAAGAAATTTCTCAAGCAATGCAAGACCTACACGACGCTGGCACTGACATTTTGACTATCACCCAATACTTGAGACCTACACCAAAGCACCACCCGGTCACTCGCTGGGTTAAACCAACAGAATTTGCAGAGATGACAGAAGAAGCCTCCGAGATGGGCTTCTTGGGAGTTCTTTCCGGCCCTTTGGTTAGAAGCTCATACAGGGCAGGTCGTCTCTGGGCACAGTCAATGGCCAAGAAAGGTCTTGAAATCCCGGCAAGCTTGCAGCACCTTGCCGAGGCGGCAGCGCGCGAAGGCTTTGGTCAGGCTGTCCACTAGCTCTAAACGATAGGCTTTACAAATGGCTAAAGACGAAAAGAAGAAAAAGAACCGCACCCCAAGGTCACAGGGGCAATTGTCACAAATGTGGACTGTCTACAAAATGACAGCTCAGCAAGACAAGACCTCCGTGCTTTGGGCATCACTTGCCTTCGTGCTGGTGCTTGGTGCTTTCACCGCCTTCACAGTTCTTGCCTTTCCAGGCAACATCGTCAATCTAGTTATCTTCCTAATCATGGGCGCTATGTTTGGAATCATCGCCGCCATGGTCGTGATGGGCCGCAAGGCTGAACGCGCCGCGTATTCTCGAATCGCAGGTCAAATGGGAGCTGTTGGTGCCGTGCTTGGAAACATCAGACGCGGTTGGCGATCAGCCGAGATGCCGGTAGCAGTAAACCCTCGTTCACAAGATGCCGTTTACCGCGCCATTGGCCCGGCTGGAGTTGTGCTTATCGGTGAGGGTTCTCGCAGTCGTGTGAAGGTACTTCTTGAAGATGAACGCCGCAAAGTAAGCCGTGTTGCACCTGGAGCCCCCGTCAATTTTGTCTACGTCACTTACGATGCTGATGCCACCAACCTTGCTGATTTGAACCGTCACCTTTACAAGATGAAGAAGTCCTTGAATCGCGCAGAGATCGGTGTTGTGGCAAAGCGTCTTGAGTCGCTGGGTATGAACATTCCAATTCCAAAGGGAATCGACCCAACCAAACTAGGAAAGATGCGCAGAGGCTAGCTAACGCCTTACCAATACAGTTCTTGCGGCCTTGTCGTGCAAGCCGCGATTATCTGAATCCCAGATTGTCGCAGGAATTACCAAAAGAATTAGCCCCACTCGCAAAAGCGCGGACAGCAAGCCTACGTGAGTGCCGTCAAGTTTTCGGACCTTGATACCTGCCAACAGGTGACCAAAACTGTTCCCGGTGGTCGCGACCAATAACCACTGCTGGATCATAAACACCG
>JACCED011998768.1_pt1 | contig 14519 bp, 11 predicted proteins | sample 7455021 | NCBI WGS metagenome assembly JACCED01 (sample SAMN15323456, study PRJNA562643) | freshwater metagenome | isolation source: river surface water | place: USA:Blue River Watershed | collected 2017-08-19 | reverse complement strand
GAGCCTTTGAGTGCTGCCATGGAATATCTCCTTTGGTTGATGAAGAACTTTGACGATGGTTTGTCAAAGACAAAACGAAGGTTACCCCCTCTTTGACCAAGCGTCCAATTGCGAAGATTTATCCCTTTCATAGATAATGACTATTAATCGGGCGAAAGGATACCCATTTTAAATGGTCGGATTTATGGGCTTAACACCCAGGCCCAGCAGACATCAAAGTTATTCAAGTGGGTCTGACGTCAAGAGATGAATCCATGTCGGGTTTGGACTACAATGGACGCGGAACCTTTTTCTACGTCCCACACCAGGCAATCAGAGCCGAAATGTCGTGTAGGAAGAGGTTCTTTTTCATTTCTTCTTCCATAACAACAACCCTCGCTGCTGCCAGCGCGTTTCAATCGTGGGTTCCTTGTGGTAGACGCTGGCGACCAAATTCGCAGTAAAAGAACGTCCCAAAGGTTTGTTTGGGTGAAGCGGCACCAAGATTGGGCTATCGTTTTTTACTTCAAAGGTGATCACCACCGCCGAGCCTTGTACCGTAGCGGATCGATAAAGTGCTTTGGGGTTGTGGATGATGGCAATCAACCGTTCCAATATTTTTTTGGATATCCCATGGTCGTAAAAAGCCTTGTCAATGGTGCTGCCCTTGACCACCAACGGCAGTTTTGGAAAATCGTGCTCGATGAGGTATTGGGGTGTGTCCCCCAATGACAGGATTGATTCGTGATGCGGTGTGCCTGCTGCGCTTGCTGCAAGGATGAGTTGGACGCCAGTCTGAAAATTCTTTTCAGTCATGTGATTTTTTGGTGTGCCACCCAACGGCATTTCAAGCATTGATACCCGACCAACAGAGCAAGTTCAGTACAGATCACTCAGTTGGGTTGCCACTCTGAACGACACTTCAGAGTTCAAGGCAAAGTGCTTTTGGCCACATTGGATTTTCATTTGCTCGACCTGCCGCAAATCGGTTTGAAACAAACTCGATTTGGTTTCGGTGACAAAATAAACTCGCGAATCTTTTTCAAACACCACGGCCCAATCGGGGTTGTAAGTGCCCAGAGGGGTGTCGATCTTGAAGCGTGAGGGCAGTTTCATGAAAAACTTCACCCGCTCGTCCAAACTGCAATCGTGGGCAAAGCGACTTTCGACTTCGCTCTGAGTCACCACGCAGGTAAAGGCCTCTCCTTCAGGAGTCTGATCGGCGCTGATGGGTTGAGCTTCCAGCAAAGTTTTGGTCAGAGGGGATGCATGGGCATCATCCAGGGGGGGATAAACGCTGCTGAGGTAAGTCTCGGTTTCTTCGCTAAACAACGTCATTTCATAGCGTGTGTCGTTGATGGTGTGGTATTCGATGCCCTCGACCATCAAGGAATGAAGGCATTTCTGTAACACCCGAATCACCAAGTCCAAGAAAGCCTGTGGGTGGATCAGAAATTCGTCCATGCGGCCACAGCCATCCAAGATGGAAAAAATGGTCGACCGAGACAAATGAACGCGATTTTGAATGTAAGCGTAAACATCGGGCACAGCCACGCCATACCCTTGGGCTTTGATCCGGGCCATGCCAGTATCGACCCCATAAACCCCCTCTTGCGTCAATTCGATGCTGGCCTTGTGGGCGTAGATCTGGGGCGCTTGCACCGGCGGGCACTGTTGAGGGTCTTTGAGCAGCGCCACACAGCGTTGGATCAGCGTGTCGGTGTCAAGGCGAACCCGGTAACGGGTCTGGTAATTGATCTTGGCCCAGATGGTGCGAAACAGTTCCTCCTCTTCCCGACTCAGGGTCTTGCGATGGATGCGTGCCTTGGCGCGGGCATTCTTGATGCGCCCCGCAAAGACTTGACCCGTGTCCTCTTCGATTTCGGTTTGCAAGGCTTGTGCAAATGCTTGGTAACTCTCGTTTGGAATGACCGTCAGCACATTGATTTTTTTGTCCATCACTCGCACGCCTTGTTGGTTGACGCACAGTCGCAAACCACGTCCGATTTCTTGGCGTTTTTTCAAGGCGCTGTGGGTGTCATTCAGTGTGCAGATCTGAAACACATTCGGGTTGTCCCAACCCTCGCGCAAAGCCGAATGACTGAAGATGAATTGCAGGGGTTCGGCACAGTCGAGCAAGCGCTCTTTGTCTTGCATGATCAGCTGGTAGGTGCTGCTGTCTTTTGCCACAGTTCCTGAGGTGTCGACCCAACGGGTTTTGGCCTTGTCGCCCTTGCCTTTTTTGTCGCCCGAGAAATACCCGTTGTGCACCTCTTGGGCCGCGTGCGTCACCAGTCCCCGGTACTGAGGCTTTTGGGCGTATTTTTCAAAGGCTTCTTCGAACCAAACCCCAAATCGGCCCAGCGAGGGGTTGCCCTGGTCATCGTAGGTGCGGTAGTGGGCCACCTTGTCGATGAAAAACAGACTCAATACCTTGATACCCAAGGGGCGCAAATGTTTCAGTTTGGCAAAATGCGCGGCCACCGTGCGTTCGATCTGAAAGCGCTGTACATCATCGGTCAGGTCCCCGACCGACTCATAGAGTCGCAACACGGTCCCATTGGAGAATTCAATTTCACCTTGATCAGCTCGAATTTCGTTCAGAACATGGCCATCTAGATACAACTCACGCTGGTTTGTTTTGTGGTAAAGGTCATCTCCCACCTTGAGCGTGACATCGCTTCGTTTGGGCCCGTTCGGTCCGTCCACATCCACGCGCACCCGAGCAGTCAGACTTCTGGCTTTGACGTCAATGCGCAGCAACTCGACGTAGGCTTGATTGGTGTCGGTTCCAGCTTGCACCGCATCGACTTCGATCTGTTTGACCAAACCCATGTCATAGGCCTGCACGGGCCCCAGTGCATACAACAGGTTGTAGGCGTTACGGTGTGTGGCGGAATAGCGCAGGGTACACAAGGGGTTCAGGTGCAGCAAGGCGCTACGCCGCACGTCGGTTTCAAAGTTTTGCGGTTCATCGACGATCACGATCGGTTTCACCGATTGGATGTACTCGATGGGGGCGAACGCCCGCTCCCCCTTTTGCTTGATGCGGGTATTGTCCGTGGTGAAACTGTCGATGTTGATCACCAAAACGCTCAGTGCATCGCTTTGGGCAAAGTGGCGCAACTCGTTGAGCTTGTCGCTGTCGTAGAGCATGGCCACGCAAGGCACCTGATCGTACTCAGCGGCGAAGTGGCTGCGGGTGATTTCCAAGTTCTTGATGGTGCCTTCGCGTATGGCCACGCTGGGCACCACGATCACAAACTTTTTAAAACCATAGACCCTGTTCAATTCGTACATGGTCTTGATGTAAGCATAGGTTTTGCCTGTGCCCGTTTCCATCTCGATGCTGAAATTCAGGGCGGTAAATGTTTGCGCCCCATCGCTGGATACCGATGGATGTAGTTCGGTGGAGATGGGCAAACCATGATCTCTTTGTACATCTTGCACGTTGCTCAGAATTTGCTCGGGTTGCAGCAGCAAGGTGTTGCCGATGCTGCCGTCAGGTGCATGAACCACACTGCTGTGAGTTTGCTGCAAATTGAAATGCTGTTGCGCCAAAGGTTGGCCGTCAAACACCCGCACCACCGCGTCAACGGCTTGTCTTTGATGGTCTTGGTGTGAGAACTGCAGCTTCATCGTTTGGGCCATGGCGATCCCCACCCATCAGATCAAGGTCAGACCGATGTCCAGCCCTGCCAACTCCAATTGCAGGTTGGACAATGCTTCGTCGGCACGTGCACCGACAAAGCAAGAATTCAGCATGATCACCTGCTGGGGGCGTTCTCGCACGAAGTGTTCTTTCAAGGCGGCTTGATAAGTTTCAAAACACAGGAACAAGACGCGCTCATTGGGAAGCACGACTCGGTGGATGGTGACCCCCGCCACTGTTTGGGGCTGACTGATGACGTCAAAGCCCCAGGTGCCCAGTCCATACTTCAACAGCAACTCGGTCAGCAGGGCGGTTTGGCGCTCCAAGGCTTTTGCTGATGGCTCTGATTTTTCTGCGCTTTGAAACAGGGCCAATTGTTCGCGTAAGGCATTGCCATCGGCCATGTCGCTGCGCCAGACCTTGAAGTTCGAGGGAGACAAGGTGTAATGGGCGCAACCCAGGTCTTGGGTTTGGTCCGGGTGCTCGGTTTTGAGTTTGGCGATCACCTTGTCGATGCGCGCGCGTGTGATGTCGGCAATGCTGCGATAACCCGCTTTACAGGCTTCGCTGTCTTCATCCAGTATCTCTGGCACCTGCACGCTGATGCACTGGCGTTTGCCCCCGTCTTCTGCGTTCAACGCCATCACTGCATGTGCGGTGGTGCCGGAGCCAGCGAAGAAGTCGAGGATGATTTGATCATCATCACACCCCACTTCAATGCATCGCCTAATTAAGTTGACCGACTTTGGATGATCGAATAAAGCTCGTTTAAGTAAACTATGAACTTCTCTTGTTCCCTCCTCGGTTCGCATAGATGTTTCATCCCAAAGAGACTTTACTTTTGTGGTGACTTTGCGATTTTTTTCGTAGATGTTCCATCCCCCATCGCTTTTTTGTCGCGCAACCAGTTGACTTTTGTCAGTATCGTTTTCAACGATGTTATCCAAGGCTTTTTCTCTTCCCCATCGCCAGACACTTTTTTTGCCTTCGGAGTTCAGCGGATACACCTTAATGGTGTGAGTTTTTGTCTTTTTTAGGCTTACTGAACAAACTTTGTCTTCGCTGGTGAAATTTGGATTAACAAAAAATGGGTAAAAAAGGTTAGGGCGATTACCGCTATGAAATTTTGGATTTCTGTTTCTCAATTCACGTAGGTCGAATCCACCTGCACTATCAAATTTGGAAAAAGAATTATTTTTTGGGATTTCATTTAATTCTGAATTTTCGCTTTTGGAGTACACGAATAAATATTCATGCGTAACCGCAATTTGTTTGTAATCTCGACCACCAGGATTTGAAATGGAAATTATTTGAGATTCAAAATTTTCCCCTCCAAAAACCTCATCACACATCAGTTTGAGGTTGGCTGCTTCGTTGTCATCGATGCTGATGAAAATCACCCCATCATCACGCAGCAGGTTGCGCGCCAAATACAGGCGTGGGTACATCATCGACAGCCAAGCGCTGTGATATTGCCCACTCTCTTTGCTGTTCTTTTTCCATAGGCTTTGTTTGTTCAGATGCCCTTGGGGTGACTTTTCTCCCGTGCGTTGCAGGTATTCGTCCAGCGACTCTGAATAATCGTCCGGGTAGACAAAACTGTCGCTTCCAGTGTTGTAGGGCGGGTCGATGTAGATCATCTTGACCTTGCCGTAATAACTTTTTTGCAACAGACGCAGTACCTCCAGGTTTTCACCCTCAATCAGCATGTGCTGGGCTTGGGCCGGGTTGTCAGCCGATGGCCTGAGCGTGTGGCTGCTCGTTTTCTGAATTTCGCGCCTCGCCGCAGCCTTGCCCGCCCAACTCAATTCGTAATGTTCGGGTCCCGCCTCATGCGCTTGCCCCAACAGTTCTTTTAACTTGTTCAGATCGATCTGCTGTGCGTCCGCCATCAACTCAGGGGCGGTTTGCGCGATCAGAGCCAGCAACTCTGATCTGCGTTGGGCCATGGCGTCAGGGCTGTGTCCCATCCTGTCGGTGTCGTTCTTGTCGGTCATCTTCAAAGGCTTGGTGCAGTTCGGTTGGTGCGCAATTCATCCCGCCTCTTTAGACCGCAGGTCCGGCAACAGTCACGCCTGGCAATGAATGAATACAAGAGTATTCATAAGTATGGCATAAGTAAATCAATGAAATGAATGTTTCGCGCCCCATCGCTTTCTTCGACGATTTCGCGCGAAAGGGGATGGGCTGGCCCTGCGTTATAGTGAATCTGGACTCTTCAGAAGGTTTGGTCATGCCAGCTGCAACCCCCACATTTGCCGAGGTCGCCTACACCAACGGTTACGAATTCACAGAGGGCAGTGGCTACGCCTTGCCCGAGTACCCTTTTGTGGCTCCGCCTGAGTTGACCGAGGGGCGTGTGGGCCGTCACCCCGTCGTGATCGTGGGCGGGGGCATCACCGGCCTCACCTTGGCCTGCGGCCTGGCCAAGCTGGGCGTGCCTGCGGTCTTGCTCGACGAGGACAACACCGTGGGTGTGAAAGGGGCTTCCTCGCGGGGCATCTGCTACACCCAAAAATCGCTCGAGATCTTTCAGCGCTATGGCATTTTTGAGCGCATCGCCGCCAAGGGCATCGAATGGAGCGTGGGTCGCACCTTTGCCGGGCATGACGAGGTGTTCAGTTTTGACCTGAAAGCCAAAAGCGACTTCAACCTGAGCCGTCAACCGGCCTTCGTCAACATCCAGCAGTTCTACATCGAGGGCTATTTGGTCGAGCGCATCGCCGAGCTCAACGCCGTCAGGCCCAGCGTGGACATGCGCTGGTCGTCGCGCGTGGTGGCCTTTGAGCAAAACGCCGAGCGGGTGTTGTTGACGGTGCAAACCCCGCAAGGGTCTTATCAAATTGAGGCCCAGCACGTCATCGACGCCACCGGCTCGCACACCCCGTTTCATACCTGGGTGGGGGTCGAGCTCGATGGGCGTCGCGGCGATGACCGTTGGTGCATCGCCGATGTCAAATTCAAGACCACGCCACCGACCGAGCGGCACACCTGGATCGAAGCCCCATTCAACGAAAACCGGGCGGTTTGGCAACACCTGATGGGCGACCAGGTCTGGCGCATCGACTACCAGATGGCCCCCAACGCCGACCCGGCCTACGTCAGCCGCGAAGACGTGGTTCGCGAGCGCCTCAAGCGCCAGTTCGGTGATGGCGTGCAATGCGATATCGTGTGGGTGGGACCCTATGCCTACCGCAGCCAGTGCGTGCGTCAGATGCGGGTGGGGCGGGTGTTTTTCATGGGCGACACCGCCAAGGTGGTCAGCCCCTTTGGTGCGCGCGGGGGGAACACCGGCATCGCCGACGCCGACAACTTGGCATGGAAACTGGCGGCCGTGGTGCGGGGCCAGGCCCCAGCCGCTTTGCTGCAGTCGTATCACGACGAACGCTTGGAGGCGGCCCAGCGCAACGTGCAAGTCACCAATCGCACCGCCCGTTTTTTGCGCCCTGCCGAGCCGGCGGCAGAGGTGTTCCGCCGAGCCACCTTGGACCTGGCCCGCAAGCATCGTTTTGCCCGCAACATGGTCAACACCGGTCGCATGGCCGAGGCCAACAGCTACACCCGCAGCCCAGCCTGCGCAGGCGGTGGGGTGTCGGTGCAAAACGTATCCTTCCAATGGGCCAACGGCCGCGCTGGACAGCTCAATCAACTGATCGATTGGGCCGATGGCGCGCTCTTGCTGACCGTGTTTGGCACCCTCACAGCCGCCGAGCTCGCTCGTTTGCGCCGCTTGTCCACGCAGACCCCCCTGGTGCGGGTGGTACAGGTGTTGGGGCGTGGAGAAAAGCCCCAGGCCGTCGAGCACATCGCCGATGACCGTGGACACCTGCGCCAGGCTTGCCGCGCCAGCGACCGGCGTTGGGCCTTGGTGCGCCCCGACGCCTATCTGGCCGCCACCGGCACGGGCATCGATGGCCTCTTGGTCAGTGCCGTGGCCCGTTCACTCGCCCTGGCGTAAAACCCATTCACCTGAGTGCATGTGACACATGCACCTTGTGGGTGATTGGGGTGGACAAGACGTGTCTTTTTGGATTCAAATGATTTGAAAAATAAATCCAAAAGAATAAAATGAACGATATGACACCGACCCCGCAACTCTTCAAAGCCTTGACCGACACCGGCATGCGCCCCGAGGCTGCGCGCCGCATCGGGCGCGAGCTCAAGTCATCGATCGCATGGGGCATCACCCACCATCAACAGACGGCCACGCCTTGCTCATGACCAAAGCCGACGGCATGGCGCTGGAAAACACCTTGCGCGCCGAGATGACCGAGATCAAGTCCGAGTTGCGCCATGAAATGGCCGCAATGAAGGTGGATTTGCGCCACGAGATGGTGCAACTCGAAGCCCGTCTGATGCGCTACATGAACGAACACGGCTGGAAGATGATGGGCGTTCAGATGGCGATGCTTGGGGTCATGATGGGCATCATGCTCACCGCCTTCAAGTACCTGCACTGACCCGTTGGTGTCTGGGGGATCGGTAAAATCGATGGCTTGCCCCCCCAAAAGAGCCCCTCTTCCATGAGCACCCCCCCCGAACAACCCGCCCTGCAAAGCCTGTCCAAATCGTTTGAGCCCGCCGCCATCGAGGCCCATTGGGGGCCTGAATGGGAGCGCCGGGGCTATGGCGTCGCGGGTCACCGGGGCACGGGTCTGCCGCAGGCGGGCCAACCCGGCTTTGCGATTCAGTTGCCGCCCCCCAACGTCACGGGGACCTTGCACATGGGGCATGCGTTCAACCAGACCATCATGGACAGCCTGACCCGCTACCACCGCATGAGTGGGCACAACACGGTCTGGATCCCGGGCACCGACCACGCGGGCATCGCCACCCAGATCGTTGTCGAGCGCCAGCTCCAGGAGCAGGGCATAAGTCGCCACGACATGGGCCCCACACCGCCCGAGGCGCGCAAAAATTTCATCGCCAAGGTCTGGGAGTGGAAAGAAAAAAGCGGCAACACCATCACCCAGCAAATGCGCCGCATGGGCGACAGCGTGGATTGGACCCGCGAATACTTCACCATGGACGACAAGCTCTCGCGGGTCGTGACCGAAACTTTCGTCCGCTTGTACGAGCAAGGACTGATCTACCGCGGCAAGCGCCTGGTCAACTGGGACCCCGTGCTGATGAGCGCGGTGTCCGACCTGGAGGTCGAAAGCGAAGAGGAAGACGGGTCTTTGTGGCACATCCGCTACCCCATCGAGGGCCGCACAGAGTCGCTCGTGGTGGCCACCACCCGCCCAGAAACCATGTTGGGCGACACCGCCGTCATGGTGCACCCTGAGGACGAACGCTACCGCCACCTGGTTGGACAACAGGTTCGATTGCCCCTGACGGGCCGCTTGGTGCCCGTCATTGCCGATGCCTATGTGGACAAGGCGTTTGGCACTGGGGTGGTCAAAGTCACACCTGCGCACGATGTCAACGACTACGCCGTCGGACAACGCCATGGCTTGCCCATGATTTGCATTTTGAATTTGGACGCCACGCTCAACGATCAGGCCCCCGAGGCCTATCGGGGGCTGGATCGGTTTGCGGCACGCAAGCAGGTGGTGTCTGATCTTCAGGCGCAGGGTCTGCTGGTCGACGTCAAAAAGCACCGCCTCATGGTGCCGCGCTGCGCGCGCACGGGCCAGGTGGTCGAGCCCATGTTGACCGACCAATGGTTTGTCGCCATGTCGCAGGTCAGTCCCAGCGACCCCAGTGGCAAGAGCATCGCGCAAAAAGCCATCGACGCCGTGCAAAGCGGCCAGGTGCGTTTCATCCCTGAGAACTGGGTCAACACCTATAACCAGTGGATGAACCACATTCAAGATTGGTGCATTTCGCGCCAACTGTGGTGGGGCCATCAGATCCCCGCCTGGTACGACGAGGAGGGCGCTGTTTATGTCGCCCGCACCGAAGCCGAAGCCCAGGCCCAGGCGCCTGGCAAAACCCTGCGTCGCGATCCCGACGTGCTCGACACCTGGTACTCGTCTGCCCTGGTGCCGTTCTCGACCCTGGGTTGGCCCGAGGTCGATGCCGCCGACACCAGCGACTACAACCTGTACCTGCCCAGCACGGTGCTGGTGACCGGCTACGACATCATCTTTTTCTGGGTCGCCCGCATGATCATGATGACGACCCATTTCACGGGTCGGGTGCCCTTCAAGGACGTCTACATCCACGGCTTGGTGCGCGACGCGCAGGGCAAGAAAATGAGCAAGTCCGAGGGCAACGTGCTCGACCCGGTGGACCTCATCGATGGCATTGCCCTGGAGCCCTTGCTGGACAAGCGCAGTCAGGGTCTGCGCAAGCCTGAGACCGCGCCCCAGGTGCGCAAAAACACCCAAAAGGAATTTCCCGAGGGCATTCCCGCCTACGGGGCTGACGCCCTGCGTTTCACCTTCGCCTCGCTGGCCACCTTGGGGCGCAGCATCAACTTTGACAGCAAGCGTTGCGAGGGGTATCGCAACTTTTGCAATAAATTGTTCAACGCCACCCGCTTCGTGCTCATGAATTGCGAGGGCCATGACTGCGGCCTGAAGGAGCACACCAAGGCCGAGTGCGCGGTGGGTGGTCCCTTTCATGGCTACATGTCCTTCAGTGCCGCCGACCGTTGGATCGTGTCTGAATTGCAGCGCGCCGAGGCCGAGGTGGCCAAGGGGTTTGCCGAATACCGATTGGACCTGGTGGCCCAGGCCATTTACGACTTCGTTTGGAACGAGTTTTGCGATTGGTACCTCGAGATCGCCAAAGTGCAGATCCAAAGTGGCGACGCCGCCCAGCAGCGGGCCACCCGCCGCACCCTGATCCGCACCCTCGAAACCGTGCTGCGTCTTGCGCACCCCATCATCCCTTTCATCACGGAAGAGCTGTGGCAAAAAGTCGCCCCGGTGGCGGGGCGCTCGGGTCCTTCGGTCAGCGTGGCAGCTTACCCGGTCAGCCAACCCGAGCGCATCGACGCTCAGGCGGTTGCGGACATTGGGCGATTCAAACAACTGGTCGACACCTGTCGCAATTTGCGCGGCGAGATGGGCCTGTCGCCCTCGCAACGGGTGCCCTTGCTGGCCTTGGTGCCCAGTGCCAGCGACGCCCCGTGGCTACAGGGCCATGCCGGGGCTTTGCAGGGGTTGGCCAAACTCAGCGAGGTGAAGGTGTTTGACGATGAGGCCGCCTGGAGCGAGGCGGCTCAAAACGCCGCGGTGGCGGTTGTCGACGGCTTGCGTCTGTGCCTGTTCGTCGAGATCGACGTGGCCGCTGAGCGCGCCCGTTTGACCAAGGAGGTCGCTCGTTTGCAGGGTGAGATCGCCAAAGCCCAAGGCAAGTTGTCCAACCAGGCCTTTGTCGCCAAGGCCCCGCCCGCCGTCATCGAACAGGAAAAGAAACGCCTGACCGATTTCGGCGATACCCTGTCCAAGGTCCAAGCGCAGCTGGCGCGCTTGGCCTGATTCTTCATTGCCCCCACACGCATGACTTCCATCCAACACGCTGTTTTTCCCGTTGCCGGGTTGGGCACCCGCTTTTTGCCGGCCACCAAAGCCAGCCCCAAAGAAATGTTGCCGGTGGTGGACAAGCCGCTGATTCAGTACGCCGTTGAAGAGGCCTATCAGGCCGGCATCCGGCACATGATTTTTGTCACGGGTCGCAACAAGCGCGCCATCGAAGACCACTTTGACACCGCCTACGAACTGGAAAACGAACTCGAGCAAGCGGGTAAAACCGCCTTGCTCGAACTCGTGCGCAGCGTGCAGCCCGAGGACATGATGTGCAGCTATGTGCGTCAACCCCGCGCCCTGGGATTGGGCCATGCGGTGCTTTGCGCTGAACATCTGGTCGGGGCGCATCCTTTTGCCGTCTTGCTGGCCGATGACCTGATGGTGGGCTTGCCTGGCGGCCCGGGCATCATGCAACAAATGGTGGAGGTGCATGCCGAAACGGGGGCTTCGGTGTTGGCTGTTCAGGAAGTGCCCTTGGCGCACGTGCAGCGCTATGGCGTCATCGCTGGCCCTACCGACTCAGCAGGCCGTGTGCGTGTCGAGCGCATGGTCGAAAAACCCAAGCCCGATCAGGCCCCTTCGCGGCTGGCCGTTGCGGGCCGCTACATCCTGAGCCCAACGGTGTTTGACCGCATCCGTCAGGGCGGGCGGGGCGTGGGCGGTGAAATTCAACTCACCGACGGCATCGCCGGCTTGCTGGCTGACGAAACCGTGTTGGGCTACAGCTACCAGGGCAAGCGCTACGACTGTGGCAGCAAGATGGGCTTTTTAGAGGCCACGGTGGAACTTGCCTTGCGTCACCCCGAGGTCGGGGTTGGCTTTGGGGCGTGGCTGCATCAGTCGGGTTTGGCGCGACCGTGAAGCGGACAGGTCAGGCAAAGCCGTTTTGCCGCCACGCTTCGTAGACCGTGACCGCCACCGAGTTGGACAGGTTCAGGCTGCGCTGACCGGCGCGCATCGGTAAGCGCAGGCGACGTTCGGGGGCGAACCACTCGCGCACATCTGTGGGCAAACCAGCGGTTTCACTGCCGAAAAACAGCCAGTCGCCCGGTTCAAAGCGCGTGTCGTGCACGCTGCCCGTGCCCTTGGTCGTCAGGGCAAAACAGCGGCGCGGATCTGGCTGCGCGGTCGCCAGAAAAGTCGCCCAGTCGGCATGCCGGAGGACCTCGGCGTACTCGTGGTAGTCCAGGCCGGCGCGGCGCATTTGGCGGTCTTCCATCGTGAAACCCAAGGGTTCGATCAAGTGCAACTGACAGCCGGCGTTGGCGGCCAAGAGGATCACGTTGCCCGTGTTGGGCGGGATTTCGGGATGGACCAAAACGATTTCAAACATGGTGGGGCGAGTGTAGTGCCGCTGGCGTGCGGGCAAAGACCGCCACGTCGACCCGATGGGCGCCTGCTTCAAGCAGGCTCTGGGTGGCCACCTCGAGCGTGGCACCGGTGGTCATCACGTCGTCGACCAACAGCACCCGGGTGCCGCGCACGTGCGCGTGGACACCGGGCCGCAGACCCATCGTGCCTTGCAATTGCGCCCAGCGCGTGTCGCGATCGGCGCGTGCCTGCGCGCAGGTGTGCTGCCATTTTTGCAGCCAGTTCACTTGCAGACGGCGGTCATGACCGCACCACTGTCTGGCCAGCCAAGCGGCTTGCCCATAGCCCCGCTCGCGCAGGCGTTGTGACGAGATCGGAACCGGCAACACCCAGTCGGCCGCCTCGAGCAAGGCTTGAGCGCTCGGGCACTCGCGCATCAGCTGACCCATCTCCCGCGCCAGCGTCCACTCGCCTGCGAACTTCAAGCGCTTGATCCAAGCGTCGAACGGTGCCACGTAATCGACCCGGGCGCTGGCTTGCCCCCATGAAAAGCGGGTGTCGCACTGTGGGCCGTGGTTTTCGATGCCTTGTGCGCAATGGCCGCACCGCGCTTGCACGCGCGCGTGTCGGGCGTGGCAGTCCGGGCACACCGACAAGGTGGGCCAGCGCTGGCAAATTTGACACTGCGACCAATGGCGCCAAAACATCGTGCGATCTCCGGGGGCATGGGCTGGGCAATATACTGCCTGGCAGATGGATTCCGACGTTTCTGCCCCCTCTTTGGGTCATGTTCACACCCGACCCCCCACCCACGATCCAGTGGCCTGTGCCCGTTGGTGGCAGGGGGTTCCCGGTCTGCGTGGGCCGGCCTGGCTGCACGAAGAAGTGGCCCGGCGCATGCAGGACCGTTTGCAGTGGATCAAGATGCAACCGCGCGACTGGATCCATGCCAACCCTTCGATCGGGGGCTTTGAGGCGCATGCCCTGATCATCGAGCGTTATCCAAAAGCCACCTGTCAGATTCAAGAAGACTCGCCCCCGCGTTTGCACCTCGCTCAGCAGGCGCTGACGGCATCGCGCTGGCGTCGCTGGATGAGCTTGGGGCGCGGTCAAACCCGTTGGGTGGGTCCGGGCCAAGACCCAGCCCCCGCCGACATGTTGTGGGCCAACATGCAGCTGCACCTGCACGCCGACCCCGAGCCCCTGTTGCGCCGCTGGCACCGCGCTTTGCGGGTCGATGGTTTTGTCATGTTCTCTTGCCTGGGCCCCGATGCCTTGCAAGAGTTGCGACAGGTCTACCAGGCCATGGGCTGGCCCCCTTGTGGTTCGACCTGGACCGATATGCACGACTGGGGCGACATGCTGGTGCAGGGGGGGTTTGCCGAGCCCGTCATGGACATGGAGCGCATCACCCTCAGCTATGCCCGTGCCGGTGACCTGATCGACGAGTTGCGCACGCTGGGGCGCAACCTGCACCCACAGCGTTGGGCGCACCTGCGCGGCACGGGTTGGCAGGCCCAACTGACGTCGGCCATCGAGCAACACTGGCCACGCCGGGGCGAGAGTGGTCAATTTTTGTTGACATTTGAAATTGTCTATGGACATGCCTTGCGTGCGCCCACGCGGCATGCGGTCGAGAGCGACACGCGCATTTCATTGGACGAAATGAAAAAAATGCTCCGCCCGGGATAAAACTCGTCAACAACCCCTGAATCTGGTCGGTTTCATTGGTTAGAATGTTGGGTGATCCGTTTTTTATCCCAAAAGCCGGAGTCTGATGTTGTGTCAGATCAGAAGAAACCCTGATGGTCTTCGATCCGACGCTCTTTTTTGAGGCAAATTCAAGTGAAGATGATCAAGAACATTTCGGCTTGGCTGTCCCACGGCGTGCTGGCTGCATCCGTTGCGGCATCCAACGCCGCGTGGGCTGTCAATGACCTGCCCGGCGGCCCCGCTGTCCACCAGCTCAACCTGCAGCCCGCCGTGACCAAAATCGCCGAAGAGCAAGCCTGGTTGCACTGGTTCATGCTGATCATCTGCACGGTCATTTTTGTGGCCGTGTTCGGTGTGATGTTCTATTCCATCTTCAAACACCG
>JACCED012225201.1_pt1 | contig 14531 bp, 12 predicted proteins | sample 7455021 | NCBI WGS metagenome assembly JACCED01 (sample SAMN15323456, study PRJNA562643) | freshwater metagenome | isolation source: river surface water | place: USA:Blue River Watershed | collected 2017-08-19 | reverse complement strand
GGCAAGAGATCATGTCGAGCGCCTTAGCAAGCCTTCTGGAAAGCCTTCATCTCGAAGAAACAAAATCCGATACTTTTCTCGGGACATGTCCAGCGTTCGGCTGGCAGAGAATTTTTGGTGGCCTGGTTGTCTCGCAGGCAGCAACCGCTATTGCGCGGACCGCTCTGGACAGAGATCTTCACTCACTGCATGGGTATTTCCTTCTCCCGGGAAACCCAAGCGAGGCGATCAGGTACGAAGTAACTCGTCTTCACGATGGGCGTTCATTTTCGAACAGGCTCTGCCATGCGATCCAAGGGGAGCGCTTGATCTTTTCCATGACTGGCTCGCTTCAGCGTTGTGAAACTGGATTTGAGCACTCGAAAACCATGCCGCATGTACCGGCGCCCGAGGAACTCCAGAACCTTGCTGATTTGGCTAAAGAATGGAATTCCTCCATCTCAGCCGGGATTCTGAGGTATTTTCAGCAGGTCCGGCCGATCGAAATCCGGCCCGTCGAGCCCAAGGGGCTTCTTAAGAGAACTCCGACCAAGAAGCGATATTATTGGATGCAGGCCTCCGGAAGCCTCCCGCAGGACAAGATTTCCCACCGCGCGGTCTTGGCCTATCTCTCGGATATGACCTTGCTAGACATATCTTTGAGTCAACATGGACGATCGGTCTTTGACCCTTCGATACAAGTGGCCAGCCTCGATCATTCCATTTGGTTCCATAATTCCTGCCGCGCAGATGATTGGCTGCTCTTTGTTCAGGACAGCCCAAAAGCGTCTGGAGGTAGAGGTTTCTGCCGCGGTGAGATTTTTTCTCGCGATGGAGCTTTGGTTGCCTCTATCGCCCAAGAGGGCCTGATTAGAGAACGGGCACCCACATAAATATGCCTATTTTTTAGGCGTAAAATGAGCCTGCTTGGTGGAATACAAAGCATCTAGAGCTGCAACCACCCCCGATTCTAACGGATTCGCCCAATCTTATCTCGGATTCGTGATCGATTCCGTAGAACGGCAGTTGGCACGGCGCTTGAATCCCTAGCTTTAGCAAAGCGGCGCCTCGTAACGAGATGCAGCTAAGCAGGATCGAGCCGGCATGGGGTGCGCCATAGGGGCGCCGAACGTCGGCCAAGCAGGGAAGCCGACATGAAAATAGTGATGGCGATCATCAAGCCGTTCAAACTTGACGAGGTGCGCGACGCGCTCACCGCCGTCGGCGTACACGGCCTCACAGTCACCGAAGTCAAGGGTTACGGCCGTCAGAAGGGACATACGGAAATCTACCGTGGCGCAGAATATGCCGTGAGTTTCCTTCCCAAACTGAAGATCGAAGTCGCGGTCACATCCGACCTGGCTGACAAGGTCGTGGAAGCGATCGTGTCCGCCGCCAGAACCGGTCAGATCGGCGATGGGAAAATCTTCGTTAGCCCGCTGGAACAGGCCATACGGATTCGCACCGGCGAGAAGGATACCGACGCCCTGTGACGTCCGCCTCGATTGCTTTGGAGTAAGACATGAAATCCCTATCGAAACTTACATCTCTAGGCAGCGCGATCGGCTTGGGCCTTTCGTCGCTTGCTATTTCAGCCAGCGCGGCTTTGGCTCAAGCGCCAACTGCTCCTGTCCCCAATAAGGGGGATACAGCCTGGATGATCGTCGCGACACTGCTCGTTCTGATGATGTCAATCCCTGGCCTTGCCCTGTTCTACGGTGGGCTTGTCCGGTCAAAGAATATGCTTTCGGTCCTGAGCCAAGTATTCATGATCGTATCGCTTGTCTGTATTCTTTGGGTTACCTACGGCTATTCACTGGCATTCACCAATGGTGGCAGCCTCAACGATTTTGTGGGTGGTTTCTCCAAAGCGTTCCTGATGGGCGTTTCAGCAGAAACAACGGCAGCGACATTCTCGAATGGCGTTGTTATTCCTGAATATATCTACATGGCGTTCCAGATGACGTTTGCCTGCATTACGCCGGCACTCATCGTCGGCGCTTTTGCAGAGCGCATCAAATTTTCCGCTCTAATGGTATTTGTTGCCCTTTGGGTAACGGTCGTCTATTTCCCGATCGCCCATATGGTCTGGTATTGGGGCGGCCCGGACGCCATTGGTGATGCGGCGAAGGCTGTCGCAGAAGCTGCGGATGAAGCTGCCAAGGCTGCTGCCATGGCAAAGCTGGAAGAGGTCAAGGCAGACGCGGGCTTGATCTTCAAATGGGGTGCCCTCGATTTCGCAGGTGGCACGGTCGTTCACATCAATGCCGGTATTGCGGGCCTTGTCGGCGCCATCATGATCGGCAAGCGCGTTGGCTATCCGCGGGAAGCGATGACTCCTCATTCGCTTACCATGACGATGATCGGCGCCTCGCTCCTTTGGGTTGGCTGGTTCGGATTTAACGCCGGCTCGAATCTTGAAGCGAACGGAACGACGGCTTTGGCCTTCGTCAACACCTTCGTCGCGACTGCTGCAGCCGCTCTGGCCTGGCTATTCGCGGAATGGGGCACAAAGGGCAAGCCCTCGCTCTTGGGTATGGTTTCGGGTGCGGTTGCCGGCCTTGTTGCCGTGACGCCGGCGTCTGGCTTCGCTGGTCCCATGGGCGCGATCGTTCTGGGCGCGGTCGCAGCGGTTGCCTGCTTCTTCTTTGTTGCCGTCGTGAAGAACAAGCTCGGTTATGACGACTCCTTGGATGTCTTCGGAATCCATTGCGTCGGCGGCATTATCGGCGCCATCGGGACTGGCATCCTTGTGAGCCAAGGCCTCGGCGGAGCGGGTATCCCCGATTATGAAAGCAAGCCCGGTGAACTCGCAATTGCAGCCTATGAGCTTACGCCCGCACTTATGGCACAGCTCAAGGCGGTCGCGCTGACGCTGGTCTGGTCAGGAGTTGGCTCAGCAATTCTCTTCAAGGTTGTCGACTTGATCATCGGCCTGCGCGTTCCTGTCGATGCAGAGCGCGAAGGTCTTGATCTGGCCGAGCATGGTGAGCGCGCATATAATTATTGATTAGCGCTCTCCAGTAACGAATGAAACGGCGGCACCTCGGTGCCGCCGTTTTTCGTTTATACCTCCTAGACAAGGTTAATCGGGCATTAACCCAGCGCAGCTAACGTGTTTTCTGCTTATTCATTCTGATATCGCCGAACCAATCATCGGGCTGTTGCAAAAATGCGGACAACAACTCACTCGCCCATGCATTTTTTGCCCGACGCGATCCGTGAATTCGCTCTTCGACGATCTGCGGAACTTCTCGGTTTAATGATCGTCGCTGTATCGATCCTGCTGGCCATCGCGCTTGCAACTTGGTCTGTCCAAGACCCTAGCCTTAACCACGCAACCTCTGGCCCTGTCAGAAATTGGCTCGGACCTGCTGGCGCAATATTGGCAGATCTACTCATCCAATCTTTTGGGCTGGCCGCCGCATTCACAATGCTCCCTTTGCTCGCATGGGGCATGCGACTGATGCTGGCGAGGCGCCTTGAAAGGCCCGCTTTGCGGCTTGGCCTTTGGGTTCTGGCGACCATTTCAGCCGCTACAGTCCTGTCTCTTTTACCGGCTTCCGACCGCTGGCCGCTTCCAACTGGTCTTGGCGGGGTAGCTGGCGACGCAATCCTTGCTCTGCCAAAAAAACTAACCCCTGAAGGCGGCATGCCGCTTCTTGTCGCGGGCCTGATTGCGGGGGTCATTGGTTTTCTGTCTTTATGTACCTCAATCGGGTTTGGAATATCTGGATCGTCATCGCCGCCTGCAGATCGGCTGGTGGATAGTCCTGAACGGCTCCAGCCAGACGATGAAGACGACACTTCGGGTGAGCCTGGTTTTGCATTGATTTCTCTGGGCGCAGCCATTCATAGCGTTCTGAGTATCAAGGCAACGATTTCCCGGCTCTTCAGCCGAAGAATAGCCACAAAAAGAATCGACGAACACGTTCCGTCGCGACAAAATGAGAATGTATTTCGGGTTGAGCCAACATTGGATCGCCCCGCTCTCCATGAACATGAGGCCCAGCGCAGTTCAGCTGATGAATCCCATGAATCATTTGCGCGGATTATTCCACGCGTCACCACGATCAAAACCGGGAAACGCGCGCTGCGGGAAGCACAGCCTTCTTTATTGAAAGACCAGGGCTATGAGCTTCCGCCTCTTCTTCTTTTAGCCGAATCAAAAAAACTATCCGTCACCAAGGTCTCAGAGGATGCACTTGAGCAAAACGCGCGACTACTTGAGGGTGTCCTGGATGATTTCGGCGTTAAGGGAGAGATTATCAATGTCCGTCCAGGTCCAGTCGTTACCCTGTATGAGCTTGAACCTGCACCGGGAATAAAGTCTTCTCGAGTAATCGGCTTGGCAGACGATATTGCCCGATCCATGTCGGCAATTTCAGCACGCGTTGCTGTTGTGCAGGGTCGAAATGCAATCGGCATTGAATTGCCTAATCAGCGGCGAGAGACCGTATATTTGCGAGAGCTTCTCGCATCAGAGGATTTTGAAAAGAGCAAGAGCCGTCTGGCAATTGCACTGGGCAAGACGATCGGAGGCGAGCCCATCATCGTAGATCTTGCTCGAATGCCGCATCTGCTCGTTGCTGGAACAACCGGATCCGGAAAGTCCGTAGCAATCAACACCATGATCTTGTCGCTTCTCTACCGGCTCAAACCGGAAGAATGCCGTCTGATCATGGTAGACCCAAAGATGCTTGAGCTTTCGGTCTATGATGGAATCCCGCATCTTCTGACGCCCGTCGTCACAGACCCCAAGAAGGCCGTTGTGGCACTCAAATGGGCGGTCCGCGAAATGGAGGACCGCTACAAGAAAATGTCAAAGGTAGGTGTCCGAAATATTGATGGATTCAATGCCCGAGTGGCGGAAGCGGCTGCAAGGGGAGAGATCATCTCTCGAACCGTGCAAACGGGCTATGACCACGCAACCGGCGAAGCAATATACGAGAAAGAGGAGATGGATCTCTCACCGCTACCGTATATTGTCGTGATCGTCGATGAGATGGCCGATCTCATGATGGTGGCGGGCAAGGATATTGAAGGGGCAATCCAGCGTCTGGCCCAAATGGCTCGCGCCGCCGGTATCCATCTGATCATGGCCACTCAACGCCCATCAGTCGATGTGATCACGGGAACAATCAAGGCAAATTTTCCGACCCGCATTTCCTTTCAGGTTACATCCAAAATCGACAGCCGGACAATCTTGGGCGAGCAAGGAGCGGAGCAGCTTCTTGGGCAAGGAGATATGCTCTACATGGCCGGAGGCGGACGGATCTCACGAATTCATGGGCCATTTGTTTCCGACGGTGAGGTCGAACGGGTCGTTTCACATCTCAAAATGCAAGGACAGCCCGAGTATCTGGACGCAATAACATCAGAGGATGAACTTTTCGGCGAAGAGGGCGAGAAGGGCTCCTCAGGTAGCATGGATGCCGAGGAATCCGGAGATCTTTACGACCGGGCGGTCAATATCGTTTTGCGAGACCGAAAATGCTCTACGAGCTACATCCAGCGGAGACTTTCAGTCGGCTACAATAAAGCGGCCTCTCTGGTGGAGCGCATGGAACAAGAGGGTGTTGTTAGCCCTGCCAATCATGCTGGTAAACGCGAAATTCTGGTTGGAGGTGGGGTAGATCGGGGCGCTTTCGATCCCGACTAGACTGTCTCACAAAAGCCACGTCAATCGTTCAAGAAGATGCACCGGAAAAACGGACAGGCTTATGCATTTCTGGCTTCCAGCACTCACGCTAATTTTCTGGACAAGCTTAGCGAACTCGACGAGCGCGCAAGGTACGCAGCCACTCAATCTAGTGCCATCAATGGGAGCTGCCGACCGAGCAATATCGCGGCAGGCACCAGCTCAGGCAACCAAGCAACCTATGGACGCGGCGACGGCCATCACGCGAGCAAATTCTTATTTCAATACGAACCTGACAATGGTGGCAGATTTCATCCAATTGGGAGCGGATGGACGTCGTACAGATGGTAAGCTTTTTGTCTTGCGCCCCGGCAGGCTCCGGTTTGAATATGCAAGACCGGCAACTCTTGAAATTATAGCTGATGGAACCTCTGTCGCTGTTCGCGATCGAAGACTTGCGACACAAGACGTTTATTTTATCGGGCAAACGCCACTCAAATTTTTGCTCAAGGAGAAAATAGATATTGCCAGAGACACCAAGGTGCTGGAGGTCAAGGCAGACGAAAAATCAGTTTCTATCCTGATCGAAGACAAAGCTACTTTTGGCGGGACATCGCGTATCCGTCTGGTCTTTGATGCTGCAAACTTTAGCCTTCGCCAATGGACGGTGACCGATCCGCAGGGGTTCGAGACACTCGTATCTCTCACAAACATAGACCTGACAAAGAGACCTGATCCATCTCTTTTTCGGATCAATTATGAGCGATTCGACTGACCTGATTTGCGAGGACAAATGCGAATACGGGGTTGAATACGGGTTCCGTTTATGTCACCTGCACCATATGAGAGGTGAATGGTGGCGCTCAAAATTGCAACCTGGAACATCAATTCCGTTCGGCTGAGAATGCCGATCGTCCTTCGCTATTTAAAGACATACGAACCTGATGTCCTTTGTTTACAAGAGACAAAATGCAGGGATAGCGAATTCCCTTCAAGTGAACTGCGCGCCGCTGGCTACACTCACATCGCGATCAATGGGCAAAAAGGGTATCACGGTGTGGCGATCGCTTCTCGCCACCCACTTATTCAAATTGTTCGAAGAGATTTCTGTGCAAAGGGTGATGCACGCCATATTTCAGCAACTCTTGATTCGGGTGGCCGGGAAATCACTATCCATAATTTCTATGTACCTGCGGGTGGCGATATCCCCGATCCTGAAGAAAACCCCAAATTCGCTCATAAGCTCAGCTTTCTGGACGAAATGGCAGACTGGATGAGGGCTGAGGGATTGGCGCGCAAACCATCTGTTTTGGTCGGGGATTTAAATATCGCCCCGCTTGAAACAGACGTGTGGAGTCATAAAGCCCTTCTAAAAGTCGTCAGCCATACACCCATAGAAGTCGAGCGCTTAAAGAATGTATTCGATGCCGGCCCGTGGGCAGATGCTTTACGCTTGCAGATCCCGCCTGAGAATAAACTTTACACATGGTGGAGCTATCGCTCGCCAAACTGGGAAAGCGCAAATAAAGGTCGTCGACTAGATCACATATGGATAAGCCCTGACCTAGCAGCAGGATTATCGGATCTTCATATTTTGAAAGAAGCCCGCGGTTGGGATCGACCATCGGACCATGTTCCGGTCATGATAACATTGAAAAATTAATCTATCATTTGATTATAGCTGAGAAATTTGCCAGCCGACTCTCTATGGAATTCCGCATTCGCAGCGCGCTCTGTGGATATTCCTTGAGAACACGATGAAAAATAGCCCTCCGGATGACCAGCACCGTGCTTGGCTCGCGGGCGACCATGGTAGCGGGGCGCTCTGTTGCTGTAAGCAAAGCCATCTCACCAATGAGAGAATGGGCCTGAACGATCTCCGTACCAAGATTGGAGCCCGTCTCTACGGCAAAGGACCCAGAAAGCACGACGAACCCGCCGTCTGAAGTCTCTCCTTTTTTGAAGAGAACATCTCCCATTCTTAAAATTCTGGTCTCTGCAGAAAAAGCGATAAGCCTTAACGCGTCAGGTTCAAGCTCCTGGAAAATCGGAAGTTGAGCCATCTCCCGAACATCATCATCGAGTGCCATATCAACCTGCCGGAAAACTAGGGCATTAATTTATATCCGCCTGCATCCGTGACCAAGAGCTGAGCATTGGCGGGATTGGCCTCAATCTTTTGTCGAAGTCGGTAAATATGTGTTTCCAGCGTGTGTGTCGTAACGGCCGCGTTATAACCCCACACCTCTCGCAACAATACATCCCGGGTAACAACTTGCTGTCCTGCGCGGTAGAGAAAACGCAGAATCGCCGTTTCTTTTTCGGTAAGACGGAGCTTTCCGCCTTTTTCATTGGTCAGTAATTTAGAGCCAGGCTTAAACGTATACTGGCCAATTCGAAATAGAGCGTCATCACTAGCTTCATGCTGGCGCATGTGAGCTCTTATTCTCGCAAGCAGAACGGAAAAGCGGAATGGCTTGCTGACGTAATCATTCGCGCCGGATTCAAGCCCTTTGACAGTATCTTCTTCAGAATCGTGCCCAGTGAGCATGATAATCGGGCTTTTAAAGCCGCTTTCACGCAATTGCCGAACAGCTTCGCGCCCATCAATGTCCGGAAGACCGACATCCATCAGCACCATATCTGGAGATGTGGACTTGGCGATGGCGATAGCGGCCTCGGCACAATCGGCTTCTACGATAGAGAATTCGGGATGGTGCGAAAGCTGCTCGACAAGAGCCGAGCGAAGGTCAGGATCATCATCGGCAATCAATATCTTACGAACTTGGGTCATCTTTGTTTTCCGCCCTAGGAGCTTACGCTTATCTATTACGACGAAGCGGTTCTTGCCAGATCACGACCGCGTGTTCTGGGGGGTCGTGTCAATGAATATGGAAATTGGTCTCAAAGCAAAGGCCGCTGGGAGTCGATATGCTGAAATTTCTCTACGTGACGGTGCTAGGGCGGCCTCAACCCAGGCACGCAGCCCGCCTCCATGCTGGTCCTTTGACTTTCCGGGCCTCTATTGGACGGTCAGGAATAAGCTGGAACAAGAGGGAGGGAGACGGCTGCACACCTGCGGGTGCCTTTCTTCTGGGGCAGGGCTTTTTTCGCAGCGACCGCCTGAAACGCCCCGCTTCGGTCAAGCCACTGTCTCCCACAAGGCAAAATCTGGCATGGTGCGACGACCCAAGGAGCCAACTTTACAACCGGCCCGTTAAACGCGGCTCACGCGAGCGACATGAAAATCTTTGGCGCGACGATCAGGTCTACGATATCGTTTTCACGACAAGTCATAATGAGCGTCCTCGCATCCTGAACGGGGGCAGCGCCATCTTCGTCCACCTTTCAAATACTGACTACCGCGCCACACAGGGTTGTGTAGCTATTTGTCTCAATGACATGAGAAAACTCCTGAGTTTAGTCGGAAAAAAAACAAAAATAATCATTCGTCGATAATTCGCTTTCCCGTCACCTGCGATCGTTCGGATCGACGAAATGCTGGCTGAATAAGCGACTGCAAATTTGGCTCATTTTGGGCGATTATAGGATCGCCCTAAGGCTCGTTGTAACTAGATTTCTGACATGGTTGGAAATCAGCTTGCCTGCTGAAGTCAAGGCTCGCACTCAATCGATCTAGATTTACAGCTTTTCAATCGCACTTTGTATGACGTTGCGGGGGCCAAAAATGGCCGATCCGACGCGGACATGTGTAGCACCCAATTGGATAGCGAGTTCGAAATCCTCACTCATCCCCATCGACAAGCTTCCGATCTCATTCCGACGAGCAATCATTGCCAATAAGGCAAAATGAGGCGAGGCCTGCTCATTAAGGGGGGGGATGCACATGAGTCCTTCGATCTGCAACCCACATTTTTTTCGGCAATAAGCAATAAATTCATCTGCATCCTCAGGCAGGATACCGGCTTTTTGTGCCTCCCGTCCGGTGTTGACCTGAATGAATAATTTAGGCCTGTGTGTCATGCCTTGAAACTCCTTGGCAATGGCATCAGCCAGTTTAGGGCGATCCACGGTCTCAATCACATCAAATAATCCAACCGCTTCACGGACCTTGTTCGTTTGCAATGGGCCAATGAGGTGCAGTTCGACACCGGGAAAGCGAGCCCGGAGTAGGGGCCATTTGGAAAGTGCCTCTTGAACACGATTCTCGCCAAAAATTCGCTCTCCCGACGCTAGGGCCACTTCAATCATCGTCGAGGGCTGAGACTTGCTGACACAAACGAGAGCAATATGGTTAGGATCATATCCGCTTGCCCGGGCAGATCTGTCGATCCGCGACCGAAGGATGGCGAGATTGTCCAAAATTGCTTCGCGAAAGATCTCAGCCTCGACCACCCTGACTCCTCCTGTGCTTATCCCGCCGATTTAGCAGGCATATTCGCCTTTGCCTATGACAGGAGCGTGCAGATTGACCATGGCGCGTAAATCATGCTCATTGAACCCGTAAGACTAGGCTGGCAGCTAGGCCTAGAGTTCATCAAATCGACGAAGTGTCATGACGTCTGAACGGTACAACCCGCGGCTCGCGGAAGGAAAGTGGCAAAAGATCTGGGAGGAGCGGAATACGTTCCTGACCAACAATCTCGACCCAAAACCCAAATATTACGTACTCGAGATGTTCCCGTACCCATCCGGCAGGATACATATGGGTCACGTGCGGAACTACGCCATGGGTGACGTGGTTGCTCGGTACAAGCGAGCCAAGGGCTTTAATGTTCTCCATCCCATGGGATGGGATGCCTTTGGAATGCCGGCCGAAAACGCGGCCATGCAGAACAAAAGCCATCCTGCAAAATGGACATATGCAAACATTGCCACAATGCGCGGGCAATTGAAGTCCATGGGATTGTCGATCGACTGGTCACGCGAGATCGCGACATGCGACCCTAAATACTACAAACAACAGCAGCGACTGTTTTTGGATTTTCTTGAGGCCGGGCTGATCACCCGCAAGAAATCCAAGGTCAACTGGGACCCCGTTGATCAGACTGTGCTTGCAAATGAGCAGGTCATTGACGGTCGTGGATGGCGGTCGGGTGCGTTGATTGAGCAGCGCGAGCTAACACAATGGTTCCTCAAGATCACTGATTATGCGGATGAACTAAATTCCGCTCTCGACCGGCTTGTTCGGTGGCCTGAGAAAGTGCGTCTCATGCAACGCAATTGGATCGGCAAGTCTGAAGGGCTCCGTATCCGGTTCAAGTTAACGGCCTCAGAAATCTTCGGCGAATCTGAGGTTGAGATTTACACGACCAGGCCAGATACGCTTTTCGGAGCCTCTTTCGTTGCCCTAGCCCCAGATCATCCGCTTGCGCAAAAAGTGGCAGTTTCAAATGATGAGGCCGCGCGCTTCATCGCGGAATGCCATCGCATGGGTACATCTTCAGCAGTTCTGGAGACGGCCGCAAAAAAGGGGGTACGGACAGGCCTTAGCGTCGAACATCCGCTTGATCCAAATATCCAGATCCCTGTTTATATCGCTAATTTTGTTCTGATGGATTATGGAACAGGAGCAATATTTGGTTGCCCTGCACACGATCAGCGGGACTTAGATTTTGCTCGAGCTTACAGCCTGCAAGTTCTGCCTGTCGTTTGTCCCGCGAATGCAGAAAGCATTACAATTGATCAAACCGCCTATGATGGCGATGGGACGATGATCAATTCGAGCTTCTTGAACGGCTTAACAATTGGCGAAGCAAAAGAAGTCATTTCCCAGCGTTTGGAATCTCAGCATTTGCAGGGCGCGCCACAGGCAAAGCGAGAGGTTCATTTTCGACTGCGCGATTGGGGTATCTCCAGACAGCGCTATTGGGGATGCCCAATACCAGTCATTCACTGCGAAGACTGCGGTACAATACCGGTTCCCCGATTCTCTCTCCCGGTTACACTGCCAGAGGATGTCAACTTCGACAGGCCAGGAAACCCGTTGAGCCATCATCCAACATGGAAACATGTTAACTGCCCGAACTGCGAAAAGGCAGCAGTTCGCGAAACCGACACGATGGATACGTTCGTCGATTCATCTTGGTATTACGCTCGTTTTACCGATCCCAATAATGATCAAGGGCCAACCTCCAAGGCCGCCAATCATTGGTTGCCGGTTGATCAGTATATTGGGGGAATTGAGCACGCGATCCTCCATTTACTTTATTCTCGCTTCTTCGCGCGCGCGATGAAAAAAACCGGACACATCGCCGTCGATGAACCATTCGATGGGCTCTTTACTCAAGGGATGGTTGTTCATGAAACTTATCGCAGCCAAAATGGCGAATGGATGACGCCAAATGAAGTGCGTATAGAAGCTACGCAAAGCGGGCGCTGCGCATTTTCCTTGCTTGATGGTTCGCCTGTGCAGATCGGGCAAATCGAGAAAATGTCCAAGTCGAAACGTAACACAGTCGACCCAGACGAAATCATCGAAACCTATGGAGCGGATACGGCTCGTTGGTTCATGCTGTCAGATTCTCCTCCAGATCGAGATGTGATTTGGAGTGAAGAAGGGGTTCAAGGCGCATCTCGCTATGTCCAGCAGATTTGGCGTCTTGCAGTCCAGCTTTCTCAAATTTGCAAAACCGCGAGCAAAGTTGATGTCTCAGGCAAGGCAGCCCTTGAGATAAGGAGAATCTCGCATTCCCATCTGCAGAAGGTCCAAGAACATATAGAACGATTGAGATTTAATACAGCGATCGCTGAGATTCGAAAGATGACCAATGCTTTGTCCTTGTCTCTTGGCTCAGTTAGCTCACCTGAGGAATTGACGCAGGATGTTCGTGAAGCCTATCGAGAAGCGCTTCATTTCCTCATCCTTATGTTCGCGCCAATGATGCCCCACCTCGCTGAAGAATGCTGGGCGCTTGCAGGCTTCGAGGGACTCGCAGCTGAGGCCAAATGGCCCACAGTCAATGCTTTATTTGCCGCGTCGCAAAGTCTAACCTTACCCATACAGGTGAATGGCAAGAAGCGAGCTGAGCTTGAGATAGACGCAGACGCAGACAATCAAACTGTCGAGGCGGAAGCCCTCAAACTGGAGCCAATCATGCGCGAACTGGCTGGTCGGGCGCCCAGGAAGGTGATCATTGTTCCGAAGAGGATCGTAAATGTTGTCATCTAGGCTTCGTTTTACCAAAATTACCTTCGTGCTTTGTGCCTCGCTCTCCACAGCAGGGTGCTTTAGGCCGATGTACGGGGGTATCGAAGGTTCGGCGCTACGTTCTGAACTGGCCGCGATACAGGTCGATCCAATCCAAGAACGCGCAGGGTATTACCTGGCGAACGAGTTACGGTTCGCTCTGAACGGAACGGGCGATGCCGTCCAACCTAAATATAGATTGCAAATCAATCTGCGTGAGCGCGTTCAGACTTCGCTCGTGGATACAATATCGCAACGGGCAACCGCAGGTTCTGTTGTGATGGATGCAGATTACAAGCTCACTTCAATTGATGGAGGTTCTGCAATAGTAAGTGGAGTGGCCTTCACCTTTGCGTCCTACGATAGGACCAGTCAGAGGTTTGCAAATATTCGCGCCGCTCGTGACGCAGAAATTCGCGATGCGAAAAACCTTGCCGAGCAGATTAAAACCAGGATCAGCGCAGCGCTCGCCAAATGAGATTACATGGTATCGATTAGACATTGGGAAGCAGAAAAGTTTCTGGCAAAGCCGCCGGAACACGTTTCCTTTTATCTTTTCTTCGGATCGGACGCTGGTCTGGTTCATGAGCGGCTTCGAGGTGTTATCCAAACATTCGTGGCCGACATTCACGATGATTTCCAAGTTGTCCGTCTTGATGGTGATGAAATAGCCTCCGACATTGGGCGCTTGAGTGATGAAGTCAACGCGATAGGATTGTTTGGTAGTACAAGACGAGCGATATGGATAAAGGCGGGTTCGCGCAATTTCCTTCCTGCATTAGAAGAGAACCTGAACAATATTCAGGCGGATACGCTTGTTGTCATCGAAGCCGGAGCTCTTAAGAAAGAATCCGCACTTCGTCGTGTCTTCGAACGCGAGCGACACGCGGTCGCAATCGAATGCAATCACGATACGAGCGAACAGTTACGAGGTGTAGTTCTCGCGGAGGCAAAGCACCAAGGCCTGGAGATCGATCGACAAACAACAGATCTTCTTGTTCATTCGCTCGGAGCGGACCGGTTAACAACGCGCTCGGAATTGAGCAAACTGATGCTTTACACGCACGGTCAGCAAAAGATTTCAGAGACCGATGTTGCCGCAGTAATCGCTGATGCAAAAAATGTAAGTCTGGATGCCGCCGTCAACGCGGCGTTCTCAGGGTATATTGATCAGGTTGATAAGGCGGTTGGTGAGGCACTGGATTCCGGGGTGGACCCAGGTTTTCTGATTGGCATGGCCATCAGGCATGCTGTGATGCTTCAGCGGGCGAGGATCGACATGGATTCAGGCATGCAGCGAGATGTTGCCCTGGAACGTGCCAGCAAAAGGGCTTTCATCTTTACCAAACGGGATTTGTTGGCTGTTCATATTGAGCGCTGGTCCGTTTCAACGTTAACGCTGGCGGTGAATGCGCTTGGCCGAAGCCTTCTTGATATCCGAAAGGATGCCAAGCTTGGTGCTACAATCGTCTCGCGAGCTTTTTTGGCCCTTGCAAGTATGGGGAGAAGGGGCGCGTCCCGCTAGGACTTAAGTCTCTGGCAGAGGGCATCGAGCTGATCAAGACTGGAATAGTGGATAGTAACTGAACCAGCCTCGCCAAGGTGGCTGATCTCTACCTTCATACCCAGAACGTCGATCAATGCTCGCTCGAGAGCGCGCGTATCCGCATCCTTTTCTTTTGGGGCAGTATTTTTTTGTTTTTTTGGAGAAGCGGCGTTTTTTTGTTGCAGATTTTCAACATCTCGTACGGTTAGGCCCTC
>JACCED011168124.1_pt1 | contig 14532 bp, 8 predicted proteins | sample 7455021 | NCBI WGS metagenome assembly JACCED01 (sample SAMN15323456, study PRJNA562643) | freshwater metagenome | isolation source: river surface water | place: USA:Blue River Watershed | collected 2017-08-19 | reverse complement strand
GGCTCATCGTACATAATCAAAGGAGGATCCAATGCAATGGCACGAGCAAGAGCCACACGTCTTGCCATACCGCCAGAAATTTGTGAAGGCATTAAATCTCTAGCGCCACGTAAACCCACTGCATTTAATTTCATGAGCACTAAGTCGCGCAAAGTTTCTTCGCTGAGTTTTGTATGCTCTCTTAAAGGGAAAGCGACATTTTCAAAAACACTCATGTCAGTGAAAAGCGCGCCAAACTGAAACAACATGCCCATACGACGACGCACGCTCATGAGCTGAGAGGTACTCATCAGCCCAACATCCTCGCCCTCAAAAAGAACTTGTCCTTTTTGAGCATTGACCTGCCCACCAATTAATCTCAGTACAGTTGTTTTGCCACAACCCGAACCACCCATCACAGCAATCACTTTGCCGCGGGGGAACTCCATATTTAAACCAGAGAGAATAGTTCTTTCCCCAGGCGCATAAGAGAAGTCGACGTCTTTAAGAGATACGATGGAATTTGAAGTTTGCATACTTCTAAATGATTCTGCCACTATGATTCCTTATCTGGTCATAGTGGCAGTTTATCAACATCAAGTGAAATCAGCTAATTAACGTGGCAATACACTGCTACCCATTAAAAACTCATCGACAGCTCGAGCACACTGACGACCTTCACGAATAGCCCATACGACCAAAGATTGACCACGGCGCATGTCGCCAGCCGCGAAAACTTTGGGTACGTTGGTGTAATAAGCTTTTTCACCTTCAGTGCTAGCCTTTGCATTACCACGAGCATCTTTTTCAACACCAAAGGCATCCAATACTTGCTGCACAGGTGAAACAAAGCCCATCGCCAAGAAGACTAAATCTGCTTTCATTTCAAATTCGCTACCAGGAACTTCTTGCATCTTGCCGTCTTTCCAGTCAAGACGAACAGCAATCAATTTTTCAACTTTACCGTTCTTACCTTCAAAACGTTTAGTTGCAATTGACCAATCGCGATCACAGCCTTCATCATGCGATGAAGAAGTGCGCAATTTAGTTGGCCAGTAAGGCCAAACCAAAGGTTTGTTCTCTTGCTCTGGAGGTTGTGGCAACAATTCGAATTGAGAAATCGATGCCGCACCATGACGGTTAGAAGTGCCCACACAGTCAGAACCTGTATCACCACCACCAATCACAATCACATGCTTACCATCAGCGCGAATTTCATTTTTGTTATCGCCAGCAACTTCTTTATTTTGAGGAATTAAGAATTCCAAAGCATAATGAATGCCAGATAACTCGCGTCCAGGAACTGGCAAATCACGAGGTTGCTCTGCACCACCAGAAATCACCACTGCATCAAAATCTTTTTGAAGCTGTTCAGCTGATACAGTTTTCTTAGAATAATTTTTTACTTCTTTACCTGGTGCTTCCTTACCTACAAAAGTACCTGTTTCAAACTTAACGCCTTCGGCTTTCATTTGCTCCACACGGCGATCGATCAAACCCTTCTCCATTTTGAAGTCAGGAATACCGTAACGCAGCAAACCACCTACACGATCATTCTTTTCAAACAGAGTCACATCATGACCAGCACGCGCCAACTGCTGTGCTGCTGCCATACCAGCAGGACCAGAGCCTACAACAGCTACTTTCTTACCTGTTTTTTGCTTAGCAATTTGAGGTTTCACCCAATCATTTGCCCAAGCTTTATCAATAATGGCATGCTCAATTGACTTGATACCAACAGGCTCTTCATGAATACCTAAGGTACAGGCCGCTTCACAAGGTGCTGGGCAAATACGACCCGTGAACTCAGGGAAGTTATTCGTTGAATGCAATACATCAATCGCATTCTTCCAATCTTGCTGATAAACCAAATCATTGAAGTCTGGGATGATGTTATTTACAGGGCAACCATTGTTACAAAATGGAATGCCGCAATCCATACAACGTGCACCCTGAACTTTTGCCTCGTCATCTGTCAAAGCCATGACGAATTCTTTGTAGTGTTTTACACGTTTCTTTGGCTCCTCATAGTGCTCGCTAAGGCGCTCATATTCCATAAATCCAGTGACTTTTCCCATCTTTATTCCTTTAGTCCTTTATCTCTTGATCTATCACTTAAACAGAAGCCGCTTGCTTAGAACCTTGAGATTTCTCCCAAAGCTCACCTAAAGCGCGCTTGTATTCAGTTGGGAATACTTTGACAAAACGTGCACGTGACTTTTCCCAGTCAGCCAAAATTGCTTTTGCACGCTCTGAACCTGTATGTTTAAAGTGACGCTCAATCAAGCCTTTCAAGATAACTTCATCTGTTAAACGCTCACCGCCTTCTTTTACTTTAACTGGCGCATGCCACTCAGATTTTGGCAATTTAGCTTCTTGTTCTGCAGAAGTTAATACCGGCTCAAGTGTTGCCATGCTGGTGTTGCAACGTTTAGCAAACAAACCATCTTCGTCATAAACATAAGCAATACCGCCACTCATACCAGCTGCGAAGTTTCTTCCTGTTAAGCCAAGAGCTACTACCGTACCACCGGTCATGTATTCACAACCATGGTCGCCTGTGCCTTCAACAACAGCAATTGCACCAGAGTTACGAACAGCAAAACGCTCGCCAGCAACACCGTTGAAGAATGCTTCACCAGCAATCGCACCGTAAAGCACTGTATTACCAACGATGATGTTTTGTGATGTATCGCCACGGAACTCATGAGGGGCACGCACAATCACGCGACCACCAGATAAACCTTTACCAACGTAGTCGTTACCGTCACCCACCAAGTCCATCGTCACGCCATGCGCCAAGAAAGCAGCAAAGCTTTGACCAGCTGTACCGTTTAACTGAATGTGGATCGTGTCATCTGGCAAACCTTCGTGACCATAACGCTTAGCCACTTCACCTGACAACATCGCACCCGCTGTACGGTTCACGTTTTTGATTGGTTGAATAAATGAAACACGCTCACCTTTTTCTAAAGCGGCTTTTGATTTTTCAATCAATGTGTGATCAAGAGCAGTTGCCAAACCATGATCTTGTGTTTCCACTTGATAACGTGGAGTACCCGCCTCAACTTGAGGAGTTTGGAAGATCTTTGTGAAATCTAATCCACTAGCTTTCCAGTGTTCAACACCTTTCTTAGTATCTAAGAATTCAGTGCGACCGATTAACTCATCAAATTTGCGAATACCTAACTGCGCCATGATTTCGCGAGCCTCTTCTGCAATAAAGAAGAAGAAGTTCACAACATGCTCAGGCTTACCTGAGAACTTTTTACGCAACTCAGGATCTTGTGTTGCCACACCCACTGGGCATGTGTTGAGATGACACTTACGCATCATGATGCAACCCTCAACAACCAATGGTGCAGTAGCAAAACCAAACTCATCAGCACCCAAAAGAGCGCCAATCACCACGTCACGACCTGTCTTCATTTGACCGTCAGCTTGAACACGAATACGGCTACGTAAACCATTGAGTACCAATGTTTGCTGAGTCTCAGCCAAACCTAACTCCCAAGGGCTACCAGCGTGCTTGATTGATGACAAAGGTGATGCACCTGTACCGCCATCATGACCGGCAATCACCACGTGATCTGCCTTCGCTTTTGCTACACCAGCGGCTACCGTACCCACACCCACTTCAGACACCAACTTCACTGAAATATCAGCTTTGCTGTTCACGTTCTTTAAGTCGTGAATTAACTGAGCCAAATCTTCAATAGAGTAAATATCGTGATGCGGAGGTGGAGAGATCAAACCAACACCTGGCACTGAGTAACGCAGCTTACCAATGTAATCAGAAACCTTGGTACCTGGTAGCTGACCACCTTCACCAGGTTTTGCACCCTGAGCCATCTTGATCTGAATTTGATCTGCTGAAGTTAAGTATTCAGCAGTCACACCAAATCGACCAGACGCCACTTGTTTAATCTTCGAACGTAATGAATCACCTTCACTCAAAGGAATGTTGGCTTCAATGACATCATCGCCAAGAATACTTGCAAGTGTTTCACCCTTCTTAACAGGGATGCCTTTTAGTTCATTGCGATAACGTTTGTTATCTTCACCGCCCTCGCCTGTATTGGATTTACCACCAATACGGTTCATCGCAATCGCTAAGGTTGCATGAGCTTCAGTAGAGATAGAACCCAAAGACATCGCACCTGTTGCAAAACGTTTAACGATTTCTTTAGCTGGCTCTACTTCATCCAATGGAATAGCTTTAGTTGGATCAATCTTGAACTCAAATAAGCCACGCAAAGTCATATGACGCTTAGTTTGGTCATTGATGATATTGGCGTACTCTTTATAAGTTTGGTAACCGCCTTTTTCTGGACCTTGGCGAGTTGAGTGTTGCAACTTAGCGATTGAATCTGGTGTCCACATATGGTTTTCACCACGAATACGGAAAGCGTATTCGCCACCAGCATCCAACATATTGCTTAATGTAGGATCGCTACCGAAAGCCAAGCTGTGCATCTTCAAAGCTTCTTCAGCCACTTCGAAAATACCAATACCACCAACGTTAGAAGCAGTACCTTTGAAGTACTTGTCGATTAATTCTTTATTTAAACCAATCGCTTCAAAAATTTGTGCGCCGGTGTAAGACATGTATGTAGAGATACCCATCTTAGACATGACTTTTTGCAAGCCCTTACCAACTGCTTTAGTAAAGTTCTTCACTACTTTTTCAGCAGATAAATCACCCTTCAAGCCTTTAGCCATATCAACTAAAGTTTCCATCGCTAGGTATGGGTGAACAGCTTCAGCGCCGTATCCCGCCAACAATGCAAAGTGATGTGTCTCACGTGCGCTACCAGTTTCAACAACTAGACCAGTACTTGTACGTAAACCTTTTTCTACCAAGTGCTGATGAATCGCTGAAGTTGCTAAAAGTGCTGGAATTGCTACGTAATCAGCAGCTACCTGACGGTCACTGATGATCAAAATGTTGTAACCAGAGTTCACAGCATCAACTGCTTCAGCGCACAGAGATGCAAGACGCGCTTCAATACCATCTTTACCCCAAGCTGCTTCATAACAAATATCTAATTCGTATGAACGGAACTTGCCACCCGTGTAGTGCTCAATATGACGAATCTTGGCGATGTCATCAAAATCTAAAATTGGTTGAGACACTTCCAAGCGCATCGGTGGGTTGATGTTATTGGTATCTAATAGATTAGGTTTTGGTCCCACAAATGTCACCAATGACATCACCATGTTTTCACGGATAGGGTCGATCGGTGGATTCGTTACTTGTGCAAACAACTGCTTAAAGTAGTTGTAGAGAGTTTTGTTCTTATTAGATAAAACAGCCAATGGGCTATCGTTACCCATTGAACCGATCGCTTCTTCACCTGAAGATGCCATTGGAGCCATCAAGAATTTCAAATCTTCTTGTGTGTAACCAAATGCCTGTTGGCGATCTAATAAGTTAGCAGCAGGACGAACTTTTTCTGCATCTGCTTTTGCATCAGCTTTAGAAACATCAATTTCATCCAACTTAATACGAACTGCATCAATCCAGCTCTTGTATGGCTTTGCTTTGGCTAAAGAATCTTTAAGTTCAACGTCGTCAATGATGCGACCTTGCTCCATGTCGATCAAGAACATCTTGCCTGGTTGCAAACGCCATTTTTTAACGATCTTGTTTTCTGGGAATGTTAAAACGCCAGCCTCTGACGCCATGATCACAAGATCATCATCCGTGACGTAGTAACGTGCAGGACGTAAACCATTACGGTCTAGTGTGGCGCCAATTTGACGACCATCTGTAAATGCAATCGCAGCAGGACCATCCCATGGTTCCATCATGGCGGCATGGTATTCATAGAATGCACGACGGTTGTCATCCATCAATGTATGTTGTTCCCATGCTTCTGGGATCATCATCATCATGGCGTGCGCCATTGGATAACCAGCCATCACCAATAACTCTAAACAGTTATCAAAGCTGGCTGTATCTGATTGACCTGGATAGATCAATGGCCAAAGTTTTTGAAGATCATCACCTAACACTGGTGAGCTGATAGCGCCTGTTCTGGCGTTAATCCAGTTCACGTTACCCTTCACAGTATTAATCTCACCGTTGTGCGCAATCATGCGATACGGGTGCGCCAACTCCCATGCTGGGAATGTGTTCGTAGAGAAACGTTGGTGCACTAAAGCAAGAGCAGAAACCACACGAGTATCTTTAAGATCTTCGTAATAGGCGCCCACTTGATTTGCCAATAGCAAGCCTTTGTAAACAACAGTTCTTGCTGACATTGATGTCACAAAATATTCTTTACCGTGTTGCAATTGCAAAGCTTGGATAGCGTGGCTACCTGTTTTACGAATCACGTACAACTTACGCTCAAGTGCGTCTGTTGTCATGATGTCGCGACCGCGACCAATAAAGATCTGACGAATGACTGGCTCAGTCTTACGCACTGTTGGTGACATCGGCATATTCACATCAACGGGCACATCTCTCCAACCGAGAACTACTTGTCCTTCATTACGTACAGTTCTTTCTAATTCTTGTTCGCATGCCAAACGTGATGCACTTTCTTTTGGCATAAAAACCATACCCACACCGTATTCACCGAATGGCGGCAAGGTCACACCTTGCTTAGCCATTTCTTCACGGTAGAACTGATCTGGAATCTGAATCAAGATACCAGCACCGTCACCCATCAATGGATCAGCACCAACTGCTCCACGGTGATCGATGTTTTCTAGAATCTTTAAGCCTTGCGTCACTATGTCATGGCTTTTTTTACCTTTAATATGGGCAACAAAACCCACGCCACAGGCGTCGTGTTCATTAACTGGGTCATAGAGACCTTGCGCTGCTGGGCGCAATGAAGTCGAAGTAGTCACGGAATGTTCCTTGGTAAGTAAATGCTTTGCCTTCTTATAAGGTCAAAGCCCACCCCAACAACGGGGTTTTAATGAACTATAGGGGATTACCCGTGTACTTGCAATAGAAAATAATAGGTGTCTGTCACCAATTATTTTCTATTAGGATTTGTTCTTCTGATAATTAGGGACATAGTCATACTATTTGGGAATCTCTTAGGGTCTAATTTGGTGCAGCTTTTTTAAATCTCAGCTGGTTTTTTAGGGCGACCAGCTCTTCGGGGCACTAGTGGTCTGCTTGATTTTAGGCTCATTAAGTCTAAGAATTCTGGGGAAGCCATGGGCCAGCCATAATTTAAGTGATCACTTACTTTTTCTTGATCGCTTTTATTTATTTGATCAGAAACCAACTTTTGCCAAGCCAGTTGCCTTTCAAAAGGCGTATTGCCCAATCCCCAATAAATAGGGTGATCGGATATCCAAGGTACAGTTTCGGCGCCCACGTGATGACGATAACTCGACCATAACCAGTCTTCAGATCTTTGCACCAAGCCGGCTCTTACTGGATGTTGCTCAATAAATTGCTGACAAAGCAGGAAATAAGTCTGGGGATCAATCACAGTTGATTTGAAACGCCCTTCCCAAATGGATCCTGTTCTTTGATAGTTTTGATTAAATAACTGAGCATATCGACGACCAACAGACTGCATTGTTCTGGAAGCACTCAGACTGGTTTTAGGTGTCGCCAAGATGTGCACATGAGTGGGCATCAAGACATACGCATGAATCGCTAATTCGTATTCTCGAGCAGCATCCCTGAGCCACTCTAGATAAGATCTTCTATCTTCATCCGATAAGAAAATTTCTTGAGAGTTATGCCCCTTCACTGATATGTGAAGTGGATAACCTGGAAAAATAACTCTTGGTAGTCTTGCCATAGTGGCTATGCAATGAGTTTTTGAAACTCTTTATTGGCATAACGATCTGTCATACCAGCGATATAGTGGGCGATTCTTCGGTGCAACTCGTCATCTGGTCGAAAATCAAACGGTAAATCTTGAGGATGATTTTCATAATGATGGAATAAAGCAACAATCATCTCACTAGCCTGTTTTGTCATTTGATTAACTTGTGGATGACGATAAAGATTCTTAAATAAGAAGCGCTTCATTTCTGTCGCTTGTGCACGCATTGCCTCAGAGAACCCTACTAAAGGATTTGCATTTCTGACATCTGCCACCGACTGGGGATTAACTTGGTTAATACGTTGTTGTGTTTCTTTGACTAAGTCATCAACAAGTACATGAATGATATGACGCACCACTTCAAATACCAGCCGACGACCGTTGAGCTGAGGGAACTGATTCAATACTTTTTGTTTTTGATCGCGCCACAAACTAACTTCGTCCATCTGCTCAATGCTCAGTAAACCAGAGCGAATGCCATCATCAATATCGTGATTGTTATAAGCAATTTCATCAGCCAAATTAGCTAATTGAGCCTCTAAACTAGGTTGCTTATTTTGAAGGAATCTTTCGCCCAACAAGCCCAGCGTTTGCGCATTCCTCTGAGAGCAATGCTTCAGGATGCCTTCTCGAGTTTCAAAGGATAAGTTAAGACCATCCCAAAGAGCGTAGCGCTCCTCTAAAAAATCCACCACCCAAAGACTTTGCAAATTATGCTCAAAGCCGCCATGCTCTTTCATGCATTCGTTGAGTGCATCCTGCCCTGCATGACCAAATGGTGTGTGACCCAAATCATGCGCTAAGGAAATAGCTTCTACTAAATCTTCGTTGAGTTCCAAGCGTCTAGCAACAGCCCGACCTATTTGCGCCACCTCAAGACTATGAGTCAAGCGATTACGAAAATGATCACCTTCATGATTTAAGAAAACTTGTGTTTTGTATTCCAAGCGACGAAAAGCTGTGGAATGAATAATGCGATCTCGATCGCGCTGAAAAGGACTTCGCCCTGACTGAGTTGGCTCCTCTGGTTCAGCATGAACTCGCCCTAGTGAGGCATTAGCTTGAACAGCGTAACAAGCTAGTGTCATGAAACTTAAACAGCCCCAGTAGCTTCTAGTGTTTGAGCAACCAATTGATCGTCAACCGCCTTAATCGTTGAACGTCCAATACCGTTGAGCAAGATATAGCGAACTTCTCCACCCTCTGCTTTTTTATCCACACTCATTAAGTCCATATAACGCTCTAGACCTAAACGAGGAGGCGCTATTGGTAACTTCAGTGCAGCCACTAATTTCTTAAGACGCTCTGCCTCATCTGTGGTGAGCTGCCCAACGCGCACAGATAAATCAGCCGCCATCACCATCCCGCAACCAACCGCCTCTCCGTGCAACCACTCACCATAACCCATCCCAGCTTCAATCGCGTGGCCAAAAGTATGTCCGAAATTAAGCGTGGCACGAACGCCACCTTCTTTTTCATCTTGAGCAACTACATTAGATTTAATTTCACAAGAACGTAGTACGGCATGCTCCATTGCTTTTGGGTCGCAAGCATTCAGTGAATCAATATTGCCCTCAAGCCATTGGAAGAAATTAGCATCGGCAATTGCACCATGCTTAATCACTTCAGCCAAACCGGCTGCAAGCTCTTTGGGCGGTAATGTTTGTAATGTATCTAAATCTGCAATCACTGCTTGCGGTTGATAAAACGCGCCCACCATATTCTTACCTAGCGGATGATTAATACCCGTTTTTCCACCGACAGATGAATCAACTTGTGACAAAAGTGTCGTTGGAACTTGTATGAATCGAATGCCTCTCATGTAACAAGCAGCGGCAAAACCTGTCATATCACCAATCACACCGCCACCTAAAGCCACCAATGTACTTTTACGATCAGCGCCGCTTTCTAACAAAGCATCAAAAATCTTTTGGAGCGTTTCCCAGGTTTTATAAACCTCGCCATCAGGTAAAACTACCAAACGTACTTTTTGCCCCAGACTCTCTAATGTTTTAACCACACGGTCTGCGTATAAAGGCGCCACCGTTTCATTGGTGACGACAGCCGTAAAAGAGCCTTTTAAATGTTTTTTGTATAGCTCGGCTTGATCAATCAGTCTTGATCCAATATGTATCGGATAACTACGTTCACCTAGTTCAAGTTCAAGTGTTTTCATTTTGACAATTCAAATTGCATCATTAATGTGTTGACCAACTGAGAAACACTTGGCTTACCAGTGTCAATCGTGTGATGAGCTGTTTCGCGATACAAGGGATCACGCACCTCATATAACTTTTCTAATGTTGCTTTTGCATCGCCATTATTGAGTAGCGGGCGACCTTTATCATTGCGAGTACGCACCCAAAGCTCATGAGGATTAGCGCGCAAATAAAAAACAACGCCACGATCATGAAGATGCGCTCTGTTTTCTGGAAGAAGCACTGCGCCTCCTCCCGTTGCTAACACCAAATCTTTCCCTTGCGTTAACTCATCAATCACTTGCGCCTCACGCTTACGAAATCCTGCTTCGCCTTCCATTTCAAAAATGGTGCGAATTTTGACACCACAGCGAGACTCAATCTCATGATCAGTATCAATAAAACGTCTGCCCAATTTCTTAGCCAATAGGCGTCCCACGGTAGTTTTACCGGCACCCATTAAGCCTACTAAGAAAATATTGTCAGCAATCGTATTCACAAGTGAGATTCTACTGAGGCTTTTGACTAGAAACCAATGTTGGGGTTAAAAAAATTAATAATTCTGTTTTATCCATGGTTTTAGATTCTTGTCTAAATAAAGCCCCCAAAAGCGGTATCTCACTTAAAAAAGGTGTTTTCGCCTTATCTTTTCTCTCAATATCTTGAAAAATGCCCCCAAGAATCACGGTGCCACCACTTTCAACCACGACCTGCGTTTTGACATGCTTGGTATCGATTGCAAATCCTTGATCGGTTTTAAGCCCCACGCTGTCTTTATTAATATCAACATCCAAAATAATCATCTGATTTTTCTGAACTCGGGGGCGCACTTCTAATCGTAGATTCGCTTTCCTAAATTGCACCTTCGTAGCACCCTGACCCGCTGATGATTGATAAGGCAATTCAGTACCTTGCTCAATGAGTGCTTGAGAATTTTCAGCAGCTAAAACTCTTGGATTAGAAATGATATTGCCCAGCCCACTTGATTCAAGCGCAGAAAGTTCAATTTGTAATGCCTTGCCTGCTTGCTTACCCAACAAACTAATCGATGCAACACCCGCCTCAAATCCATTTAATCCATTGGCTGCTAGTGCATTGTTTCCAGAAAGATGTCCTGACTGGGATTGATAAGCCAATTTCGCCCCCAGATTTCTTGCAAAGCGCCTCTCAGCTTCCACAATGCGCGCTTCAATCATGATTTGTCGTAAATCATGAAGATTTTGTTCTAGATGCTGTGACTGCTTGTGCCTATCAAGAACTCTTTTTTCATGAGCCATGATTTCTTCATAAGGTGCCACCCACAAAACACCTGCCTCATATTGATGCGCCAGAGAGCGACTAGCCAACACGGCATCAAAAATAGATTGCCAAGTGGCATTCTTCATATGAATACTGGTGAACCCAGAAACCTTGTCACTAATCATCATATTGATACCTTTGGCATCTGCGAGCATTTGAAGTAACTGCCTAATTTCAATCGAAGCAAAACTTAAACTCATGAGTTGCTCTTTAGAGACTGAGTTGGGTGATCCAATGGCATTGCCACTTACCAAAAAACCTGCCAGGCACACATATTTCAATACCTTTCGACGGTGATTCATCAGCGCTGCTCCTCTGCCCATATGGTGACTAACTTACCGCCACTAGACTCGATCACAAGATATCGATCTTCTATGGCTTTAATGGTTCCAATCAACTCAATCACCTGCCCCACAGATACCCATTGAGTTTTAGACTTAGGCTGATCATCACTAAGAATGGCATGAGCAATTAATCCTCGGCGCATCGTTCCTTGGTGGAAAGTCCCCAGATAATTAATTTCAGGAATAGGCTGATCAGATGCAAGCATTTCTTCAGGATGGCCTGATGACGCTATTTGATTCTTAGGCCAATCAGTTTTAATAGCACTGATCTCTGCTTGTTGATGCAGCAACTGCTTCTTAAATTGATTAAGTTGAGCATCTACATCATCTTGATATTGCAGATGCGCCCCATAAGTGAATATGAATAAAAGACAGACGAGTGCAGCAAAAGCGCCATAAATGTGCCTTTCATAGGGGACTAGGATTTTTAAATAGTTTGTCCATTTCGAAAAATCTGAAATCGGTAAATCGTCGCTTTTCTGTGCACGCGTTGACGGCAAAATCTCTCTCTTTTCTGAAGAAAATTGGTCAAATGCTTCGGGGCTTAAGGATCGTTTAAACATGCCCTCATTTTGCGAATAAATATCTTTTGAAAAAATCAGATATTTCTTATTTTTTGTATGCAATTTCTGAGTCTGATGTCAGAAATCTCTGACATCATTTTTTCAAACTGAAACCCTCAGCTATCTCTATAATCAGCCCATGAGCTCATCACGCACACCTGTTCGTCCACCATCACGCCTTGGTAGTGGTAGAAACACAAGACACTCTCAAAGAGACTGGCGCCAGTACATGATTCGCTGGGGTATTTTCTTAGGTAGTGCTGGACTTATCTTAATTGGCTTAGTCATTGCTTATGCGCTGATTATTGCCAAACCGAATCTTCCTGATCTAGATACGATCACAGACTACAAACCTAAAGTTCCTCTAAGAATTTATACCGCTGATCATGCGTTGATTGGTGAGTTTGGAGAAGAACGCCGCAGCGTGATGGCGATCCAAGAAATTCCTAGCTATCTAAAGAATGCGGTGGTCGCTATTGAAGATGAGCGCTTTTATGAACATGGTGGCGTGGACTATTGGGGCGTTCTTAGAGCGACGCTCGCCAACCTTCGCGGCAGACTCTCGCAAGGTGCTTCGACCATCACGATGCAAGTGGCTAGAAATTTCTTCTTAACCAATGAGAAATCATTTAGCAGAAAAATTTATGAGGTCTTACTAGCTTGGAAGATTGAAGCCAACCTTCCTAAAGATAAGATTCTTGAGTTGTACATGAATCAGATTTATCTTGGGCAAAGAGCTTATGGCTTTGCCAGCGCTGCTCAAATTTATTTTGGTAAAGATGTTCGAGAAATTTCAATCGCTGAAGCAGCAATGTTGGCGGGCTTACCTAAAGCGCCATCCGCATATAACCCAGTGGTGAACTATCGCCGCGCCAAAATCAGACAAGAATATATTTTACAAAGAATGCGTGATCTAAAAATGATCACCCCAACACAATATGATTCGGCGATGGCGGAGACGCTTCACGTTAGAGGTGTCGGTAAAGAGTTTTCTACCAAAGCTGATTACGCCGCTGAGATGGCTCGTCAATTACTCATCAGCGAGTATGGCGATAGCATCTACACACAAGGCATGACAGTTATCACAACGATTAGAAGAGCAGAACAAGATGCTGCTTATTCTGCCGTTCGTAAGGGCATCATGGATTATGAGCTTCGTCATAAATATAGAGGTCCTGAAGGTTACATCACATTGCCGGTTGATACAGTTGAAAGACAGCGAGCCATTGATGATGTCTTAGGTGATCACCCAAGCAGCGATGATCTATTAGCGGGTGTTGTGATTGATGCAAACCCTAAAGAAATTAAAGTGGTGATTGCTACCGGTGACACCATCTCTATCAAAGGGGAAGATCTCAAACTTGGTAGCGTTGCCCTCTCAGAGAAAGCAAGTCCTAAACAACAAATTAGGCCTGGTGCGATTATTCGAGTACTTCCCTCTGAAGGTCGCTGGTTATTAGCTCAAATGCCTCAAGTGGAAGCTGCCTTCGTAGCATTAGATACTCACGATGGTGGTATCCGTGCACTTGTGGGTGGTTTTGACCATAACCGCAATAAATTTAATCATGTGTCGCAAGCTCAAAGACAGCCTGGCTCATCATTTAAACCATTCGTTTATGCAGCAGCAGTAGAAAAAGGCATCATGCCTAATACCGTAGTAAATGATGCCCCCCTATCTATCAGCGGTCTGGAGACTGGTGGACAGATGTGGGAACCCAAAAACTATGACGGTAAGTTTGAAGGTCACATGCGTTTACGCACAGCCTTGGCTAAATCTAAGAACTTAGTCTCTGTTCGAGTCATTAGAAAAATTGGCGCCCGTTACACACAAAACTATATTCAGCGATTTGGATTTGAGGCTGAGAAACACCCACCTTATCTCACGATGGCACTTGGAGCAGGTTCTGTCACACCACTCCAACTTGCCACAGGCTATGGCGTATTTGCTAATGGTGGCTATCGCGTAGAGCCCTATCTAATTAGCAAGGTGATGGATGCAAAAGGAAATGTTTTGTTTGAGGCAACCCCCACCAAATCCGGTGATAGCGAATTAAAGGTACTAGATTCTAGAACTGCGTTTGTGATGGATAGCCTACTTCAAGAAGTGACTAAAACTGGTACCGCAGCATCGTCTAGACCTGCTTTAGGAAGAAATGATATCGCTGGTAAAACAGGTACAACGAATGAATCTATGGACGCTTGGTTTGCTGGATACCACCCAAGTGTTGTGGCTGTGGCTTGGATTGGATTTGATAAGCCAAAGAGCTTGGGCGATCGCGAAACAGGTGGTGGTTTAGCACTTCCGATGTGGACTCACTACATGAAAACCGCCCTCAATGGT
>JACCED012082101.1_pt1 | contig 14534 bp, 33 predicted proteins | sample 7455021 | NCBI WGS metagenome assembly JACCED01 (sample SAMN15323456, study PRJNA562643) | freshwater metagenome | isolation source: river surface water | place: USA:Blue River Watershed | collected 2017-08-19 | reverse complement strand
TGAATTCGCAACTGGTTCAAAAGACGTTGCGGTCTACATACAGGCGGTGCACGGGTGTTGCGAGAATCGTGGCATTATGGCACATTCTAGTCTTACCCAGACGACGGTTTTACACGGCGCCTTTAAGGCCGATGCGTCAGTTAAAAAAGAATTCTTCGACAACGTAAAACTCCAACAAGAGTTTGCACCACGATAAGGAAACAACTATGGCAACTCGAGCTCCAGCAAAAAGCAAGTCCAGCACCAGCTGGCCAAAGATTGAAAAAGGTACTCATTTGACAGTGAAAACTTTCGAAGATGGACACACAGAACTTGAATGGGATGATGCAGCACTGGCTAGAGAAGTGCGCGAAGCAATTGACGCTTACGAACTTGACCAGCTCAAGCCTGCGGTAAAAGCCAAGGCTGCAACTCGCAAGAAAAAGGAAAAGTAATGTCCAAAGTTTATCGCATTACTCCACTGGAGAAAAAGAGTATTGCTATCACGTATGAAATGTATCGCGAAAATGCCGATGGTAGTATCAGCTGGTTCAACATCGAAGACCACTATCGTTGGGGACAAGGCTTTATTGATGAGGATATGAGCATTAACTTGCCTTATCAGAACAGCAAAACAGCAGTGTGTAGTCCGACATCAGGGTGGGGCGCTGAACTAGACGACAGCGTTGCTTGTCAGTTTGAATTCAGCGACGATATCTTAGCAGAAGAACAACAAGCTATCAAAGACGCATACTACGAAGGCGGTGCCGGGTGGTTATATGATGGCAATCATGAATGGCAGGAAGAAGATTCCTACATCACTGTTATGGCTCCGTTCCGAGTTGACTTGTGCGAAGCAGATGGTACAGTAGTTACAGAAAACGTTGAACTTGAATCAGCACCAAAACCCACCGGACAAACTGCGTCAGCAGCTTGGCCTTTTCCAACTTAATAGGAGTATGATATGGCTAAACTAAAAAAACTTGCAAAAGTAAATGAATCAATCACTATCAATCGTTACGACAACGGTTGGATGATTGAGATCGGCGGGCGTGACGACGACAACGATTGGAAGAACACAAAAACCTTGTGTAACACCGAAGATGAAGTACTTGCCCTCATCAAAGAGTGGAATTCTATGGAGATTGATAACTGATGTTTACTACCACTACCTATCGTACAGCCGCAGAAGTTAATTCTGCAATGGGCCGTGTTTATGCTCACATGAGCTTGGCCATTATTACTTCAATGATTGTGAGTTACATTGTGGGCACATCGCCTGCACTGTTACAATTCTTCTTTGGCTCTTGGATCAAATGGTTGGTGATCTTTGCACCACTGGCATTTATCTTTGCCATTCCTTCACTGCTTGAGAGCAACATAGGACGAACAGGAAAAGCACTGGCCTTGCATGCGTTTGCGGCACTGATGGGCTTGAGCTTTGCCACTATCTTTGCTGTGTATACCATGGCGTCTATCATGGAAGCATTCATGGGCGGCGCAGTGTTGTTTGGTACCATGAGCTTTTACGGTTACTTTACCAAACAAAGTTTAGACTCTGTGGGCAAGTTTTGTTTTGTGGGGTTGATTGCCATTGTGATTGCCAGCATTATCAATATCTTCATTGGCAGCTCTGTGATGCAAATGGCGATCAGTGCTATCGCTATTGTGATCTTCTTGGGTCTCACAGCTTACGACACCCAGCAAATCCGTGAAATGGTTAGTGACGGCAATGCTGGCGACGGTGTGGAGATTGCAGGTGCATTGACCTTGTACTTGGATTTCATCAATTTGTTCTTGAGCTTGCTGCAACTGTTTGGTAATAAAAAGGACTGATCATGGCATTTTGGACTGTTAAAACTTACCACAAAAAGAACGTAGAACAGCACGAGCATTTTTTGCGGCGAAGCGGAGCCGGCAAGATCATTGTAAAAGATGGTTTTCGCTGGGCTGAGTTTAGAGTGGAAACAGAGGACGACAACTTTCCTGAGTTTGAGTTCACTGAAGTGCCCGGAGGCAATGGTGATGTAGACAGCTTGGACTTGTACTTCCTCAGCGGCAACAACATTGTAGGTTCCGAACTTGTCATGATGGACGACGGTGGCTGCTGGGGCGACATTGAGTTTGAAGATGTAGACGAAGCTGAGGCAGAAGAACTGCAAGAGCTCATTGAAGAAAACGGTGCTTGGTCATTAGAAGACGACGGCGACTGGTACCTTGACGAAACTGAATGTTGGGTATGGGGACCGATTGAAGTCACTAATGATGCCACCGGCGAATCACGTGTTGTCATTGCTGACGAAGACGGTAATATGATTGATTTTGAAACAGATGACGAATAACGTATTATGACACTGACTTCAAAACTCAAACATCACAACTTGGAAAAGAAAGCCGAAGATGAGTCCAAGCGACAGACCGAATTAGACGAGTATCGTCGTCGAGCAATGGAACAATGGTTTGAAGATGCCAGTTGCACTGGCGGCAGTTTGGCAGAACAACAGGAAACCAACAATGACACTAAATGAAGCAAAGAAGCAAGGTATCGCACCCTGGGATGATCTTGTTTGGCAGGATTTTCATGTGGCTGTTTACAGAGATAGGTATCCTGTCACTGTGGGACATCTGTTGTTTATTCCCCAAGAAAACACACCGGGATTGATTCACGAAGCATTTACTTCTGCTTTGTTCGAAGGTAACAAAATGGTCAATGCCGGCGACTGCGAAGGCTACAACATAGGCATGAACGTGGGGCAAGTTGCAGGTCAAACTGTGATGTACCCACACGTTCATCTTATTCCTCGACGCACAGGCGACTGTGCTGACCCTACCGGTGGCGTACGAGGTGTTATATTTGGGCAACAGAACTACAAAGCTACAGGCTATCAAAAACCCAACTAAATATTTCTCTAAGCGGCCTGTCCGGCATCATCCCGCTATACAAACTCTGCTGCCTATGCTACAATGCCATAGGAGGACAAAATGCAACCAGTAGTTTACAAATATACCAGCACAAAAGAATACATTGACGCTTTTCCTTGTGCGTACAGACAGTGGAGAGCAGACAGCCACTGTAACCTAAATCACGGATACTCGTTTAGTATGAAGTTTTTCTTTGGTACCAACGACCTAGACGTGCGTAACTGGGCTGCCGACTATGGTGGTCTCAAAGAACTAAAGAAGATCCTAGAGGATCAATTTGATCACACTACTCTAGTAGCCGCAGACGATCCGGAACTGGAGTTCTACAAAGAAATGGAACGCCGCAAGCTAGCCAAGCTCACAATCCTACCCAAGCTAGGCTGTGAAGCACTGAGCGACATGCTGTACAAATATGTAAACGGAGTTTACATTCCTGACTATTGGGGTCCGGGCGAAGCCGAGCGCCTATGGTGCTATCGTGTTGAAGTTCGCGAAACACAGGCCAATATGGCCTTCCGCGAAGGACACCGTGAATGGAACGAGGACCTGTTTGCATGAACATCGAAACTGCTGAAATTGTGGAAATTTTGCCTACTAAAATCTGGGCCGACAAAGATATGTTTGGAACTGTGCATATCAAGATGCAACACCAAGGTATGGATGAATTTGACTTTGTTCAAATCCAGTATAACTATGCTTATACCAGCAACGCTCATCAACATCAATTGACACAAGAAATATTAAAACTGTTGGGCGCAAACAACAGCAACGAAAACGAATCTAATCAAAAAGGAGAAAACCATGTTAGATAAACTCTTAAGCGGCATAGACCGAGCGTTAGCATACAAATTGATGCTGGCACATATTATCATTATTGCTATTTCGAACTATCTTGTGCAGTTCAAAATTGATCTGTTTGGTAATCCGCTGGCAGTGGCAGCATTTACATTTCCATTAGTGGTTGTGTTAACTGACCTAACTGTGCGATTGCTTGGCAAACAAACTGGTCGTGCTGTTATTGCATTGGCATTTGTTCCTGCAATCATTGTTTCAATGTTAGTAGTACTAGCCGGTGGTGCTCCAAGCTCTGTGGCATTCCGCATTGGCCTTGGGTCAGGCATGGCATACTTTATCAGCAACTTGTTGGACGTTTATGTGTTCCAATACTTCCGTGAGAAGTATCAGACATGGTGGATTGCTCCAACTTTGAGCAGTGTCGTAAGCACATTCATTGACACCTACACATTCTTCTTCACAGCGTTTTACCGGGGCGCCAACGAGTTCATGGCCGCCAACTGGTTCACTGTGGCAACCAACCAAAGCATTACTAAAATTATTGTGAGTTTGCTTGTTATTCTTCCGGCCTACGGTGTGTTGTTGGGTTATCTGCAAAAGAAATTTGCAGGCGACGACGATGTAAACATTATCAAAAGCAGCAATTAATCTATGAATAAACCAGAATTTAACATTGCAATTTTGTTGCCCACTCGCGGAAGAGCCGAAAGCTTGGAACGCAGTATTCGCAGCTTGGTGGAAAACGCCGACGATATCAGCACTGTTCAATTTATGTTTGGGTTCGACGACGATGATTCCGTTGGCGTCGAGCATTTTACTAACGCAGTCCAACCGTATCTTGATCAGCACGATATTTCTTACACTGCTATGAGCTTCAAACCCATGGGCTATATTCGTTTGAACGAGTATGTAAACGAATTGGCTCGAAAGTCGGATGCCCAATGGCTGGTGTTTTGGAATGACGATGCTATCATGCACAGTGCTCGTTGGGACACAGACATTTACAAGTACACTGGGCAGTTCAAGGTACTGGCGTTTGATACTCACAACAAACACCCTTACAGTATTTTTCCCATCGTGCCTCGCGAGTGGTTGGACCTGCTGGGCTACCTAAGTCCGCATCAGATCAGCGACGGCTGGATCAGTCAACAAGCATACCTGTTGGATATCATGGAACGAACTGACATCAGTGTTGAGCATGATCGATTTGACCTTACTGGCAATAATCACGACGAAACTTATCAGAACAGACCCATGCTGGAAGGCAATCCAAGTGACCCTAGAGATTTCCACCATACCGGGCAGATACAAAAACGCCACGAAGATGCAGCAAAAATCGCCCAATACCTCGAAAAGGATCGGGGTGTCAGCATGAAGTTCTTTGCTGATGTGTTCCGCGGCACTCAAGACCCTTGGGAAAAACTCAAGATCAACGACGTCAACAAACAAATGATGCAGTTTCAAAACCCTAACCTTATGAAATTTTAATATGACCACAGCTTTGTTAGAAACACAAATTAAAGACTACTGGAACCGCCAGCCTTGTAACATCAAACATGGCCAAAGTGAAGTAGGCACACCGGCATTCTTTCACGAAGTCAGTGAACGGCGATACCGCGTAGAACCACACATTCCTGCATTTGCCGAATTTGATGCCTGGCGAGGGCAACGTGTGTTGGAAATTGGTTGCGGTATTGCCACCGACGGTGAAGAGTTTGCTAGATTTGGTGCCAACTATGTAGGCATCGATTACAGTGACCAAAGTGTAGAGTTGGCTCGCCGGCGGTTTGAAGTGCTGGGTTTGTCTGGAGAATTCCACAACATTGACGCCAGCGACAGCAAAGCAATGAGCAGCCTTGGCACTTTTGATATGGTTTACAGCTTTGGTGTGATCCACCACTTTCCTGCTATTGAACAGATTATCAGCAATGTTCACAGTGTGCTGGTGCCCGGCGGCGAATTCCGTTTCATGGTTTACGCCAAGCATTCTTGGAAGTATGCCATGATACAAAAAGGTCTTGATCAATTTGAAGCACAAGATGGTTGTCCTTATGCAAGAGTCTTTTCAAATGAGGAAATAACTGGCCTTTTAGGTGAACAATTTGAGGTTGTTGACTTGCAACAGCGGCATTGTTTTATGTATAATGTAGAAGCGTACAAACAAGGTCGTTATGAGCTTGAGCCCTGGTTCGCTGCAATGACAGAAGAACATCGCGAGGCTATCAAGCAACACTTGGGTTGGCATCTATTGGTAACAGCAAAGAAAATATGAGCAAGATTAAAGTAGCAGAACTATTCTATTCCATCCAAGGCGAAGGTCGATTCATGGGTGTGCCCAGTGTGTTCTTACGCACATTTGGGTGCAACTTCAAGTGTGCAGGGTTTGGTATGCCACGTGGCGAACTCAGTACAGAAGCAGACAATGTTGATCCTGCTCTGTATAAAGAATACAAATCTTTGCCATTGGTTAGTACAGGATGTGATAGTTATGCCAGCTGGGACCCAAGGTTCAAACACCTGTCGCCTTTGTTGAGCACAGATGCCATTGCCGATGCCATTGTGGATACGCTACCTTACAAAGAGTGGAAAGACGAACACTTGGTGATCACAGGTGGTGAGCCACTGTTGGGCTGGCAACGTGCTTATCCAGACCTGTTAAACAATGTCAAGATGTCGGGTCTTAAAGAAATTACTTTTGAAACTAACGGAACTCAACCATTGTCTCCAGAGTTTAAGAAGTATCTGCAAGAATGGAGTCGCTGGCACCATCGTGAGATTACATTCTCAGTAAGTGCTAAACTGCCATGTAGTGGCGAGCGTTGGGAAGATGCCATATGCCCAGAGATTGTTGTTGAGTACGAAGATGTAGGCACAGCGTATTTGAAGTTTGTCATTGCCACCGAACAAGATTTTGCTGATGCCGAGTGTGCTATTGCCGCATATCGTTCAGCAGGATTCAAAGGCCATGTTTATTTGATGCCAGTGGGCGGTGTGGAAAGTGTGTACACCCTAAACAACAGAGCAGTGGCCGTTATGGCAATGAAAGCAGGCTTGCGTTACAGTGATAGACTACAGGTACCGTTGTTTAAGAACGAATGGGGGACCTAATGTATCTGGATGGGATATTTGAAATGTTTGATTGGTTCAAGAAAAAATCTAAAAAGACTGTTAAGGATCACGGACTTCCAGATCCCAACAAGGTTCCACCAATGCCCAAAACCAAAGCACCTGCCAAGACTGAAAAAGAGTTGGCAACCGAAAAGGGAGAGCCCTGGGTGCAAGTGTTAAGCATTGATGTAGATCCTAACAACTTACATCAAGGTGCCTTTGAACTTGACTGGAATGAGATTTTTGTAGCTCGATTGGTCAAGGCAGGCTACATGATGAAACCCGGAGACACTGATGCAGACATAGTGGATCGATGGTTCCAAAATGTTTGCCGTCATGTTGTTATGGAAACCTGGGAACAAGAGCAAGCTATTAAAAAAAGTTACGGTAGTCAATACATTCATGACAGGGACATTGGCGACGGCCGTCGGGAGATTTCTTAATGAAGCCACGCACCAAAGAAGAAGCAAGGGCCTGGTTAAAAGAACTAGGCTTGCTCAACACTCGTCGAGTATTAGAAGGCGAAGAACGAGAGAAAACATTTACCATGCTTAGACTCATTCCGTCAACACAGAGTAATAATCAACATCTTTGGTGCGAGTCGTGGACCGTAGGAAACATAAAATATGATCACATCACCGGTAACGGCGTTGACGAATTAGTAGAGATTATCGAAGATGATATTTAACCACATCAAACAACTCAAAGCAGAAGGAAAACGAATTGGCATTACCTTTTCAACCTTTGACCTCGGCCCACATGCAGGGCACATTGCGATGCTCTCAGAAGCCAAGAATCACTGTGACTACCTCATATGCGGGCTCCAAACAGACCCAACTATCGATAGGCCTGAGACTAAGAATCGCCCGATACAATCTGTTGTGGAGCGACAGATACAGTTGGCGGCATGCCGTTACGTTGATGAAGTTGTTGTGTATCAAACCGAACAAGATCTCGTTGACCTTCTACTAATCCTCCCAGTAGATGTTCGCATACTAGGCGTAGAATACGAAGGCAAACAATTTAGCGGTGACGAAGAATGTTACAATCGTGGCATTGAAATTGTGTTCAATAAACGAGATCACAGTTTCTCCAGTTCGGGTTTGCGAAAGCGTGTGGCGGCTGCAGAAACTTACAAGGTGTTGAAAGATGGAACCCCTTAAACCTCCCCCAACATACAAAGTCTACACTGTGATCAAACAGTCGGGTATGACCATGAGCTATGTGTATGTGTCTAGCAGCAGCCCCATAAACTATGGATCCGGGTTTTATGGTACCAGGCACGAAGCTGAACAGGCTCGCACATTTGAACTGCTCAAAGACACAGGCACTACAAAATCCCAGTATCATGTGTTTGAACTAGAAGTTCCAAATCCGGCCTACCAAGAATGACCGACAAAAACAACTCTGCCAATGGGCAAAGTAGCTTTGACATAACTACCGGAAACACTCTTGTTAACTTTTTTAACAGGAACATAACTCCTTATGCTACAGAAGCAGGCGGAGTTAAATTCGATCTTGTTCCTGTGGAAAAGCAAAAAGACATCATGGTCAATGTTGCCAGGATGCATGCCGAGCAAGAATACAACAGGATCATGGAACTGGTTGCTGTGCTTCAAAAGCAAGCTGCGGATATCAAACGCAGATTGGACATTACTGATATGGTGCATGCTGCCCAGTACGAATTCCAAGTGTACCATGGCAATGTCTACTGGTTGATCTCGGACACTCGAGCCAATTGCACCCGTTTGAGCATCGTGGGACCCGGGGATTGGAGCACTGGTTGCCCCAAACATTATGAATATGTGTGCCAGGTAAAATGGTTAGGTGACTATACCTGGATCGAAGTTGCCTGACAATTTCGGTAAACTACTGGTTGATTTTGGCACAGCTTTTTGTTATAATACAGCACGTTTACTAATTTATTTTCTCAATGAAATACCTGCTAATTGACACTGCCAACACCTTTTTCCGTGCTAGACACAGTGCTCATCGCGCCGCAGATTCGTGGACCAAAGTGGGCTTTGCTTTGCATGTCACGCTGATGAGTGTGAACAAAGTGGCCCGGCGTTTTGGTGCCGACCATGTTATTTTCGCACTGGAAGGTCGTAGCTGGCGCAAGGATTTTTACAAGCCTTACAAGGCCAACCGAGCTGTGGCACGTGGCAAAATGAACGAAACTGAGCAAGAAGAAGACAAGCTGTTCTGGGAAACCTATGATGAGCTCACTAAATATTTGACAACAAAAACAAATTGTAGCGTTATCCGGCACCCCGAAGCTGAAGCAGACGATGTTATTGCTCGCTGGATCGCACTACACCCCCAAGACGAACATGTGATTATTTCCAGCGACACAGACTATGTGCAGCTGGTGGCACCGAACGTAAAACAGTACAATGGTATTACCGATGAACTTATTACCCTCGAAGGCATCTTTGACGACAAGGGCCGTGCTATCAACGATAAGAAAACTAAACAGCCAAAAGCCGCTCCGGATCCAGCCTGGTTGCTATTTGAAAAGTGCATGCGTGGAGACACGTCAGACAACGTATTCAGTGCATATCCTGGAGTTCGCGAAAAGGGCACAAAGAATAAAGTTGGTCTCCGTGAGGCCTTTGCCGACCGAGACCGTAAAGGATACAATTGGAACAACATGATGCTCCAACGTTGGACAGACCACAACGGAGAAGAGCATCGTGTGTTGGACGACTATGAACGAAATGTTACCTTGATTGATCTCACTGCACAGCCCGACACAATCAAAGCTGCTGTGGATCAAGCAATTTGCGAACAAATCAGCCACAAAGACGTGGGCCAAGTTGGTGTTCACTTCATGCGTTTTTGTGGCAAGTTCGAATTGAATAAACTGTCTGAGTCAGCTGGTCAAATCAGCAACTGGCTCAATGAAACTTACAAAGGAGTATTAGATGATCGTAGCAAAACCAGTAATAGCCAACCAGTTTTGGATTCTCAAGCAGAATAACCAAAAGATAGGCAACATCCAAGTTGCAGCCGATGGCAGTTACGAAGTAAAAATACTGGATCGTGTAAACACTTACAAAACAATACCTATGGTTAGAAAAGCCATTGGCATTGAATTTGAACCAGCAGAAAAGAAAAGCAAATCTGCAACTGACAATGTGCATGGGTTTCCCACTGGGTGCAGAGCTCACAACGGCATGTGGGATATCAAACGCAAGTTGCCGCTGTTTACCAAACTCGGCAAAAGCAAATCATGGTTTGCTGCTGGCTGGTATCAAGTCAAGCAACACCGCAACTGGAAAATCGTACAAAATCCCAAACTGATCGTATTAGAGCGCTATGCCTATCGCGGCCCATTTCAAACCAAGGAACAAGCAAATGACCAATCCGTTTCGTGATCAAGAGAAATTTATGAAAGCTTGTGACCAAAGTGTCACAGGCGACGAAGAACAATTTAAGATGTATGTCAAACTTATTGACGAAGAAGTAACAGAGCTCAAGGAAGCAATTGCTGCCGGCGACGAGTTGGAAATACTTGATGCATTAGAAGACATTCTTGTTGTAACTATCGGTGCCATTCACAGCATGGGCGCAGATGGCGAAGGTGGTTGGAAGGAAGTCATGCGTACTAACTTTGCCAAGATTGATCGAGAAACTGGCAAGGTTCGCAAGCGTGAAGATGGCAAGGTGCTCAAACCCGTAGGCTGGACAGCGCCAGACCTAAAACCGTATCTTAAAAAAACGCATCCATTTAACAAATTCTCATGAGCCTTCACATCAACCGTTTTATTGATTTAATCAAAGCACAAGAAGTTCGTGGTGGTAGAGATATTACCATGAGCTTGCGTGATGCCAAAGATTTACACACCGACATAACCAAATTGCTGTTGGCCATGGAGTCCATGCGCGAGCAACTGGTTGTTCAAAACAGTGTGATTCAGGTGGAAGTTTCAGGTGGAAGTTTCAAAAACTGAGCAGTTTATGGTCATAAATAAACTGGGAGTTTAATATGTCAAGACCCAAACCACAAGTGCTGGTTGAGCACACCAACAAACAAACTTACAAGACCGAGCAAGTGCTAGCGTCGGAAGGGGTGTGGGCTGTGTTCTTTGACGGCAGTCCAATAAACCTCAAAACATCCAACATGCTCACACAGTTTCCTGGACCAAAGTACAAAAAGGTAAGTTTTGCCAACAGCGGCCATGCTATCAACCTTTGTCGCAAACTCAACACCCAGTTCAAAACCAACAAGTTCACTGTGGTGTTGCTAAAATCTGGGGACACAGTATACCCCAATGGTCAATAAAGAAGAACTCACTCAGCGACTGATTGATCAACTTCAGGGCGAAGACCGTCCTGATTTTGAACATGCCCTTATGTTTTGGTGGCAGGATTGGCGTACTGATTCTGGACTGCGACTTACTACCGAAGGGCGAGACTTGTTGGACTTGCTGGAGTACGAATCCTATCAGTTTGAAATTCCCACGGTCATTGCTGTGGTTCCTAGAAACCTGCTGATCCTAGACAAAAAGCTAACTTGCCCTTATCACATCCGTTTAGGCAAGAAGCCCGTGCTGACCTTGTATGGCAGCAAAGAAGCCACACTTTTTGCCCTGTTCAATGACCCTGACAAGTTCATGGCTTTGCTTGCCCAGAGTTGACCAAATAATCCTGATCGTTTATACTGTAATTACACCATCCCAGTAACCACCGAGAAAGGAGCCCAAAATGGCAAAAGTCAATGTCAAAGAAGGTCTATGGAGAGTCCAACTCGTGGAACGCGAAAGGGGCTATGGTCAACGCATTATCTGGACCGAGTACTACGATAATGAAGCAGAAGCCCGAGCCCGGGGCAAAGCCGTTTGCGACTACTCGGACCCAGAAGACTATTATGTGGGCGAAGTTAGTCGTTGCTAACTTACAACACAGTCGGTTAGTACTAACTAACCTAAAAAAGTAGTACTTTTTCAGTACTACTTTTTTGGTTGACCCGAAATAGCCATTTTGCTATAATATGTACATGTTAAGAAAAAAGCGTTCGGATCGTAGCCACATTGTTTACTTCATCCAAATTGGACTGGAGTACTACATTGGTATCACTGCCAAGACTCAGCGTACTATCAACATGAGCTTGCGTAGCCGTATCAACAAGCATATCTATCGCTCGCGTACCGAAGACAAGAGCTGGAACCTGTACCAAGCAATTCGTGCCGCAGGCGAAGGCGCTGTTAACTATGCTATCATCGACGTGGTGCGTGGCAAGGATGCGGCTCACAAGTTGGAGCGTGAATTGATTCGTGAGTTTATGCCCACACTCAACACCGACGTTCGCGTCAAAGGAGAATAAAATGACAGTTTATATTGTTGTTTACCGTGGCACTGTGTACGGTGTCTATGACAGTCGCGAGAAAGCTCTGGCATCAGAGTACGGCGATCTCTACGATGCCGAAATCTTGGAAAGGGCTGTGCTATGACCGTTTACATTGTGATCCGCAACGATAAAATTGACTCGGTGTTTCTCTCACAGGAACAAGCACAGGCACACATTGACAGCATCAAGGGTTGGAACCTTTGGAAAATCGTTGAAAAAGAAATCGAAGGGACATTGATATGAACGAACGAATTCGAGAACTTGAGATTGAGGCTATTGCTTATGCTGATAGCAAAGTTCCTGCTATGGACCGTTACAACGACATTTATCACAGCATTGTTCGCGGAAAGTTCGCCGAGTTGATTGTCAGGGAATGTGCTGAAGTTGCTCAAGATTTTGTTACAGCAGAGAACAATAAACTTGTGGAAACGATTCATATTTCTCCTTGGCGCCTACAGGATAAGATTAAAGAACGTTTCGGAGTTGAAGAATGAACGAACGAATTCGACTACTTGCTGAACAGGCTGGAGGCAATCCAAACTATAAGGCTTTTCGCGGGTATTTCCTTCCTCCTCCACCGGACTATATTGACCCTGCTACGGTAAATTTGGAAAAGTTCGCCCAGTTGATTATCCAGGAATGTGCCGCACATTTACACCGTCGAGGCGTTGAAGGATTTGGCATCTTAGAAGAACGAAATCTAAAAGAACATTTCGGAGTCGAACAATGACCAAACTTTTTCGTACCCAACTAGATGATCAAATGGACACACACACATTGATCAAATTATAGAGCAACTGCAAGCTGTCAAGAATGCTCGAACTTACTTGCGAAAATCAGCAGAAGTGGGTAAAATAGCAGAGCAATGCCAGAACTATGACAGTTACTGGACCGAGCGAATTTACAACTTGATGGACTAACATGAACAAAGAAATCGAACTCAAACCCGGCGAAGGCAACTACTATCGCGCCATGGCATTCCATTGGCTCATTGTTGCAGTGGCTATTGTGCCTGTGCTGTTGGCGTTGATTATAGCAATTGTCAATCCGTTTTGGTTTCGTAACTCATTGTTTGACTTGATTGAGCGTGGCGTAAACCGATTGAGTCGCTGGAGAAATTATCAAAAGTATCACATCTATCTTGGATGTGATCCTAAAATGTGGCACACCCTCAAAGGAGACTTGAAATGACCATGCCTGCTGGCCGATACGCAATTATTGATTTGTGCTATGTAATGCACGATGTGTGGAATGAGTTTTGTGACCTCACCTTCAAAGGCGAACGCCGTCTCGAAGGTGAGTTTACGCTAGCAGACGGGCGCCGCTTTGCTAGTTTTGGCACTGCATACGGAGATGGCACTTACTGTTCAAACATTGGTACTAGGCATTCTGTAGATGCTGGCTTGATTGGCTGCATACGTGTGGAAGACATCCAAGATAAAACTTACGACCTTGAACGCATCATGCAGTTGGGTGCTATTGTAGACTTCGAACAACCGTTTGAAGTGGAAGCAGACTACGGATTGTTAAAGTTCGGGCATGTGCTGATTGAAACTGCCGCAGACGAAGAAGAATACGAAGAAGAGGAAGTATGAGGGGTCTAAAAGGCTCTTACAAGTGTAAACATTGCGAGGGCCTGTTCACTGCTAGAGTAGCAGACAGACAACGTGGATGGGCCCAGTTCTGTAGCAAAAATTGCAAACAACACCGGCAAGAACAAGCAAAGAAAATTTGGAAAACACTTAGGAGGTAATATGCCTTGCATGAGTTATGACACAAACTGGGCTCGGACCAGCACCGATCGAGACATCAAGCGACTTAAAGCCGAAGCCGACAAACTGGCCCGCATTGCCTGCCGAGCACTGGCGGCCCTGGAAGAAATGGGCAAGGAGGATTTCTTGTTGCTCCGGGATGATGAGATCCGTGAGTGGTGGACCACACACAAAGAAGCCGATCGCAAGGCTCGTGCCGAAGCACAGGCCAAGCAAGAACGCAAGGAAGCCAAAGAGCGACTGCTGGCACAACTAACCGACGAGGAAAAAGCCCTGTTGGGACTAAAGAAAAAGTAGTACTTTTGTAGTACTACTCGTTGGTTGACCAATATTTCCCAATTTGCTATAATATACACATAGACAGCAAAAAAGGAGCCCCAAATGGCACGAGAAACCAAAGCAGAACGACTGGCCCGCGAAGCCGCAGAGCTCGAAAAGCGTGTGGAACTGGCCAAGTCCACCTACACTGAGCGCATGATGGCAGTCCTGGAACGTGCCACTAAAATGAACTTTGAGATCGAAGTCAAGGACGCTAAGTTTGTGCTCAGCGACCGTGATAACCGCTACACTACCTTTTACGTTCTGCCTGCGTGGACTGAGTTTGC
>JACCED011105198.1_pt1 | contig 14540 bp, 12 predicted proteins | sample 7455021 | NCBI WGS metagenome assembly JACCED01 (sample SAMN15323456, study PRJNA562643) | freshwater metagenome | isolation source: river surface water | place: USA:Blue River Watershed | collected 2017-08-19 | reverse complement strand
GTCGGTCGTGAAGGTGTCTCGACGATGATCGTTCCGCGACTCGAGGTGCCCCGCGTCGCCGAGCAGCCCGGTGTGTTCTCGATCGTTGCGTGGAACGAGACGGACAACCCCGTCGCACTCGTGGCGAAGCATCTTAGCAACGCACGCACGATCGCCGTGGGAGACCAGATGTGGGCCAGGTTCCTCGTCGAGTTGTTGCCACTCGTGCCGAATGCTCGATTCGTTCGCGCCGTCGACGTCGTCGGCGGATTGCGGATGGCCAAGGACCACGCCGAAATCGCGGCACTTGCTGCCGCGGGTGCCGCAGCCGATCGTGTTGCCGCGCAACTGCATGCCGGTCAGATTCCCCTCGTCGGTCGCACGGAGGCACAGGTCTCCGCAGACATTTCCGCACGACTACTTGCCGAAGGTCATGACGTCGTCAACTTTGCGATCGTCGCAGCCGGCGAGAATGCGGCGAGCCCGCACCACCATCCGGGATCACGCGTGATCGCCAAGGACGAGATCGTGCTCTGTGACTTCGGTGGAACGATGAACGGGTACTGCTCCGACATCACGCGGTGCGTCGTGACGGGGGAGATCCCGCGCGACATCGCGGAGGCCTACGACGTGCTGTTCGCGGCCCAAGCCGCAGGCGTGGCCGCTGGACGTGTCGGTGCGTCGTGTGAGGGCGTCGATCGTGCCGCACGCGATGTGATTGCGGCTGCGGGTTTCGGCGAGTACTTCGTGCATCGCACGGGTCATGGAATCGGGATGGAGGCTCACGAGGAGCCCTACATGGTGAGCGGTAACACGTTGCCGATCGCAGCAGGGCACGCGTTCTCCGTCGAGCCCGGGATCTACATCCCCGGCAAGTGGGGGATGCGACTCGAGGACATCGTGGTCGCGACCGATGCGGGCCCCGTGTCGATGAACTCGGCGGACCACCGACTCGTGTCGGTTCGCGCCTAAGTTCTTCTCCCGATGATCCGCCTCGACGCCGCCACGGTGATGTTGCAGTGGTCGGTCGGTGGTCTTGGCTTCCTGTGGTTCACGACCCGACGTGGTGTTGCCGGACGTGGTTACGGAATGTTGTTACGACTCGTCTATGGAGTGTTCGCACTCTCGACCGTCGTGCTCGGATGGCGCTACGGCGTGGTGTGGGTCCGCGAGATCTCCGCAGTGGCCGTCGCTGTCGCGTCCTTTGCGCTCGTCGTCAATTCCAAACCGAGGCTCGACCTCATTGCGCCACTCATCGGTGTTCCAGGTGTGGTCGCCGGAGCGATCGCCGCAGCCGATGGTGCGTCCTCCACGCTCGTGGCGGTGCTGCGCATCATCGTCGGCACGGCATTCCTCGGAGCGGTGAGCGACGCGATGCTGCTCGGTCACTGGTATCTCGTCCAGCCGGGCATGCCACGCAAGTTGCTGAATGAGTTGACGACTGCCGTGATCTGGACGTGGCGCGTCGAAGTTGCGGTGCTGCTCTTGCCGACCGGCATGGTGAGTGTGCTGAACGGCACGATCGATGACGGCTGGGACGGCGTGCTCGGTTGGTTCTGGGTGGCATCTGCGGTGGTCACTGGCGTGCTTGCGTTCACCACGCGCGCGGCATTGCGTGAGAAGAGCTACTCGGCGGTCATGGCCGCGACCGGACTGATGTACTTGGCGATCCTCACGGCGTTCTGCACGGACATCGTCGCGCGTGCACTGCTCGCTGCGTGACGAGTCGCGCAACTAGCGTGAAACACGCCCATGGATAGCACGACGTTCCTCGGACTCGAACCGTCCTCGACATCCACCGAGACTCAGGGGCAGTGGTCGATGGTGATTCGACCGGGTCTCGTCACCGGCGGCAACTTCCTCTGGGGTGGCGCGGGACTCGCAGCGTCAGTGCGGGCGATGGAGTTGTTGTCCGGTCGCCAGTGCGTGTGGGCGACGTCGCAGTATCTGTCCTATGCGCGCACGAACGAGACGATGACGATCGACGTCACGCTCGCAGTCGTCGGACACCAGATCACCCAGGCGCGCAGCGTTGCGCGCGTCGGCGAGCGCGAGATCCTCACCGTGAATGCCGCACTCGGTGATCGCGACTTTCCCACCGAGGCGACGTTCGCGACGATGCCCGACGTGCCGCGACCCGAGACGTTGACCGCGCGACCTCACCATTACGCAATCGAGAACACGATCCACGAAAAGCTCGTCGAGCGATTCGTGCGCGGTCGGACGCTCGAACAACTCGACGGGACGTGGTCGGATGGACGAACCATCCTGTGGGCGAAGATTCCCGAAGTGTTGACCGGCGTCGATACCGCGACTTTGGCGATCCTCGGGGACTTCGTTCCGATGGGGCTCGGCCAGGCACTCGGCATGCGCGCTGGCGGCAACAGCCTCGACAACACGCTTCGCGTGCTGCGTCTTGTTCCGACGGAGTGGGTGTTGTTAGACATACAGATGCAGGGTGTGCGTCGCGGATTCGGTCACGGCAGCGTGAACATGTTCGCCGAGGACGGAACGCTGCTCGCGACCGCAAGTCAAAGTTGTATTGCTCGAGTGTGGAGGGATTCCCGATGATCAGACGAAATGGCATGACGGTTCCGCTCCCTGGGCATCTCCATGCGCAGCGTGACAAGTTGACCCAGCTCGCCGACTGGGGGTATTCCGACATCTGGTCTGCGGAGACCGATGGCGCGGACGCTTTCACGCCACTCGCGCTTGCTGCGGCGTGGGAGCCGCGACTGAGGCTCGGCACCGCGATCGTTCCCGCTTACACCCGCACTGCGCCGGTCATCGCCCAGAGCGTGGCGGCGATGGCAGACGCCGCTCCCGGTCGATTCGCGATCGGTATCGGTTCGTCGAGCAACGTGATCGTCGAGCGCTGGAACGGCGTGCCGTTCGTCGAGCCGTACAAGAAGGTGCGCGACGTCGTGCGCTTCCTCCATGACGCGTTCACCGGCGAGAAGATCACCAAGGAATACGACACGTTCAAGGTGGACGGATTCCGCCTCAGCATCAAGCCGGAACAGAAGCCGACGATCTTGATCGCCGCGTTGCGCGAGGGCATGCTCAAGCTCGGTGCTCGCGAGGCCGACGGCGTGATCATCAACTGGTTGTCATCGACCGACGTGTCCAAGGTCGCCAAGGTCGTCCACGAAGCGGCGAACGGGGTCGACAAGGAGATCGCGGCACGGATCTTCGTGTGCCCGAGCGAGGACACCGAGACGGTACGTGCGGGCGCGAGGTTCGCGATCGCTGCGTACATGAACGTTCCCGTGTATGCGGAGTTCCATCGTTGGATGGGTCGTGCACCATTGCTGCAGGGCATGTGGGATGCATGGAAGGCGGGCGACCGCAAGGGTGCTCTGGCCGCGATTCCCGACCAAGCAGTCGATGAACTCGTGGTGCACGGCAGCCCGGCTCACTGTCGTGACGTGATCGACGACTACTTCCGCAATGGGGTGACGACGTCGTCGCTGGCGATCCTGCCGCTCGATCCGAAGATGGAGTACTGGACCGCGATCAAGGACTTGTCACCCAGCGCTCACTAGCGCGCCGAGCGAGAAGTACAGCGCCGTGAACATTGCGCTGAACAACGCGAGAGAGATGCCGATCTGCATGTACAGGAATTGCACCATCTTGCGATTGAACATGTTTTCGAGTTCGAGCTTGAAAGAGTCGAATCGTGCCTCAAGTTGATCCATCCGCATCTCGAGGCGATCCATTCGCACCGCAAGTCGATCCATTCGCGCTTCGAGCTGGTCGATCCGAACGTTCAACCGCTGCTCAAGCCCATTCAGTGATGACACGAGGTGGGTGAAATTCCCATCAATCATCACGCTCATGTTGTAGAGGTCCTGTCCGGTTGCGGGTTGGTCGCGGCGTCCAGCGAGTTGCTCACTCACGGCGTGGGCGATCCGCTCGAGTGAGGGGGATTGGTTGTCTGGCATCGAGTCCTCCAAGGTGCTGATGTGCATCTCGATGTGTGCGCCACGAGTGCGACTGTGCCACAACCCGTGCTCTGGCTGTCAAGGACCACTTCGGCGAGATGGTTCTCTCGCGCAGGGTCGCAGTTTGCGGGCCATCGGCAACTAGCGTTGGGTTCCCATGGCCCGCGAAAAGATCTACACCCGAGCGGGAGATGACGGCACGACGGGTCTCTTCTACGGTGGCCGGGTTGGCAAGGATTCGGCCCTCCCGCGTGCCTATGGCGCAGTCGACGAGGCCCAGGCGATCCTCGGATTGGTCCGCGCTGAGGCAGGTAAGGGGACCGAGCTCGATGACATGCTCGTGCACATCTGTCGTGATCTGTGGGTGCTGATGGCCGAGCTCGCCACGCTGCCGGAGAACCGTTCCAAGTTGGTCGATGGCAAGTCCCGTGTGACGGCGGAGATGGTCGAGAAACTCGAGCACATGATCGACTCGCTCGACGAGCGGTTCGCCCCGCCGACGGACTTCGTCGTGCCCGGACAGAACAAGGTCTCTGCGCTCCTCGACGTCGGCCGCACCGTTGCGCGTCGTGCAGAGCGGCATTCACTCGCCGCCGCGCCACCACCGTCGCAGGCATGTCCATATCTCAACCGTCTGTCAGACTTGTTGTGGACGCTCGCGCGCTGGCAAGAAGGCGTGTCGCTGCCCGTCAAAGACGTGAAGTAAGAACGAAGAGAAAGGACGACACATGTCGTATTCAGTTGCCGCAAAGGTTCCTGCAGGAATCGCCTCAATCGGTGTCCCCGTTGCCTCCGAAGGAGCGTTGCCGAAGGGCGTCTCGCTCTCTCGCGCGACGCTCGAGTCGCTCGGTTTCACCGGCAAGCTCGGTCAGACTTACGTCGTTCCTGCCGACAAGGGTCCGGTCACGATTCTCGTCGGCGTGGGTGAAGCGTCGAAGGTGACGATCACCGGACTGCGCAAAGCTGCTGCGGCACTGTCGCGCGCAGCGCTCCCGTATGCATCGCTTGCCACCGAACTCGCCAACGTCGGTCGAGTCGATCGCAAGCTCGCGGCCCAGGCGGTCGTCGAGGGGATCGCGCTCGCGCACCATCGCTACACGGATCTGAAGACGGTCGACAAGAAGTCGCCGAAGCTCGAAAGCGTGACGCTCGTCGGGACGGGTGCAGCACTGCAGGCCGGTGTCAAGCGCGGTGTCGTGACGGCAACCGCGACGAACATGGCGCGTGACTTCGCGAACATGCCGCCGGCATACCTCACCGCTCGGATCTTCGCCGACAAGGCCGTCGAGCTCGCTGGACAGACCGGACTCAAGGTCGAGGTGTTCAACAAGGATCAGTTGCTCGCGATGGGTTGTGGTGGCATCATCGGCGTCAACCGCGGTAGTGCAGAGCCGCCGCGCATGGTGCGCCTGACGTACAAGCCGACCGGAGGCAAGGGCAAGCCGCACCTGATCATGGTCGGCAAGGGTGTCATGTACGACTCGGGTGGCATCTCGCTCAAGCCGTCGGATCCGTCGCACGCGATGATGAAGGGTGACATGAGTGGCGCAGCAGCGGTGCTCGCCACGATGAGCACCTTGAAGGCACTCGGGTGCACGAACAACGTCACCGGTTATCTGATGTGCACCGACAACCTGCCGTCGGGTAGTGCGATGGCGATGGGCGACGTGCTCACGATGCGCAATGGCAAGACCGTCGAGATCCACAACACCGACGCAGAAGGTCGCTTGATCCTCGCGGATGGTCTGTCGCTCGCCGTGGAACAGAAGCCGGATGCCGTCCTCGACATCTGCACCCTCACCGGTGCGATGGCGCGTGCGCTCGGCAGCGGAATGGCCGGCGTGCTCGGCAACAACCAGAAGTTCGTCGATCAATTGCTCGCCTCCGCGGATCGCACCGCGGACAAGTTGTGGCAGATGCCGCTCGAGCAGGAGTACCGCTCTGCGCTCGACAGCTACGTCGCCGACATGAAGAACGTCGGTGGTGAAGCCGGTGCGATTACCGCAGCGCTCTTCCTCGAGGAGTTCGTGGGTTCGACGCCGTGGGCGCACATCGACATCGCCGGCCCGATGTGGTCGGATGCCGACAGTGGTTGGCTGCAGAAGGGCATGACGGGTTATGGAACCCGACTGCTCATCGACGCGGCACTCAACTTCAAGCGACCAGCACGCAGCTGACGCCTGCGCACTCAGTCCTTCTGGGTGCCGACTTTCAGATCCTTGAACGCTGACTTCGAGTCGATGCCGGCGTCCTTCGGGAGGCCGAGCACGCGCTCGGAGACGATGTTGCGCATGACCTCGTCCGAACCACCTGCGATGCGCATGCCCGGTGCACCGAGGAGCAATTGGCTCCAGGCGTAGGTGCCCCATTCGCCGGTGTCGGCTTGCAGCTTGGCGCCGAGCACGTGTGACACGAGGTCGTTCATCCGCTTCTGATTGTCGACGAGGGCCATCTTGCCAATCGACATCTCCGGTCCGGGAGTTTGACCCGCGCGAATCTTGTCCATCGCACGCTGACCGGTGTAACCCTGGATCTTGGTGTTGATGTAGAGATCGGCGAGCATCTCGCGCACGATCGGATCCGAGTCCATGCCGTAGTGACGAATCATCGCGAGCAGGCGAGTCCACATCGACGTCTCGCCGCCACCCATCGTGCCGATCGAGGCGCGCTCGTTCATGAGCGTCGTGAGTGCGACGTTCCAGCCGTTGTTCACGTCGCCGAGTCGGTGATCGTCCGGCACGCGCACTTCGTTGAAGAAGACCTCGTTGAAACTCGCACCACCCGTCATCTGGCGAAGTGGGCGAATCTCGACGCCCGGAGCGTGCATGTCGACGATGAAGCCGGTGAGTCCCTTGTGCTTGGGAAGGCTGACGTCCGTGCGGCAGATGATCTCGCCGATGTCGCTGAACTGTGCACCCGAGGTCCACACCTTCTGTCCGGTGATGACCCATTCGTCACCATCGCGTTCGGCCTTGGTCTGCAACGACGCGAGGTCGCTGCCTGCGCCTGGTTCGGAGAACAACTGACAGCCGACGATGTCGGAGCGCCACATTCCCCGCAGGTAGAGGTCCTTGGCACGCTCAGTGGCGTGCGCGAGGATCGTCGGGGCGACCATGCCGAGTCCGATCTGGAACACGCCGAGGCTCGGTGTGCGGTAGTCGCGCTCGACGGCGTTGTATGCACGCTCGTGCGCGGGAGTCAGTCCTGCGCCGCCGTATTGCGTCGGTCCGGTGATCCAGCCGAAACCGTTGTCGAATCGCGTGGCCTGCCACTCCTTGGCCTTGCGCAACACCTCCATCTCGGCTTCGCGACTGCGCTCTTCGAACATCGCGACGTTGTCGGAGCCCTCACCCCACACGAAGGCCTTGGCGGCTTCCTTGCGTTCGGCGTTGCGCTCGAGGAACTCGCGCGCCTGTTGGGTGAATGCTTCGACCGAGACCGTGTTCGACATGGGTTCAACCGTACCCAGTCGGGTCGCCGTGGGCGAAGGCGTGCCAACTAGTGTTGTGCCACATGGGTCAGCCTGTAGCCACGAAGAAACTGCCGTCCGCGACCCCGGGTCGGGTCCGCTTCGAGATCAATCGCTCGCTCACCGGGCAGGGTCACGAGCACTACTCGAGCGCGGGTGACGCACGGGGCTCCAAGCCCGCAGACGTGCTTGCGCGGCGGCTGTTTGCGACCGGCGCGGTGACGGCGGTGCACGTCTACGGCAACATGATCACCCTCGACGTGACCTCGTCGGCGAACGACACTGCACTGCTCGCCGCGGTGGAAGATATGTATCAGTTCTGGACTCCGGGCAAGACCCCTCCGACCGAGGAGGAGTTGATGGCCCAGGTGCCGAAGTCGGCTGCTCCCGTTGCATCGGGAGACTCGAGTGCTCCGGCGTCGAGCGATCCGAATCTCGCCAAGATTCCGCCTGCGCTGCTCGCACGCAGTCAGGCCGCACTCGCAAAAGCCCGCGCGAAGCAGGGCTGAGTTACGCGCGGTCGCGCGCGTGATGGGAAACTGAGAGCGAAACCATGGTCGATATCTCCCTCCACGACGTCGCCGACGAACTCGGCGTGCACTACATGACGGTGTATCGCTACGTTCGCCAAGGCCTCCTTCCTGCGACCAAGCGCGGCCGGACGTGGTACGTGGCCCCGAGCGATGTTGAAGTGTTCCGGTCGTCTCGCGTCGCCGTCGCGGAAGAGCCGAGTCCCACTGGCCGTCGCAGTGCGCCTTGGGCGCAACGACTCGAGTCACGCCTCGTCGAGGGTGACGAACGTGGGGCTCTCGAGGTGCTGGAGTCGGCGTTGCGTGCCGGCAACGACGTCTCGTTCGTCTATCTCGACGTGATGGCGCCCGCGCTCGCCTCGATCGGCGAACGGTGGGCGGCAGGTGAGCTCGGCATTCACGTCGAGCACCGTGCAAGCGGCATCGTGTTGCGAATGATCGGTCTGATCGGCTCGCGCTTCAAGCATCGTGGTGTGTCCAAGGGCGCGGTCGTGATGGGTGCACCAGCAGGTGAGGAGCATGCGCTCGTCATCAGCATGGTTGCCGACCTCGTGCGTCACGAGGGTTGGGAAGTGCACGACCTCGGTGCGAACATGCCAGCGGATGCGTTCGCTCACGCCGTCGAGGTGAGCAACGACGTCGTCGCGGTGTGTGTCGGAGTGACCGTTCCGCAGGCGTTGTCGGCGGCGCGGTCGACGATCGCGGCGATCAAGCGCGTGAGCAGCGTGCCGGTGTATGCCGGCGGAGCGGCGGTGGGTGGAGATGAAGCCGCTCGCAAGCTCGGCGCCGATCACTGGACGGGAGATGCCCGCCAGCTCGTCGGCTCGCTGAACCAGTTGGCACGACGCAACTAGCCAGTTCGTGAGCGAACATATGTTCGCTACGCTGTCGGCGTGCACGACCAGCTCGCCCATGCGCTCGCCAGCGGACTCGTTCGCCCCGCACTCGACGTCACGCTCGAGACGCTGAACGTCGCCGAGCACTTGCGCGAGGTGTTGCCCGATCGCGGTCTCGTGCGCGGCCGCATCGTGTCGTGCAGTGGAGATGCCGCGATGTCACTTGCGCTGCAGGTCGTGTCGCGGGCGACGCAGGACGGTTCGTGGTTGGCCGCAGTCGGCGTAGACCACCTCGGGCTCGTGGCTGCACACGAACATCGCGTCGCCCTCGAACGATTGGTCGTGGTGAACCCAGGAGATGTCGTGGGTGATTGGGTGGCGGCGGTGGGCATCGCCGTCGAGGGATTCGGGGTCGTGTTGCTGAACGTTCCACGGGGGTTGTCGGCACGGGATGCCCAACGCATCACGACCCGCATCCAGTCCCGTCGGGCCGTGGCGGTGTGCGTGGATTCGACGCGGCGAGTCGCGGGTGGTCAGGGACTGGTTCCCGATGTCGTGCTGCACACGACGACGGTCGCCTGGCACGGCATCGACGAGGGCTCGGGGCACGTGCGATCCCGCGAGGTGTGCGTGGAGGTGAGTGGTCGGCGCGTGGCTCGTCCGAGTCGGCACACGCTCCGCCACGTCGGCTGATGGATCGCGACGTCACGCGCGTGGTGGTCGTGGCGTGTCCCGACTGGCCTGCCCAAGCTGCCGTCCTCGATCGAGTCGAACGGGGCATCGTCGGAGGTGCGCTCGCCGTGGTGTCGGCGCAACGGGTGGTGGCGCGCACGCGATCGGCTGGCGCCGAAGGGATCGCGGTGGGGATGCGCATGCGTGAAGCCCAGGGGATCCTGCCGGGACTGATCGTGGAGGCGGTCAACCCACAACGAGATCGAACGACGTTCGAGCCGCTCGTGCGGGGCGTGTGCGAGATCGCCCCATTGGTCGAGGTCACCGAACCGGGGATGGTGCTCATCGCCACGCAGGGGCCGTCGCGGTACTTCGGCGGTGATGAAGCACTTGCGCAACGGCTGCAGCGCATCATCGGCGAGGCGACGAACGGTCGCATCACGTTCGGCATCGGTATCGCCGACGGTCGTCTGGCTGCCACCGTGGCCGCACATCACTCCGCGCACACGGGTTCACCGGTCGTCGTCGAGACCGGTCGCAGCGCGAAGCTGTTGGCAGACCTCGGCGTCGGTGTGCTGGGCGAACACTGCGGTGTCGATCCGCAGACGATCTCGCTGTTGCAACGACTCGGTCTGCGCCGACTCGGTGACCTCGTGGCGATCCGCGAGGCCACCCTGGTCGCCCGTTTCGGTCCGCTCGGTGCGCAACTGCATCGCCTTGCACGCGGACTCGATCGTCATCCGCCGATCGTGATTGCGCCTCCACCGTTACGAATCACCACGCATCGAACAGAGGAACCGGTGGAGGACGTCGGCGTGGTGGTGAACCTCGCGCGCACGCTCGCCGAGGACTTGGTCGCGCATCTTCATGCGCACGCGTTGCAGTGTGTGCGTATCCACGTGTCGCTCGTGTGTGATCACGGTGAGACGAGCGAACGACTGTGGTATCAACCCGAGGGGTTGTCGGCAGCCGCGATCGCCGAGCGGGTGCGGTGGCAGATGGAGGCCTTCGTCGCCTCGCGCATTCCGACGAGTGGGGTGGTCGTCATTCGCCTCGACCCTGTTGGCCTGGAGCCCGCAAACGGGCGCCAATTGGGGCTTTGGGGGGCTCGCAGCCAGGCCGACGAGGACGCCCACAAGGCGATTGCCGAGCTGACGGCGGCCCTCGGTGCGCACGCGGTCAGGGTGCCGTTGTGGCGGGGTGGACGGGATCCCGCGGAGGTCTTCGAACTCACGCCTGCCGCACTCGTCGATCTCGAACGACGAGGTGATGCCGTCGAAGTGTCGCGCGAGTGGAGCGGTGCGTTGCCGAGTCCTTCACCATCGATCGTGTTCGAGGACCGCTGCGAGATCGAGGTGCACGATGCACACGATCGACAGGTGTCGGTGAGTGGTCGTCACGAATTGAGTGCACCGCCAACACGGGTGATCATCGATCGACGCAGGTGTCGTGTGCGCTCGTGGGCCGGACCGTGGCCGATCGAAGAGCGCTGGTGGGATGGCTTGCGACGTCGCCGCATCGTGCGCATGCAACTCGTGATCGAGGATCCTCCACAAGGGCACAAGGCCTTGCTCGTCATACTGGACAACGGTCGTTGGAGTGTGAGTGCAGAGTATCGGTGAAAGTTTTTCATTCGCCCGATAACTTGTGAGCGCCATGTCGCAGCGTGCTGGAAAGACCGATTCGCAGATCGTGCAGGAGCTCTGCGCGCAGTTGCGCGCGGCGATCCCGTGCGACGAGCGCGAGCGCGCATCGATCGCGCAATTCTTGGAGATCGCTCCGACCCTTGCGCATCCCTTCGACGAACATGCCGATCCGATTCACGTCACCGGTTCCGCACTCGTCGTCGGTGAGCGCGGCGTCGTGTTGCATCTGCACAAGCGACTGAACTTGTGGTTGCAGCCGGGTGGTCACATCGAGTCAGGTGAGACACCTGCCGACGGCGCGTTGCGCGAGGCTCGTGAAGAGACCGGACTCGTGGTGGCGCACCCCTCGAGCGGACCCTGGCTCATGCACGTGGACGTCCACCCGGGGCCCCGAGGCCACACCCACCTGGACGTGCGCTATCTGGTCCAGGCTGAGGATGCCGAGCCCAACCCGGGGGCCGAGGAAAGCCAGCAGGTGCGCTGGTTTGAGTGGGATGAGGCCCTGTCGATTGCCGACGTGGGCTTGGCGGGCGCGCTGCGCGTGGCCCGCACTCTGACCCGCTGACCCCGGTCAAAAGCGAACATATGTTCGCTATCCTCACCCGGCATGGGGAGTGATCCGTCGTTTGCCGCGATGCCGTGGTCGCAACTCGAGGCGCGACTCTCCGATGGTCGTGCACCGCGGAGTCCGTCGTGGAACGCGGGTGGTGACGGACCTGCGTGGGGCGCAAAGCGTCAGCCGTACGTCGCGGCCGACATCGTGCGCGGTGAGTCACAACATCCGTATGCCGAGTTGCACTGTCGCTCACACTTTTCCTTCCTGCAAGGTGCATCGCATCCCGAACAACTCGTCGAGCAGGCGACGCGACTGTCGCTGACCGCACTCGCCCTCACCGATCGCAACGGGTTGTATGGCATCGTGCGTTTCGCGGAGGCGGCCCGTGCGCTCTCCATGCCCACGGTGTTCGGCGCACAACTGGAATGCGACCAGGGTGACGTCGTCGTCCTGGCCCGCAACCCCCGCGGGTACGGGCACTTGGCGTCGGCCATCAGTGACGGCCAGCTCGCCGGGAGCAAGGACGAGCCGATCTTTCGCATCGATCGACTGGCGGAGTTCTCCGGTGACGGCTGGTGGGTGCTCACGGGTGCGATGAGTGGTGCGGTCGCTCGCGCGATGCATCGCGACGGTCCTGCCGCCGCGGAACGGGTGGTGCAGCAGCTGATCGCTGCGTGCGGTCGCGACAACGTGCTCGTCGAGTTGTGGGATCACGGCGATCCGCTCGACTCGGTGCGCAACGACGAACTCGTGCGCATCGCCCATCGCAACGGTCTGTCGTGTGTGGCAACCAACGACGTGTTGTATGCGCTTCCCGCGCAGCATCGTCTGGCGACCGCCGTCGCTGCGGTGCGCAGGCGGGGGAGCTTGGATGACATCGATGCATCGTTGCCACCCGCGGCGATGGCCTACGTGCGCAGTGGATCCGAGCAGTACCGGCGCTTCGCCCGCTATCCAGGCGTCGTGGCGATGGCTGCCGAGGTGGGTCGCGATGCGGCCTTCGACCTGCGTCTCGTGGCGCCCAAGTTGCCACCGTTCCCGTGCCCGAGCGGACTGAACGAGATGGACTACCTGCGCCGACTGGTCGAGGCCGGCGCGGTGCGTCGATACGGCGCGCGACCAGTGGATGGCGAGGACCTCTCGTTGCGCTCACGCGCCTGGCGCACCATCGACCACGAACTCGAGGTCATCGCCGCACTCGGTTTTGCGGGCTACTTCCTCGTGGTGTGGGACATCGTGCAGTTCTGCGAGCGATCCGACATCTTGTGTCAGGGTCGCGGGAGCGCCGCCAACAGTGCGGTGTGTTACGCGCTCGGTATCACCAAGGCCGATGCGGTGTCACTCGGACTCCTCTTCGAGCGGTTCCTGTCGCCCGAGCGCGACGGCCCACCCGACATCGACATCGACATCGAAAGCGGTCGACGCGAGGAAGTCATTCAATACGTCTACGAGCGTCACGGTCGTCACCACGCGGCGCAGGTCGCCAACGTGATCACCTATCGCGCGCGATCCGCGGTGCGCGACATGGCCCGCGCGCTCGGTCATGCCCCGGGTCAGCAAGACGCGTGGAGCAAGCAGGTGGACGGATGGGGGACGCTCGCGACGACGATGTCGATCGGCGATCACGACATCCCGCCTGCGGTGCTCGAGATGGCGAGTGCGATCGAGGATGCCCCGCGTCACCTCGGCATCCACTCCGGTGGGATGGTGATGTGTGACCGGCCCGTCACCGAGGTGTGCCCCGTCGAGTGGGCGAGGATGGCGAATCGCAGCGTGCTGCAGTGGGACAAGGACGACTGTGCGGCGGTCGGTCTCGTGAAGTTCGACCTGCTGGGCCTCGGAATGCTGTCGGCCCTACACCACGCGGTCGATCTCATCGCCGAGTTCCGTGAAAAGACGATCGATCTCGCCACCATCCCGCAAGAGGACGAGGTGTATGCGATGTTGTGTCGCGCCGACACCGTCGGGGTGTTCCAGATCGAGTCGCGTGCACAGATGGCCACGTTGCCGCGACTGAAGCCACGGCGTTTCTACGACCTCGTCGTCGAGGTCGCGCTCATCAGACCCGGCCCGATTCAGGGCGGATCCGTACACCCGTACATCCGTCGCCGCAACGGCCAGGAACCCGTCACGTATCTCCATCCGCTGTTGGAGAACAGTCTCGGCAAGACCTTGGGCGTGCCGTTGTTCCAGGAACAACTCATGCAGATGGCCATCGACGTCGCGGGCTTCACTCCCGCGCAGGCCGACGAGCTGCGTCAAGCGATGGGCTCCAAGCGATCGCGCGCGCGGATGGAGAAGTTGTCCGAGCGGCTGTACGCGGGGATGGCCGAGCGCGGCATCCACGGTGAGGTCGCCGATCGCATCTTTGCCAAGATGGCCGCGTTCGCCAACTACGGATTCCCCGAGAGCCACTCGGTGAGCTTCGCCTATCTCGTGTATGCATCCGCGTGGATCAAGTTGCACGAGCCGGCGGCGTTCTGTGCCGCGTTGCTGAATGCCCAACCGATGGGGTTCTGGTCCCCGCATTCCCTCGTGCAGGACGCGCGTCGTCACGGCGTCGTCGTGAAGCAGCCGGACGTCAATGCCTCGCGCGCAACCGCAACGCTCGAGCGCGATGAATCCTCAACGGGTGGACTTGGCGTGCGTCTTGGCATCGCGAGCGTGCGGGGGATCGGTGAGGATCTCGCGCGCGACATCGAGTCACACCGTCCGTATCTCGACATGGAGGATCTGGTGCGCAAGGTTCCACGGCTGACCGTGACCCAACTCGAGGCGCTCTCCACGGCTGGCGCCTTCGGCGACTGCTTCGAGGTGTCGAGGCGAGACGCGTTGTGGAGTGCGGGTGCCGTGATCGAGTCGCGACCGGATCGACTCGCCGGCGTCACGACGGGCATGGACGCTCCGG
>JACCED010128005.1_pt1 | contig 14543 bp, 23 predicted proteins | sample 7455021 | NCBI WGS metagenome assembly JACCED01 (sample SAMN15323456, study PRJNA562643) | freshwater metagenome | isolation source: river surface water | place: USA:Blue River Watershed | collected 2017-08-19 | reverse complement strand
GGCAGTTGTCAATTCAGCTGGATCTGTGATGGTAATTCTGATCGCATCAGAAGCCATGACGAATGGATTAAAAGTATGCGTATTGCATTTCAAGTTTTATCAGGTAGGACTCGCGACCCTACCCATGGTGCAACACATTATTTTAATTATAACATAGTAAGTCCGGATTGGAGCAGACGTTTAATTAGAACTGCTACAATTGGGAACCACTCATTCCATAAGATGAGTTAAACTTAGATACCCCTGTGTGCATAAATATAACAATAAAGCACACAGGGGTATTTTTATGATCAAACAAATTATGCTAGTAGCAGCCCTACTAGTTTCTGCATCACCAGCTATTGCACAGAAGCAAAAGCCGGGCGTAACATATGATGCTACAGTACTAAGAGTTATTGATGGGGACACAGTTGCGTTTGCCGCACCTTGGTTACCAGATCCTCTCAAGAAGGAATTAAGCATTCGTGTATTTGGTGTAGACACACCAGAAAAAGGCCACAGAGCTCTATGTCCTAGCGAAGATGCACGTGGGCAAGAAGCAACCAAGTTTACCAAAGATTCAATTGCTGCCGCTAAAAAGCTACAGATTGTTCTAATGGATTGGGACAAGTATGGCGGTCGTGTACTAGGCGATGTAGTCATCGACGGCCAAAGCCTACGCGGTCTACTAATCAGCAAAGGCTATGCACGTGAGTATTACGGCGAAGCCAAACAAAGCTGGTGCAAATAAACCTAACGGTTCAGTAAATCTTTAGCTATACTGTTTGCCGGTTTAGCTAATATATCCGATAAAAAGCCAGGGTCAGTAATAAGCAGGAAGTTGTGCTCAACGACCTGCTTAATACTCTGCTCGTCGTACATTTTCTTTTCCAATATATCGCAAATAATACTGATGCGCTGATCGCCAGCTAAATTATCGTAACTATAGTCGCAGAATTTAAAGCCTAGCTTGGCAGCATGGTCTACTATTCCTGGTATTCCATTTAACAAAGGATATGCACCCATACACATGGGCTTGAATGTTTTTTCTGTTAAAAACCGTGTAGTACCAAAGCTGGTGTTTTCAGCATCAGCATAAGTTTCATTGCCAATATAGAATTTGTATTTCCCAAGCCAAGTCGGCGATGGGCCTATACTATCTCCCATAGTAGCATGTTTATAATCATGCATGTGCTTTGGAAACTGATACGACTTTAAAAATACGTTTATGTCCTCGTCAGGTAACTCTTTAATAATTTTACTGAACCTAAAGTTGTTAGGATTATTAATAAATTCCCCAGGACGACCACCGGGTGATTCTCTGTGATATATCAACGACCAATCAATACTATCAAGTAGATTTCTTTTATATAATTCTGCTAACATCTTTACACGATGATATCTAGGTTTTTTGTTTAAGCATATAGCTAATTTCTTATCGTCGTTTACTATTTTTGTAAGCGCGGCATCTTTCTTTGACTGATCAAATATAATGTCTGTGTAGTAAGGGTCACAAGTTACAGCAATAACAGCCCATACAGGAATATAAATGCTGGTAATATTTAATTTTTTAAAATCTTGTTGATCGTAACCTGACGTGAGACAATATATTTTTTTTGGAATTATGCCTAAGCTGCTTATATGATTAATTAAGCACTTATTAAACTTTCCAAAACTTGCACCGCCTTCTTCCAGATCACTAATAATAACTGCATAGTCTGAAAGTAATTTTCTTTGAAAGGTTGGAGAAAGGTCAAGTAGTTCTAAATATGTTAGTTCAACTATACAATTTTGATGTTCAGCAAATAACTGTATTATATCAACACCCAATGCACCAAACTGTTTGCCTATGGCAACACCTTCTAATTTTTTATCAACAAAAGATTTGAGTAAATGTGACGCAGGATACATCCAAAGAAAATTATCGCCCTTGGTGTTATCCTTGTTAATAAGATCGCACAATGTTAAAAATGGCTTCTTGAATTTGGAACGCAATCGCTCAACATAAATCATAATATTATTTATCTATTAAAACCCAACTTTATTGTTGACTTACCGGAAAAACTACTGTACAATAAGTGTATTATCTAAATAGTAATAGAGGACTTTAGACGCTCATCCCTCTTTAAAAATTCTGCGTGTCATTGCTATTTGATGTAAGGAGAAATAACAATGGCAAAATATCTATCTACAAAAACCTACGGCAACGACCGCGGACTTAGCTGTACATTCCGTCAGTGGCGCAGTACACACAGTCATTGCAGTCTTATCCATGGATACAGTATTGGTATCAAACTAATCTTTGAAAGCGAAACACTAGACGACCGTAACTGGGTTATGGACTTTGGCGGGCTCAAGGCATTCAAGGAGTGGAGCGAATACATGTTTGACCACACACTGGTTGTTGCACATGATGATCCTCATCTTCCATTCTTTAAGCAGATGAACGACTTGGTTACCATTAATGGACACAACAACCCAGAAAGCCCTATCCCCAACGAACGTGGCGCAGTATGCGATATTAGAATCGTTGAAGGTGTAGGCTGTGAGAAGTTTGCAGAGCTTGCATATAAGACTATGCAGGAAATCTTAGAAACTTATCAGCGTGGCGAAAGTTATACATTGCCCAATGGTAAGACATTTAGTTGTCGCTATCCGGTTGGACAAGGTGTTAAGTTGCGTAGTGCTGAGGTGTTTGAACACAGCGCAAACAGCGCAGTTTACGAAGGCTAACGTCTAAAAACCCGTTATAATATGTAAAACTAGGCTGCTCGTCAGCCTAGTTTGCTTTTTAAGTAGATAAATAATACTATGGCTTCTGGCATTATAACCTTTTTAACATCACTTCTAATTGCAGGCATTGCGGCATACTTTAGTATTGCTGGTCTTATGGCAATTTTCAGCGGCGCAGCATTGGCTGTAGCTGTTATGGCAGGTAGCTTAGAACTAGGTAAACTAGTTACAGCTAGCTGGCTTTATCGCAATTGGAAAGAAACCAAATGGTTGCTTAAGAGTTATTTGACCGCAGCCGTGGTTGTGTTAATGTTTATTACCAGCTTGGGTATCTTTGGTTACCTAAGTAAAGCTCACAGTGATCAAGGTTTAGCGTCCGGGGGCGCAGCCGAACAAGTTGCGCTGTTTGATGAAAAGATCAAATATCAACGTGAGATCATTGACACCAACCAAAAAGTAATTGCTCAAATGGACGACGTAGTTAACCAAACACTAAGTCGTACCACTGATGCTAAAGGCGCAGAACGTGCGCTACAGGTGCGCAGAAGTCAGAGTCGTGACCGCCAACGTTTAGTTACAGAAATTAGCACAGCACAAGCAGAAATACAAAAGCTAAACGAGCAACGTGCCCCGCTGGCAGTAGAGCTTAAGAAAGTAGAAAGCGAAGTTGGTCCAATCAAATATGTAGCCGCACTTATATACGGCGACAATCCTGATGCTAACTTAATGGAACGTGCAGTACGTTGGATGATTATCCTACTAGTTATTGTATTTGATCCGCTTGCTGTGGCACTGCTTATTGCTGCCAACCAATCACTGAGCCGCCACAAAAATAAATCAAAACCAGAGGACGACCCACATGGAAATAAATCCAGTGAGCCTCTCAATGATTCCACCAACACACCAGACACAGCCCAATCCCAAGGAGGAACCCTTGATGAAGGTAACAACATTCAAAACATTGAATCAGGACCAAGTAGTACAGATGGTGTACTGCTACAACAGTCTGGGACAACTAGTGACCAGCAACAAGACAACAATCAACTTGCTAGCATAGAAGAAACAGCGGCTCAAAAAAAAAGATCCGCGAGCTTGAAAAACAAGTCAGAGAGCTCAAAAAAGAAAATAACAGCAAACCGCAAGAAATCATCAAAGAAGTTGTAATTGAAAAGCCTGTTGAAAAGATTGTTGAAGTTATTAAAGAAGTTGAAGTTGTCCGAGAAGTACCTGGACCAGAGAGAATTGTTCAGGTAGAAGTTCCTAAGATTGAATATGTAATTAAAGAAAAGCCCGTAGAAAGAATCGTAAAAGTCGAAGATAGCGGGCGTGTTCAACAGCTAACCGAAGATAATCGCCAACTTAAAAAACGTGTAGTTGAGCTAGAATCAAAGCCAGCAGAAATTATCGAAAAAGAAGTAGTTGTTGAAAAAGAAGTAGTTGTTGAAAAAGAAGTTCCTGTAGAAGTAGAACGTGCTGCTACAGGTGATTTGCGCCAGGCTGCACGCCTTTTAGCCGCTAGCGAGTTAAATAAAGAGGACTTGACGGCAGATGAAATTTTTAATATACTTAAGAAGGGATCTGACGAAGATGTTAAGCGTAAGTTAGGTTTTTGGGCCATCCCTCTTCCTAAGAATGATGAACCAAGTGACACAACAGTAGACAAACGTTATATAGGTAAAGCATGACAGACAAGAAAAACCTAAGATGCAGTTTTTGCGGTAAAAATAGAGAAGCAGTCGACAAACTAATAGCAGGCCCAAGCGTTTATATTTGTAATGAATGTATTACGTTAAGCTATAACATTGTTAAGAAAACTGCCGATGAAGAAAAAATTGACAGCGAAAATACTGCTATCCCTACCCCACTTGAAATTCGTCAGCACCTAGATCAATACATTGTAGGACACGACAGTGCTAAAGAACTAATGTGTGTTAGTGCATACAATCATTATAAACGTGTACTGAACTCTCCCGAAGATATTGAACTAGAAAAAACAAACATTTTGTTAATTGGTTCAACTGGTACTGGTAAAACATTATTCGCTAAAACACTTGCTAAGAAGCTAAATGTTCCGTTTGCTATCGCAGATGCTACTACACTAACCGAAGCCGGTTATGTAGGCGAAGATGTTGAAAGCGTATTAGAGAGATTGCTTAATGTTGCAGACTTTGACATTGACGCTGCACAAAAAGGAATCGTCTACATTGATGAAGTAGATAAAAAAGCCCGCCGCAGTGAAACAAATACAGCTACCAGAGATGTCAGTGGCGAAGGTGTGCAACAAGCCCTGCTAAGACTTATTGAAGGTACTACTACTAAAGTAAAAATTAATAGTGGTAAAAAGTTTGGCGAAGAATACATTGACTTTGACACTACTAACGTACTGTTTATTCTAGGTGGTGCATTTGTTGGTATAGAAAAAATTATCGAAAAGCGATTAAAGAAAAGCACTACCATTGGCTTTAATGCTACAGTGATTGATCGCAAAGAGCGAAACAAGTTATTAGAAAGTCTTAGTGCTGAAGATGTTATTGAGTTTGGATTGATTCCGGAGATTGTGGGTCGTTTGCCTATCATTGCTACACTTGAGAAGCTTGACACTACGCACATGGTGCATGTATTAAAATCTGTAAAAAATAGTATCCTAGAGCAGAATAAGAAACTGCTAGAGATGGATAATATTAACTTAGAATTTAGTAACGAATATATTAATACGGCAGCTGAACTTGCTGTAAAGAAGAACCTCGGTGCTAGAGCACTTAAAGGTATTGTAGAACAAAGCCTAATTAGCATAATGTATCGCGCCCCTGAACTCAAGAAATTAGGTGTACAAAAGATTTTATTTGATAAGTATCCAGTGACAGCAAATACTAGACCAACGCTAATCTTTGCTGATAACACACAACGCGAAGACATAGAATACAAGCTATACAGAGGAACACATGAAAAAGTGGAACAAGAACCCAAATGATGAATTTGTAATCAGAGGTTCTAAAGTTGAAGTTTATAACAACGATGTAAACGGCGCATTACGCAGGATGAAAAAGATTCTCGAGCGCAACAATTGGCAAAAAGATTTAGCCAAGCATGAATTTTTTGAAAAGCCCAGCGTAAAGCGTAAGCGTCTTAAAGATGCTGCTAAGAAGCGTTGGCAAAAGGAAGTGTTAAGCGCAAAGCTAGCAGGCAAGTGGCCACTTAAGCCACCAGCTGATACCAAGTTTATGAAGAGCAAGCGTAAGCGTCGTAGAGTTTCTGACGCAGCTAATCTCTTTGAAAACGCACAACGCCACAAGAAATGACCTATACTGTAGCAGTGGTCAGTGGCGGGTTTGATCCCGTCCACAGCGGCCATATCTCCATGATCAACGAAGCTGCCGCACTAGGCAGAGTTGTTGTGTTGTTGAACAGTGATGAATGGCTTACCCGTAAGAAAGGTAAGCCTTTCATGCCCTTTGCAGAAAGAAAAAACATTTTAGAAAATTTCAAAAATGTTACTATGGTGCTAGGGTTTGATGATTCTGATAATACTGCTATTGATGGTTTAGAACGTGTAAAAGCATTGTATCCAAACCATCCAATAGTTTTTTGTAACGGTGGCGATCGTACCAAAGAAAACATTCCTGAAATGCAGGTTGATAACATAACTTTTGCATTTGGTATAGGTGGTTCTCATAAAGCTAACAGTAGCAGTTGGATCTTGCGTGATGCACTTGCTACCTATACTGAAGAACGTGTATGGGGCAAATTTGCAGATCTGTATACTACAACAGGTTGCAAAGTCAAAGAGCTAGTAGTTAAACCAGGACAAGGTATTAGCTATCAAAAGCATAACAAGCGCAGTGAAGTATGGTTTGTTAAGAGTGGCAAGGGTGTAGTAAAACATTCCAAGGACCCAGAGCCACTAAAGAACTATGCACTTGTTGACATTTATCAACATGACATTTTTGTTGTTAAGGTAGGTGATTGGCATCAACTATACAACGAAAGCAAAGACGATTTAGTTATTATTGAAATACAATATGGCAGCGAAACAAGCGAACAAGACATTGAAAGGCTAGAATATTATGGAACTACTTAGAAAGAATTTAATCAGAGCCAGTGCTGCTCACTTTGAATCACATATTCAAAAGCACAAGATGAACATCGAAGTCATCCTCAGTAACCCGATCGCTATTCACGATCACACAGATATCATGACTGCTATTGAACTTGAACTGGCACATATTGCTGAATACGAAGATAAGTTGGAAGCACTTAAGAAGTATTTTCCAATCGGTGAATGAAAGCATTAATTACTTCCACAGTTGATTACATTCGTGAAGACTGGGCAGAGAATAAGATACGAACAGTATTAGAAGTCACTGCCTGGTTTACCAGTATTGGGTGTGCTGTAGTAATGGCATTGACATTACCAAACCCACCCTTTCTAATTTTATATCCATTGTTCATTAGTCATTGTGCAGTATTTGCTTACTGTGCATACACTCGTGGCAGCACAGGCATGCTGGCCAACTATTTGATGTTAACCACTATTGATACATTTGCACTTGTTAGACTTATTATAACCGGTTGACATCGAGTTTAAAAGATGCTATACTTGCTGTATGATGCTAAAACTCTTAGAGCGTATTGGACGCAAACGTATTATCTTAGATAGGGAAAGTCAAGAACCCTACTTGACACGCTACTATCTATTTCTAAAAGATCGTAAGTGGTTTCCATTTAACATCTTTTTGCATAACTTTCATAAAAGTGACCCAGATGATTTACACGATCATCCGTGGCCGTTTATTACCATTATCCTCAAAGGTGGATATTGGGAACACACTCCAAAAGGTAAATTTTGGAGAGGTGCTGGTACAATCAATTGGGCAGGTTCCAAGTCACTGCACCGTGTTGAACTTGAGCCCGGTGTAGATACATGGACACTGTTTATGCCAGGCCCTACTGTACGCGAATGGGGCTTTATTGACAAAGGTATTTGGAAGCGGCACGATCAATACCTTGCAGAGCGTTACAAAGGATAAAATGAACTCACCTTACACATCAGCATACGACAAGCAGCCAGACAGCTATTGGCAACGTGAACGCATTGGTAATGCATCCAATCGTTATCAGGGCAAGTACAAACGAGTGCTAGCTGTATGCAGTGGTGGCTTGCTTCGCAGTCCAACTATTGCTCATACATTGGCCGCTGAACCCTACAACTACAATACTCGCAGTGTGGGCATTGATGAAACATATGCCCTCAACATTCTAGATCAAGTTTTACTTGAGTGGGCCGATGAGATTGTTTGTGCTGACAGTGAACACGAGATTGAAGTTAGGAATCGTTTGATGGACATTGGTCTAACCAAGACCATTGTTAATCTCAAACTACCTGACGTATATCCGTATCGTGATCGCAAGCTAGTACACTTGATTAAGAAGCGTTACAATCAGTACCTAGAAGGTCAGGATATTACCGAAACCAATGAGGACTATGATGAACAAAATTGACGCATTAATTAAACAAGCTGGCACAGACAGTAGTGGTAAATGGATCAGCATCGAGCAAGCACATCGGCTAGCAGATCTTATTATTAACGAATGCTACATTGCTATTGAAAATACAAACACTAGTCATGTGTATACTACATTTGACGAAGGCCAGTTTAAAGCAACTATTCGTAAAAGCAAGGATGCTATAAAGCAACACTTTGGAGTTTAAAATGACTATCCCTAGCGAACGAACACGAGCAGTTAACTACACTTATGATTTTTTGCGTGATCTAATGGATCCAAAAAAGACTCCACGTGTTCCTAAGGAAATTCGTGTTCGCGCCGGTAGATTGCTTAGGCATTATCCAGGAAGATGGGATATGGAAATGGCTGTAGCAGAGGGTAGCAGTAGATTTGGTGATGACCAAAATCCCTTTGGTACCAAAAGTATAGAAGATACAATTATAAGAAACTCCGGAGATAGGTCTTGACAGAAACACATACTCGTACTATAATTAGAATGATCAGCTACAGAATTACTGCTTGGCTGTTCACAATCTTGTGGACATACATGTTCACTGGTGATATAGGTAGTGCCACAGGCTTTGCAACGGCACTGCATATTTTACTCAGCATTGATTATTATGTGCATGAGCGTATTTGGCTAAAGGTTAAATGGGGCTTAAAAAATGACCATTAATGTTCTTAAAGAATTAAAGCGTATTGCAATAGGGGCTGCTCTTGCAGTGCCTGCTGTTGCTCTATATTTTATTGTATCGTTTTTCGTTGACAACGGATACGTTACACCACAAGCAATCTTCTATACACTAGGTGCGCTTTCTGTGTTGTTTATGTTTTGGTCCGCAGGCGGCGCATATGAATCCTTTCAGGAGATGAAGCGTATTCAAACTGATGAAGCATTTCGTAAACTTGGGCACAGGAATTAAACATTATGTCGATGCATCTTGTTGGACCATATCTCACTACCACTAACTATCGCAAGCGTAAGTCTAAGGTTACGCAGGCACAGATGAATCGTTGGATGGAAGGCTGGCGTGAGAAGTGTAAGCTGAACAAGCGCATTGGTTTACCTAAACCCACCTTTGAAGAATATGTTGACGCACTACACGGTCGTGTAAAATCTAGTAAACCAAAGTTTGTACCGCTACAGGTAAAGACTGATGAAACCATGGAACGTATTCGTCAACACAAGGAGTTGTACCCCAGCGGCAACGGCTTTGGTACCGCAACTAGTACTGCTAAGAAAGAACCGCAGAAGTATACAGGTACATTAATCAAAGGCATTGCAACTATGCACAAGAGTAATGCTGTTCCGGTTATTGATGACGAGCAAGCAAAAGAAATTGCTCGAATGCGCCGCGGCTAATCATCAGATGACTCGAGTATTGCTCACAGCCGGATGTAGTTTTAGTGAACACTTGGATGAGTTTTCGCTGCCAAGACATTGGCCTGGTTACCTCAAAGAACACTTAAAACCCGAGTTCAATTTGAACTATGGTGCGGGCAGTGCTGGCAATGACATTATTGCTCGTCGTGCAATTTTTGCATGTCAACAAGCATTGGGACGTTACCCCGCTGATGAAATTGTTTTAATCGTTATGTGGAGTGGTCTTGCAAGAAAAGCGTTCCTCACAGATAACAGAACAAACAAACTAACTGCAACCTTAATGCGAAATCTTGCTAACAATAAGCTATTCATTCAAGGTACTGATCATGCAAACAATTGCATGGATGAGAATACTCCTAGTTGGATCTGGTTCAATCCAAACTTTGTTGATCCAGCGATTGAGCAATGGTACACCAACTATGACAATTCACTGCAACAGTTAGAAAGCACACTGTGGAATATGGTTGCTGTACAGAGTTTTTGTGAGTCCAAGAACATTAAATATTTCTGGATGACCATGAACAACGACATGCAAGAAACAATGGATCGCGTTGAAAAATCTGTGTCAGCGGCACATATTGATTATCTTGTAACAATGCTGAAACAAACTAATAGATTGCACTACGAAGGTATGTACGAATGGACTCGTAGAAAGCTACCAACAGAGTTTCTAGAAGATGGTTTCCATCCGACACCAAATGCGCACCAACAGTTTATGCACTCTGTAATATTGCCTGCTTTAGTACGAAACGGAATCAATGTCTAACATTCTTGTCATAGGGGATAGCTTTGCAAAGTTTGATCAGGAACACCTTCACTGGGTTGATATCTGGGCGCAAAAATATGGGTTGGATGTAGAACATTTTGCTCATCCTGGAGGCAATGCACTTAACATTGTTTCTGAATTTGACATACACTATAAAGATAACTACGATTTTAAATTTGTGTTTTTTCAAGTCCCGGATTTCTTTAGATCCGAAGTAGCAAGTTTAGTTACTACAGAACCTGTGAATCCATTTGACCGCACTGTATTTTTGAATGATTTTTTGAAAAACAAAGAGCTGCTAGTCGAAACCCAAAACAACAACACAGAAGCCTACAAGGATCTGCTACCCGAGTATGCTTCAAAGTTTGGCCTGGAGCATGTGCAGAGTTTTTATTGGCTCATGCATTATGATCAAACAGCAATAAAAAACTTCATTCTCAAAAAGAATCCGCGTGATGTATCGATAGTTGAGCATGCACGAAGATTCTACGAAAGCGCCAGTCCACGTTGGATCTTTAGGTCAAATTTGATGGCACTAAAATACTTTAACAAGCTCATGCAGTCAAAGAACATTCCCTGTTGTTTTGTTTTAAACCCGGGATTAGATAATTTGGAAGTTGAAGCAGTTACGGCAGCAATTGATCTACCTTTTTGGCATATGGCAATTAGGTCAGAAAATATTGGCGACAACCATGTATCGTTGACACATGCTCAAGAATGTGCTACATTGTTTGAACAATACAACAGTGATAGAAAATTATTTTTGCTATGAGAATGAAATATCTTTTGATAGCCTTTGCACTCGTTGCAACACCAGCCGCGGCACAGACTACGCAATTTTCAAATATTGAAGTAAGCAATATCACCGGTGACCGTAGCGGACTCAGCTTCTTATTTGACTTCAGTAACGGTCTTAGCGGAGAAGTTTTAATCTGCGAAGGTGGATGTACTAGGTTCAAATTAAACAATATAAATGTTGATGATCGAGGTTTTACCGCAATAGTTTATACCGAACACGGGAATATCAGGTATAGTGGTACTGTTACAAAAAATCGTGCTGTAGTTACTGATAATCTTAATCTTAATTATAGGCATAATTTATATCGCTGTAATAAATCCACCCCTGTTAATATTAAATGTTTTAATCATCGCAATTATCGATTAAAATAGGATTTGATAATGGTAAAATTTATAGAGTTTATACTAGCTACTGCCCTGGGCAGATTGGTGCTTTTCTGCATAATTGTTGCCCTACTTTGGGGCTATAAACTGCTAGCGGGCGTGTAAGTTGTTGTTTTTAAACAACATTTTTTACCACTAAAAAGACCAAAAAAGTGGTTGACCTTTTCTGTCCTTATGCTATACTACATATGTAGGATGAGAAATAAGGAGCGATAAATGGCTTAGATGAATCAGGAAAAGACGGCGAAAATTGCGACCCGGATCAAGCCCCTGCTGAAGAAGTACGGACTTAAGGGTTCGCTGGCAGTTCGCAATCACAGCACCATTGTGCTGAATCTCAAAAGCGGTAAAATTGACTTTGGTGGCGATCGTATTCAGGTCAACACCTACTGGGCGCACGAGCACTACGAAGGTAAGGCTAAGGAATTCCTTGTGCAGGCTATCAAGGAGCTCAAGAGTGCGGATTGGTATGACGAGTCAGACGCAATGACTGACTACTTCAATACCGCTTACTATGTTGACATTAATGTTGGGCAGTGGAACAAGCCCTACCAGTTGGTTGCTTAATTAGGAGAAATGAACATGACTAATCTTTCTATTAATGACGTTAACACCGCTATCATGTTTGGTGACTTTACTGACGAGCAGTTGCGCTCAATTGGCGCGGCGATTACTTACCGTCGCAATCAGATTCTCAAGGCTAACAAGCGTGAGATGACTGTGGGCAGTAAGGTCAAGTTTGTTGGCCGCCAGGGTCGTATGGTTATTGGCGAAGTAACCAAGATCAATCGTAAGTTTATCATTGTCAAAGAACAGCCAAATGGCAACAGCATCTTTGGCACTAACTGGCGTGTGCCTGGAAACATGCTTGAACTGGTATAACCAGTTTAAATAGGTGTATGCCAAAAAAATGTAGGATACACTTTACTGCAAGTCCCGTGGGGAAGATTGACCCTAACGGGACTTGTACTTTGACTGAATTCCCTGTGGGCGAATTTGCTATAACTTGGACGCTACTGGACAACAGTACCAGCGACAAGTTTTATCGTACTATACAACAACAGAAGACGCTGCCTAATCGTTTCATTAACTGGAACAAATACGAGTCGGCTGGGCAGTTTGATCGTACAGCAGAGCAGTTAAACACCGAACTAGATTACTGCCGCGATAAAGGTTACCTGCCGTTTACAGATGACTTTTATGTTTACCCGTCGCAGGATTGGGACGAGCGTCATCGTAGATTGAACGCTATCCATTTTGCGTTTGAAACAGAATTGTACAAGCATCAAGCCAACGGCACAGCCACTGAGGACTTTTTAGTCAGCTTGGAACGTCTAAACAAACTGGTGCATGCCTGCGAAGGCGACCATTTAACCAACCAACTATTTTATGTGGTTCGCGACAGTGGTCTAGATGAGTATCCACACTGCGACAACAATGACTATAATCGCTTTGAAGTTATCTACAACAATGGTAACTTGTTTGCAGATTTCTTTACAGTGGGCAAGGACCTAGGCACTGCCTTTTACACTAACGATGTTGAGTTAGTAAAGCGCCAAGAAGTAAAACAACAGAGTTACATTTCGGGGTCTGTGTGCATAGAGTTCAATCCAGAAACATTTATGCAAACAGTATCAGAACATGAGTACAATGAGCTCTACAGAGACTATTACCATTGGTGCTTTAGTGCAGGTGCGCATGAACAAGGGTATGCATATACGGAACCTAAGTATCGCTTAGGTCGTGTCTGTTTGGGTGTTATTGAGGACAAACCATTAGATTATTTTATCTCAAATTTAAAAAAGTATCCTCATGTTTGTAACATAGAGGTGTTTGAAGAATGAGAAAATGTGTAGTACATTTTAGTAGCAGTCCGTCAGGCGAAACAGATGCTAACGGTACTAGTCTACTAATGCAACCAGAATACAAAACCGGTGAGTTCGCTATCGAGTGGACCTTACTAGATAACAGTACCTCTGACAAGTTCTATAATAATGTTCTTGCATTAAAGGATCCTGCTCGCGCAAGTTTTATTCGATGGAACAAATACAAGTCGGGCTTGGTGCTGGATGAGGTTATTGCTGATTTAAACAGTGAGCTGAATTACTGCAACCAACATGGTTATGTGCAGTTTGGTCCAGAGTATTTTGTGGACAGCGACATGGATCTGGAAGAAATGCATCGTCGATTAAACGCCATTCACTTTGCATTTGAAAATAAACTCTATGAACATCAAGCCAACGGTACTGCTACGCAGGATTTTCTAGTTGCACTCGAGCGACTAAACAAACTAGTACACACCTGCGAAAACGAACACTTGTTTGGCGACAACCAAAAAGAATTTTATGTTGTGCGCAACAACGGGGACATACAGTTTCCAGAATGCGACGATGAAGATTATATGCGGTTCCAAACTAACTATATTGATGGTCATTTGTACAGCGACTTTTGGACTGTGGGCAAAGACCTTGGTACAGCATTTTTCACAGACGATCGTTTACTAGTTACTAACCGTGAAGTTAAACAGCAGAGCTACATTTCAGGTGCTTGCTTTTTTGAACTTAGTCGTGTAAACTACTTAAAGGATGACGGCGCAGCCAACCAAGGTAAACTTTATAAAAGGTTTTATCAATGGTGCATGGGTGTAAAAGCTGATCAATACGGTTATGATTTTACGGCACCGCGCTATAGACTTGGTCGTGCTCGTATTGGCATAATTGACCCAAAACCATTCGAGTACTACTATAACAACTTATCAAAGTATCCGCATGTGACAGGAATTGATGTTTATGAATAGACTGGTTATTATAAAAACTGCAATAACTGATGATGCTGACTACAGCTACATCTACGACCATGCAATTCAGAACACACTTGCACCATACTGGCAATGGACTGCGGAGAACGATATCAATGTGTCTTTTGAAAAGCACATAAACGAAGATATTTCTACATATAGTTTACGTCTAGCTATTACAGCAGATTTTGACAATG
>JACCED012331738.1_pt1 | contig 14546 bp, 17 predicted proteins | sample 7455021 | NCBI WGS metagenome assembly JACCED01 (sample SAMN15323456, study PRJNA562643) | freshwater metagenome | isolation source: river surface water | place: USA:Blue River Watershed | collected 2017-08-19 | reverse complement strand
TGTGGTTGTTCTCGTCTGATATGAATTCTATATTGTCTATGATCTTAGATAATGCTATCAGTGTCCACTCGTTGGCTACATAGGCACTACTGAATAACAAAGCACCTGTCTTATTATGTAGACTGGCTAGTTCACGCTCTAGGGCAACGTGATAATGACTAGTACCACCAATGTTGCGTGTACCACCCGAGCCTGCACCTGTATGGTCAAGTGCGGTGTGCATAGCATCTAATACTACTTTGCTCTGCCCCATGCCCAAATAATCATTACTGCACCAATTAACTATCTGTTTGATGTTATATGGGCCGTACCAAAGTGCCTGCGGAAACTTGCCGTTCTCACGTAGAATATCGTTGAATACGCGATACTTGCCGTTGTCCTTAAGGTCTGTGATTAGTTTTTTGAAAGGTTCTTTGTTTATCATAGTAATAATATTTAACCAATAAATATCACACACTAGGATATAGTGGTTGACTTTTAAAACTAGAGCGTTATAATAGTATGATGATTGGAATAATTGGCTACGGGATGGTGGGCAAGGCAGTAGAGTTTGGTTTCTCAAACACCGAAGTAATCTACTCAGACCCAGAATATAACACAACAACAATAGAAGATGTTTGTAAGGCTAACCCTTCTGCAATCTTTGTCTGTGTTCCTACACCTACGGACGATACAAACTATTCCTTATTGCGCTCTGTGCTAGATACTATACAAAAGAACTACACAGGAATTACAGTAGTCAAGAGTACTGTGCTACCGAAATACTTGGATGGATATGATGTTGTTTACAATCCAGAGTTTCTAAGTAGAGCAACTGCTAACGATGACTTTGTCAATCCTCCCATGGTTATCCTAGGAGGACCTGTGGATAAAACTCAGAAGTTGGCAGACATCTACAGATTATATTCTACAGTTAATATGGATCAAGTAGTGTTTACTGATATTAAAACAGCCGCCTTGGCCAAATACTGCATGAATAGTTTCTATGCTACCAAAGTTACATTTATGAATCAGATGTATGATGTAGCACAGCAACTAGGAGTAGAGTGGAATCAAGTCACTGACATATTGGCAAAGCAACCTTGGATGGGAACACATCACTTCCAAGTACCTGGACCAGACGGGCAAAGAGGATTTGGTGGACCGTGCTTGCCCAAAGACACAGAAGCACTAACTAAAGAGTTTGAAGTACCTTTACTAGATACTGTGTTGTTATTAAACAAGGTGTATAGACAATGAAAACATTATTAGTTGTCTTATCCGAAAAATGTAATTTAAACTGCTCCTACTGCGGAGTAGATAAGTGGAGTAAAAATCGCATCGACCCTGTGTTGTACTTGGCAGAGTTTCGTAAGATGCGAGAGCAATATCCAGACGAAACAATTAAGATTGATTTCTTTGGTGGAGAGCCTTTGCTTCAGATAGATTTGATAGAAGAGATTTTAGACGGAGTCCGTGATGATGGCAATATTAAATTGTTTATGCCTACAAACGGACTACTATTAACAGAAGAAACTGTAGACTTCCTAGTTCGAAATAACATAGAAGTTTCTATTAGTTTCGATGGGCTGTGGCAGGACCGTAATAGGTTACAGTTAAACGGTAAAGGGACTAAGCAACGTTTCTTTGAAAAGAAAGAACTGTTTAAAAAACTGCCAGGAGTTAGTTGCCATAGTATGATAACCAAAGGTTGTTACAATCTACTGGAAAATCATCTATGGATCAAAGAGCACTTTGGATTTAATCCAGAACTAACTCTAGTACGAGATGTAGGAACGTGGGATCAGGACAGCGTTGATAAACTCAAAGTAGGCATCACAGAGATGTTTGATTGGTATATTGCCAATCCAGACCAAGGAATTCCTTATTTTGTGCTATTCTATCTAAGACACTTTTTAGATTATCATTCTAAGGGTGTTACCACAGATAACTGCGGTGCAGGAACCCATATGTTTATGTTCAGTGAAAACAAAGTTGTACCCTGTACTCGCTTTAAAGACAGTCCGGACATGATAGCGGCCATACCACAGTATGCCCAAATGCCCGTTTGTCAAACCTGCGAAGTTAGGAATTACTGTAAAAAGGGCTGTTTATTTGAACAGATTAAGAACCAAGGTCCTATAGTTGAGCTCTGCGATATCTATAAATATACGTATAGAGAAGTTAAACGCATGACAGCGGCCTTAAAAAACAACGAGTTTTTTAAACAAGTTGTTAAAGAAGAAATGGAAAAGGAATACGAAGATGGCTACGAGTATTAAGAAAATGAATAGGGCGTTGTACAATGCGAGCTTCCATTTGCTAGAAGCAAGTAAGCATTTGTCCAATGAAGAATTGTTTCAAGAAGAAGCAGAAAAGTTGGCAGAAATGGCCATGGAAATGTCTTCAATAATTGAAGCAGAACCAGAAAGAGTATCAGACGAAAAGATGATGTCAGTTCTAGACGAAATTTTAAACATTGAGGATATCAAATGAAAGTATCAAAAGGATCATTTACCCTAGAGATTACAACCACAGCATTGTGTAACTTAGGTTGCTCCTATTGCTTTGAAGGCGTGAAAACCGATACACGCAGACTTGATGACAAAGTAGAAGTTTTAAAAGTACGCATCAGAGAGTTCTACGAAAGTGCGTGGTTCAAGGAGAACTATGACGAACTAATGATTGACTTCTGGGGCGGCGAGCCAACCCTAAACGGAAACTTAATCATCGATATTATGAAAGAGTTCCAGCACATTGAAAATATTGGATTCCATATCTATACCAACGGATACAATCGTAAGCGTTTAGAACATGTGCTAGATAATATTGACATTAAAAAACTAAACATTCAATTTAGTTATGACGGCAAAAACATCAACGACAAGTTCCGTTTAACACATAGCGGTAAACCTACATCGGCACAGGTTATTGAGAACTTTGAATACTTTGCTCGAAAAGGTGTTAACCTTAGCCTTAAAGCCACTGTGCCATTAAAGAGCATGACTGGTATGTTGGCCGCATGGCATGACTATAAGAATATGTTTGAGCGTTTTAAAGACATTGGTCCTAACTGTCGCGTAGAATATGCACCAACTATCGACTATGTCACAGACCTGCCAGTGGATGAATTGCCAGGTATGGTTGCAGACTTCCGTAAGGAAATGCTAATGATTGCCAAAGAAGAGATTGCCTTTGTTAAAAAATACGGACATCACTTGTGTTCATGGTTCGATGGCGGTGATGCAAAGAGCCATTGCCAAAGCGGTGCTTCGATGCATGCCATTAACGTAGACGGTAACAGTTATGCTTGCCACGGATCACTATATAGTCCTAACAAGGATCTTATGGCTTCGGGCGGTAACATTGATGATGACGATTTCATTGATAAAGTTATTAAAATGGCTACAACTTACCAGCCAAAAGCACGTGAAGTCAGCGATATCTGCAAGGGCTGTGTAGCAACAACTTGTATGATTTGCCCTGTTTCTAGTTTAGACAATAGTAAGCAGGAAGACTACTTCGATCGCTGGACTGATCGTTGGGTAAATAACATGTGCGGTTTCTTTAAAACATTTGGGGAAATCGATAGAACTGTTCAGGCGTATTTAGATAAAGAATTAGCAAATAAACCTGAAGTAGCAGAAGAAAAACTAAAGGAAACTCAATAAAATGGCATGTAGTGGAGTATACTGTAACCAAAATAGTACTGGTACAACAACCTGTTATCAGCACAGAGCGGCCTGTGCGGCAAATCGACCGCTAGCATCTTCGACAGAATTTGCTATAAGCACCGGACGTGTTACTGCCGCAGATATTGAAGACTTAAGAACTAAGATAACTGACGAGTTAACTAGATATAAAACACACCTTACCAATTCTAATACAATTAACCACTTTGGTGGCATTTCTTATCAAGCTCAAACAGCAATTAATAGTTCAAGACTAATCTATGCGGCCGACATTAATGGTATGGAGTCCATGGTTACTGCTACAAATAACGTAAACGAGCCAGTGGGCAGTAACTATGCCGCATACACTAACCCAGCAGACGGAACAACAGCACCAAACAGTTATAGTGCAGGCGGAGGCATAACTGCTTCTCACTGGACAACATTAAGAGACAAATATAATATCATGCGTCAAGATTGTATTTGTAACTCAGACTGTACCTGTAACGCTGTTTGTAACTGCCACAGAGATTGTGGATGTAACTACAGTGACGAGCGTCTAAAACAAAATATTAAGTTCCTTGGCACACGTGAAGGAATTAATATCTACAGTTATACTTACACTTGGGATCCTGAAACAAAGTACATCGGCGTTATGGCTGGTGAGATTTTACAGAGTGAGTATGCTCACGCTGTTGAAGTAGACGAGCAAGGATTCTTTAGAGTACACTACGACAGATTACCTAACAACGGAGAACTTTGGAGCGAACCAATCACTATGAAGGATTAAAATGAGTAGCATTATATATGATTTAGCCATAGTCCAAGACCGTGGCTCTCACTGGTTTGTAACAAACGTAACCCAAAACACATTAGACAATCAAGCAGACAAAGACGAGAAAATCCTTCGACTATCTTACATGAGTCACCAACTCATTAAGAAAGCATTGATGGATGGAAAGAAAGTACACATTCATAAAACTCTATTAACAGGCGAAGTTCTGCCTGGAGAGTTTGATATTATCGACCTAGCAGAATCAGATCCTATTCAGGAAGCAAGAGACGCATCTGTTGTTAAGGTTCGTATGCTAGTGACTCCAGAGTTATCTAAGATCAGCGGCTTTGCCATGTACGGATTCATTGTATTGAATAACGATATGGCCAGTAATGGTTATTTTATCACTAATGAGAATCGCGAAGAAAAGTATCTTGAGATTCTTGAAACAGGTGACGAGAAACTAATCGCCAAACTAGAAGACTATCTCAACTACAAAGACGAAATAGAAGCAGTAGCACATTTGGAACGCAGATTCACAGCGTTTAGAAATGAGATACGTGCCGCTACAACAGTAGAAGAAATCAAGTCAATCGAGGAACGTTTCCTAGAACGTTTCTTTGCAAACTTCTAACAATGAACTATGGTGTTGTATACAAGTTTAAACCACACAATAAGATCAACGGAACATTATTTTACTGTTTCGAATACTTTAAGTTTCTAAGAAAGTATGTTGATACAAAGTTTTATATTGTTGGTATAGACACAAAGGATCTTGAATTAGTTCTAGATATCCTTACGACAAAATACAACACCACAGTTGACAACATTGTTCCTGTAACACTAGTAGAGTTATACAAACTCAATCTTGATCGTACACTTATTCTAGATGTAAACACCTTTTACGATTGTAAAGAATTCTTAACTAACGAAATACATTGTTTCAGCAATGACACGCACGAGATGTTTCGTTATAAGAACAATCGCACAGTAACTTACTACGGACTGTACCCATATCAACGCTACGACGTAGAGTGTATCCTTAAATTAAACTTTGAGATATTCAAACCCTGTGCTAGTCAGCCAGGTGTATTTGTTAGTTGCCTAGACCCAAAGTACATTCGATACGAGTACGAACGACTAAAAGCGCAGTTCAATCGTCCTATCCTATTAAAAAAACAACACACCGGCATTGGAGATTTGTTTGATCAAATTGATGCTGTCCACTATATTCATGTTGTAAGAGATACTAACAACAGAATAATCCCAGAAGGGTTCTTCTATAACAAAGCAGTAACTATTGAAGAGCCGTACAATCTTGACATAGACTCAATACAATTACGATATAATGATATAGTTGCCAACGGACTAGGCAATTATACTCTTACAGAAAACTGTCCCATGGTGCAGGCATGTCTAAGATAACACAGTTAGATACTTCCTACGAACTTTGGCTCAGTTATACATGGAGCAATAACAATCACGGCATCTGTGGACACACCTACGAAGTTATAGATTACTATCATATACTGCGTAACGATTTTAAAGTAGGTATACTGTTATGCGAAGACATTAACTGGGCAACGTTTGAATCTAGTATTAGAAGCAAATACAATTTTACAGATGCTGAGATAGAAGACATGCAGTCTAACACAGTATTTGCCAACAGGCCCACTCTAGTTAAAGGACGTAACATACTATTCACAGACGGTGGCGTTGTTAATATGCAGTCTGTAACATTATTGTTTGATAATATCTTTTACTTTGCCTGCGGTAATAAAGAAATTAAAGACAACGACAAAGACAATGTGTGGATCTTACAGGACAATAGAGTATATGAACCTGTAAAGAAAAACGGTATCAACTACAAAAAGAAAATACTATTTGATAAGTTAAAACCTTTAGGCGAAAGCAAGGATGCTGTGTTAGTATACGCTACTAAGAACTGTAGACAGTTGGATACCTACGAGGAGTTATTACAGTACGGAGATAACATCCTTGCTATAACTAACAAAGAAAATATGCCCAAACCTATGCCAGGGTTCACGTTTGTCATTCCTCCTGTGGATAACTTATTTGAACAGTTCACAACCTATGTTTATACTCCTGTAAAACGTAAATGGGACTGTAGTCCTAGATTCATAGCAGAATGTAAATATTACGGCAAATCTGTAGTGTTTCATAACATTGACTATTGGGACGAAGACTTAGGATTGTATTGGCGTAACTGGGATATAGAAAACGACTTCGATAGCCTGTGCCTAAGACCCAGTGACGATATAGTAAACATACTTAAAGGCATTATATGATTGTAGTTGAAATTTTAGAATACTGTAATTTTAAATGCTATTTCTGTAAAGCAAAGGACATTACTGAGCCTAAGTATATGCCGTTAGATTTATTCAAACGCATAATAATAGAAGCAAAGGAAATGGGCATAACTGAAATTGATCTAATCCCTGCCAAAGGGGAGCCTTTCCTACATCCAGACATCTATGAGATGCTGGCGTTCCTTAACGAGCATATGAAGTATACTATTGTGTTTACTAATGTCACTGCAATTAATGTGCGTAAGTTAGCAGAAGTTCCAATGAACAACATTAAGTTGTGTGTTAGTTACTATGGCGACACTCCTGCACGTTTCAAAGAACTAACGGCAATGGATAAGAACTTGTTTGACATTGTACATAAACGTTTACAAGAATTAACTGACGCAGGCATTCAATACAAACTTGAACGCAGAGACTATGGTTACGAGTTTAACTACACAGGTACAAAGGTAACAGAAGAGTTTGATCCTAAGCTCAAGTGCCACTTCCACAGTATGCCTAAGATTATGGCCAACGGCGATGTAGTATTTTGTAAGTTCGTAAAGGACAACACACCTCCTAACGACAAGGTTGCGTTTGCCAACTTACATAATACATCATTAAAGGATGCACTAACAGATCCTATTAGGTACAAGTTCTTTGATAGCCAAAGCATTTGTGTAAAACATTGTAGTAGTTTTAGTAGAACTTGTTACAAAGAAAGTATTAGTAGTTTTAAATTAATGGCCGCAAGTAAGAAGGCTTACTTTGCTAACCCTGAGCCAGTGGATCAACAGTACGAAGAGATAGAACGTGAGACTATACAACGAGCTGAGCAACAAGTTACAGATAGACCGTGACGAACCTATTTGCGAACGTGCTAAGTTAGACACTGGCACTCATTGCAATTATCGTTGCGAGTTCTGTTATTACAAAACACAGTTAAATGAAGTAACTGAGTTTGAAGTCATACGACAACGTATTGACTATCTCGTTGCCTGTGGCATTAAAGAAGTCGACTTGAGTGGCGGAGAGTCTAGCATACACAAGCAATGGTTCGACATTCTTGACTATTGTAAAAGCAAAGGCTTAAAGATTAGTTGTCTAAGTAATGGCTACAAGTTTGCTGACAAGGAGTTCTTGCGTAAGAGTAAAGAACACGGCTTAGATGAAATACTGTTTAGTGTACACGGTTACGATAAAGAAAGCCACAACATTCTAGTTGGGCATCGCAAGGGCTTTGAAAACATTATCCAAGCAATACACAATGCACATGAGCAAGGTGTGCTTGTGCGTGTTAATTGTACAGTAACACATAAGAACTATAAGAACTTGCCAACTAAGTTTGTTCAATTAGTAAACGAACTAAAGCCGTTTGAAGTTAACTTCTTAACTCTTAACTACTGGGACGATGCAGGCATACAGGAAACTATTGACTACGGAGAAGTAACGCCTTACGTACATCAAGCAATAGATTTACTAAAGGATAGTGTTCCTAAACTTAACGTTCGTTACACGCCGTATTGCTTCATGAAAGGATACGAGCAGTACGTATGCAACTACTACCAACACATATACGACATTTATGATTGGAACATTGCTGTGTACAATGGTGACATAGACCCAGAAGTGTACCGAGCAGACCCACACAAGGCAATGTATGATGCGGCTGCATTTAAACGTAACCGTACCTATTACAAAACAAAGGACTGCTTAAACTGTAAGCACTACTATATCTGCGATGGTGTAGAGAAACAAATCAAAGACATTAAACTACGACCCGAAGAAGGTCCTAAGATTGATCAAGTAAACTTTTACCGCAAAGGATACTACAAATGAATATAGTAGTCGTAGGCGGTGGTACCTTTGGACGCTTTGGCAATGACTTTGTAAGACAAGCAAAACGTCAAGGACATACAGTTCGTGTACTATCGCACAGAACAACTAAAGATACAGATGCTACAATTAACTTTCTAAACTTAGAAGATGTAATTACTAAGTTCACTAGCATTACACAAGACTTAGATCAAATTGATATCATGTTGTATAATACAACATACAAAGGTTACCCAAACGAATCTGTATTGTTCACTAGCAAAGGCATTATTAAGGAAAAGTTGTACCTACACGGATTGTATGTACAAGTATTAGTGCCACACGCATTGGCTGTTGAAACACTAAAGAAAGCCACTGATGCGACAAAGATTATATTTTTAACTACTGATGTTATCTATGATAGGGAACGTACCCAAAACTTAGATCATTTAGGATACTATGGTGGCAAGGCATATCAGCATCAATTAATGTTAGCACTAGCAGATTGTAATGACAAAGGTGCAACTGTTAGTTCAATAAGTCCGTTCTTTGATTACGATAATAAACAAAAGTACAATGAAACATTTGCTGTAGTTTATGAACACATATTTGGAAATACACAAAATGGAAAAGTCTTTGACTGCTGGGAATAATATTCACGAGAACTACGAGTTTTTCCAAGGAGGCTTGGATGGAGCCAACTCGTATACATTATATGTAACCTACAAGTGCAATTGGTTCTGTAATTATTGTAGTGAAGATACACACAACAGGCCAGATGTTACAATTGAAGACTTAAAACGTAAAGTAGAATCATTGCCCGATAACAGCGATGTTGCAGTTACGGGTGGAGAGCCAGGTACACTAAAGAAAGAAGTAATGACTTGGTTGTTAACTCGATTAAAGGAGAAGGGCTGTTTTATTAATATCAATACTAACGGAACGTTCTTTAAAAAGCATAAAGAACTGTGTCATATTCCTGATAGTTACCTATATCATTGTAGTGAACATTTAGAAGATGAAGAGATATGGATTCCTGAACACGTTGATATTAGTAAGATTGACTTTCAATTAGTTCTAACAGACGACACAATGCACCGCTTAGAGTATTATGTAAATAAGTACCCAGACATCAAATTTTTAATATTTGGTGCAGATAATGTAATAGGCAAAAGTTTGAGTAGATCCAACGGATTTAAGATTTATAAAGAATTTAAAGATAGGATTGATCCTAACAGTTATATACATTTAATAACTAGTTGCAAAGAAGTGAACGATATAAAGAAATTAAAAGCACTGAGATGAAAGAGATAGAACTTCCTTTAACCTACAAGTGTAATTGGCACTGTGACTATTGTGTAGCAGATACACACAATCGTCCAGAGTTACCTTACGAGGAAGTTTTACGTAGAGTAGAAGCCATAGAGCCAGATACAGAAGTTACCTTTGGCGGTGGTGAGCCTGGACTATTAAAGCGCGAACAACTAGAACACATTATTAAAATACTCAAAGATAAAAACTGTGTAATTGATTTACTAACCAACGGCTTGTTCTTTAAACGTCATATGCCTTTAGTTCATGAGTTTGGAAAGATACATTATCATTGTGTCGAATACTTGCCAGATGAAATAGAGTTCCCAGACTTACAATTAGATCATGTAGCCTATGGACTAGTAGTTACAAATACAAACTTCCTGGACGGAAGTATACATGAAATGATTAGAAGGTATCCACACATTAAGTTTCTTTTATTGCCAGATGTGCGTAGTCAAAAGAAGATTAACTTAAACTTAATGATGGACTTTTTCAACGAACATGGGGATAAAGTACATCCTGGATCATTACAAGAATTTATAACAGTTGTGGCAAGGTGGCACTGATGGCAATACAAGCACAAGAAAAAGAAATAGAATTAGTTGTTACTTGGACTTGCCAATGGCATTGTGACTATTGCTGTGTGGATACACACAACCGTCCAACACTTACTATGGATGAAGTTAAAACAAAACTAGACAAGATCATTCCAGGGTACAATGTTACGCTTAGTGGCGGTGAAGTTGGAACAATGAAACGAGCAGACATCGAATATATCCTAGACGAATTGGAGAAGAAAGGTTGCCGTCCAAGCATTAATACCAACGGGCTGTTCATTAAACGTTACAGAGATTTACTACCACGATTTGACACAATTCTATATCATTGTAGCGAAGACATGATAATCGATGATGACATTATTATAGATCCAGAATTGAATCTACAATACCTGTTAATAGTAACAGACAATAACTTTGAACGACTAGGAGCATTCCTTGCCAAATATCCGCAGATACAATTTCATTTGGTTGCTGCCACTAACCCTGAAGGGATTAATGGAGTAATCTTATCTAGTAAGTTCAAACACGCTATGTTGGCTAGATATCACAGCAGGATGACTGAGGAATCTAAGAAGAGAGTATTTACAGAAAAGGACTTTGATAGTATAATATACCTATGAAACCTGGATTACAAAAACACGAAATATTGGAAGTAGAACTAGAACTTACAGGTACCTGTAATCTAGACTGTCCATTATGCTCACGCAGTTACGAAAATGCTAAACATCTTTTAGTTAAACATATTCGCCCGCTTGACGAATGGATTGCTCATTTAGATAGTTTTCCAAACTTGCGCTACACTTGTCTAAGTGGCGCAGTGAGTGAACCTACGATGTACAAAGAATTTTTAGGACTAATACGTTACCTAAAATCTAGAAACATCACGTTTGACTTGTACACTAATGCTAACACTCACAAAGAAGAATGGTGGCAAGAACTAGGCACACTGGTCAGCGGCAAGGATCGTGTGCTGTTTACTGTTTGTGGAACAACACAGGAGTTACATGAGAAGTATCGTGTAAACTCTAGTTTAGAACAAGTGCTACAACACGCTAGAGCATTCCGCAAATCAGGTAGTACACACGATTGGATACAATTAATTCGTTTTGATTATAATCACGAGAATCTCGAATCAGACGATATGAAAAAGATTATTGCAGAGTTTAATCACTTGTATGTCTGCGAGTCTGCACCTTATCAAGAACGTTTTAACATTATTAAAGATCCTGATAACAATATTAAAATGGCAGGATCATTGGGCGAGAAGTATAACATTATTAGAAATGCGGTACTTAAACGATACGACAGCGGAACTAAATGCTCGATGAAATGTAAGAGTTTTGAACTACAGTTTTTGTTTATTGATAACTTTGGTGGAGAGCATCCTTGCTTCCTACACCGTATCTATGATACAAAACCGTTTGATCATACAGACTACAGCGATATTTTTGAGTTTAAGAATAGATACTGCTACGAGTGCGAGAGTATGACTAAGACTATGTTAGAAAGCAACGGCATGGAACGTATGGGATGACACAGGTAATAGTAAAAAAGAGTGATATAGAAGAAATGGAAATGGACTTAACAGGAGTCTGTAACCTTTCCTGTCCTCTATGTACTCGTAACTATCAACACGCTAATCATCTTGTTGAAAAGAATGTACGAGACATAGATACTATTATTAAACAGTTAGATCAATACACAGGACTTAAACGTTTCTTTGTTGCAGGTGTAGTCAGTGAGCCTACAATGTACAAGGACTTTATCAAATTCATTGAATACTTAAACAGTCGAGATATCTATTACGAAATCTTCACCAACGGCAACACACGCGATACAGCATGGTGGGAACAGTTGGGTAGTATTGTTCCTGAGAAGTGTATGTGTTGTTTTACTGTCTGTGGAAGTACACAAGAACTACATGCCAAGTATCGTGTAGGCAGTGACCTACAACAGATCTTAGACAATGCCGCTGCCTTCCGTAAGAACGGACGTAAGAACGATTGGATACAACATATTCGTTTTGAGTATAATGCAGAGGACAGAGAAAGCCCTGCAATGAAAGCAATCTTTGATCAGTTCAGTCGTGTAATGAAAGTTGAAACAGAGGGTGTGCGTAGAGTAAATGTCTACAACAAAGAAGTGGAACTAGGCATTCGTCCTGTTAAGACCCGGGAGCAAACTATTAAGTTGTTGTTTAAGAATCGTCCAGACCCTAATGATGGAAAACAATACAACATTCATTGCCGAAGCCTGGAACAAAAGAAAGTATATGTTAACCAATGGGGACAGGTCAGTGCCTGTTATACCCATGCAGAAAACGAACAGGACTATTTCCCTTCAGAAGGAGATATGGACTATAGTGATATCTTATCGTTTAAGTTTCCAGATTGTTTTCTATGCGAAAAACGCACACGCACCTTTATTGATAAAATGGGATTGGACTTTGTATGTTAAAGATGCCTAAGGTCATTGACTTAGAGTTAGAACTTACAACATACTGTAATGCTCAGTGCGGGCTATGCTATAGAAATTATACAGCATTTAAAGAACACTATCCCGAGAACAAAGTACGTCCACTACAGGAAGTTATAGATCAACTAGAAACGTTTCCAGACTTAGAATGGATACGTCTCGTTGGTACTATATCAGAACCTACTATATACAAAGACTTCTTTCCATTAGTCAAGTACATGAAGGCCCGTGGACTAAAGATTGAAATCTGTACTAACGGAGCAACACACAAGCCCGAGTGGTGGAAAGAGTTATCAACTCTAATGAACGCAGATGACAAAGTTTATTTCAGTGTCTGTGGTAGCACACAAGAACTACACGAAGTATATCGTACAGGCACTAGTCTAGCAAAGATATTAGAAAATGCTCGTGCGTTCCGTAGTAATAATAAAAACGACTATGCCCAGTGTATTCGTTTTTACTATAACAGCGATGACTTTGATGGGCCCGCATTCCAACAAATGGTCAGCGAGTTTAGTCATGTCTACTGGACAGAAACATTCCTGCAGAAAGAAGAATCTAATTACGTAGATAAAACAAACTTAATTAAACTGCGCCCAAATCCAAAGAAGATAGATGACTATCAACAAATGGATAAGTTTGCCCGTGCCAAGTATGCTAGTCCAGTTAAAGGCAAAGCCTACTGTATGAGTTGGGAGAACAAGAGTCAACAAGTAGACATTGATGGTAAAGTATATCCTTGCTATCTATTCTTAGAAGCAAGCATGGGCAAAGAATGGAACGGCGATTACGAAAAGATCCTAAACATGCAATACGAAGTATGCAAGTACTGTGACAGAGCAGTAGTAGAACTATGCGATAAGAAAGACCTACGATACATTATATGAGTCACTGTTTATTATTTGCTGTTAACAATGTTATCGCTGATAGAACAGGTGGCATACATCGCATGGCTACACACTTGCGACAACAAGGTTGGGACTGCGAAGTAGTTGACTTTGTTATGTATTGGACACCCGAAGAGTTACTTGAACTAGTCAAGTCTCGAGTAACATCTAAAACAAAGTTTATAGGGTTGTCGTATCTATGGAACAGAGCAGACTCTGTTAGTAATCTTGCTCCTGCATTAGATTGGATAAAGTCGCACTATCCCGATGTAGTTGTTATCTCAGGTGGGCAGTCACAGTTAGTTGACTATACATATTCTGATTATCATATTAGTGGTTACGCTGAAGATGCTATCGACGCATTACTAAAGTGGAAGTTTAGCAACGGAACACGACCTAAGTTTGATTTAAACTCTAACGCACCATTAAAGGTAATTAACGCAATTAGAGATTATCCTGCACATCCTATGCGTAACGCTATGATCAAATACGAAGACAGAGACTTTCTAGTTCCCGGAGAATGGGGTAAGATTGAGTTTAGTCGCGGATGTATTTTCTCCTGTAAGTTTTGTAACTTTCCTGTGCTAGGTGTTAAAGAAGACTACAGTAGAAATGCAGACAACGTGCGAGAACAAATGTTAGATGCATATGATCGCTTTGGTATAGAGAACTACTTAATAAGCGATGAAACATTTAATGACCGCACAGAAAAGATTACAAGGTTTGCAGACGTAGTAGAAACATTACCATGGAAGCCTTAC
>JACCED011617033.1_pt1 | contig 14548 bp, 18 predicted proteins | sample 7455021 | NCBI WGS metagenome assembly JACCED01 (sample SAMN15323456, study PRJNA562643) | freshwater metagenome | isolation source: river surface water | place: USA:Blue River Watershed | collected 2017-08-19 | reverse complement strand
GGTTGGTGGCGACAGCGGCCGTCTCGCCCTCGTTTCCGGGAAACGCCACCTCAGACTTGAGGCAGCGGCGCAATTCACTGACGCCCCGGCGGCGTCGAGCCACGAGCGTCTCTCCTTCGACAGACCGAGAGAGGCGAGAGCCAGCTTGAACGGGGACGGTTACCTGCATCTTTGTGGTTACGGTAGTGATGGTACTTGCCATGAATTGGGGTAGACTGCACTGACTGGTAAGTCTCAAGCGCCCCAAAACTTCCCTTGCCATACAGTCCGATAAAATGGATTATCAGACCTAACGCGCGCCGAAAGGGGGGCGGTAGGACCGTATTTGTCCTACCTCGCCATGTAGAATTCCGCACGAGAAATGACGGAAATCCTTCATGTTCCGGCGGGTTTTAAGCGACCCTCGCTCAACACCCTCCTGTTTTGGCCGCTGAGGATGTCTGAGCCTATGTCGAAAGACGGTCCGATCATTGTCCGGCGGAACAAGCCTAAAGGTGTTGCCGTGAGCCCCCCACCGGAACTCACCGGTGACTCCCCCGAGGATTCCAACCTACCCGCCCCCATCCAGGCCTCAGAACAGCGTCTCATCACCCAGGAGGAGTTTCAGCGACTCTCAGACATTCCGCCCGAGGCTGAGTGGTTCGCCAACATCACCAACCCCCACACCCGGAGGGCCTACCGCAACGACGTTGGGCAGTTCATGAAGTTCGTCGGCATCGAGCACTTCACGGACTTCAGAATCGTCGCTCGAGCGCACGTCATCGCATGGCGTAAATCGTTGGAGGGCAAGAGCATGGCCCCCGCAACGATTCGTCGAAAGCTCTCCGCACTGTCGGACCTCTTCGATTACCTCTGCAAAGAGAACGCCATCGTCATCAACCCCGTGCATGGCGTCGAGAGGCCAACGGAAGGAGCGAATGAAGGGAAAACGCCCGCCATCTCTGACGAGCAAGCGCGACAGCTTCTAAACGCCCCGGACCCCGAAACGCTCAAAGGTAAGCGGGACCGCGCCATTCTAGCCGTCCTCCTCTACCACGGGCTTCGACGCGCCGAGTTGTGTGCGCTCAAGGTTGAGCACTTCACGCAACGGCGCGGCATCATGACGTTCACCGTACACGGCAAGCGCGGGAAGCTCCGCTACCCGCCCGTGCATCCCAAGGCACTCGCGCTTCTCCAGGACTACCTCGACGCTTCCGGGCACGGTAGCGACGCGAAAGGTGCTCTCTTCCGACCGATTCGCAGGCCCGACGGGAAAGTCGAGAAGGCCCTCACGAGCGATTCGGTCTATCGAAACGTCGTCATGCACTACGCGAAAGCGATCGGCATCAGTATCGATGCCTTCGGGCCGCACTCGCTCAGAGCAACCGCAGCAACGAACGCGCTCGAAAACGGAGCCGACATCGCGAAGGTGCAGGAGTGGCTTGGGCATTCCGACATCTCGACCACCCGTCTTTACGACAAGCGCCAGAGTCGACCTGAAGATTCGCCAACGTTTAGGGTGTCATACTGATATTACTGCATTAAATAATATTTAATCTTGTCTAAGCTAAGCGTGCATCATCCGCATTTGATGAACCCTATTTCGAAATAATAAAATATTATTTAGAACCATGGGAAAGTTCCGTGATTGACTCGTTCAATCAAGAATCACCTTCCTGCCTAATCTTCGCTACACAAGTCGAGTATCTCTGAACCGGAGTGATTACATCTTCCCATGAGAATGGATGTAGTCCTAGGTGCCCTAGCCTGACCGTGGTGTCCACATAAATAGAAAAACCTGCATGCTTAGCCCGCAGACAAAAAGAAAAGTCCTCGCCTAAATACAGGACATCCTTTCGGTTACCAATTGTCGAACACTGATGCCCAAAGAACGGATAAACAGCATGGCCCTCGTCACCGTGACATTCCGTAACTAAGCCTGCCTTGATGATGCCCTCATACACTGACCGATGCGTTGAAAGAAAACCCGTACCTACGCTCACCACTTTTAATAGTCCTCCACCTTCTCCGAAGACTACTTCTATTTGGTTGCTTTCAAAGATGCAGTTGAAACGCGTCGCAGAGCGGAGCGCGCACACACCTCCTACGATTTCCTTGCCGTGAGATTCCATGCGCAACGCATCTTCCGGATCGAAAATAACGTCTGAATCGACCCACAGAATCCGCTCGTACCCTTCGTGCAGTGCTTGACTGGCAAGAATACCTCGCTGCCTGGCAACATCAGAGACATTCCCTGATTCGCGAATCGTATAGCCCAAAGCAGCCAATCCCCTCAATGAATCCATCACCATGGGTTCGATGTACTTGTGATATGGTACAATTGCGATACGTTTCTCAGTGTGCGCCATAATATTTTGTTTTATGGATGCTCTCGGTCGCGGTTATTGTCTTCTGAAATCTCATACGCCAGCACGTAATCAGCACGCTTCACAAAAACCACATGTCCATCAACAAATGCCACGTTGGCACCCGCCGTTCCATGATTATTGTAGGAGTCGGGATAAAACGCGGTAGTCAGTGGCGTGCTGTCCGCGTCCGAATATAGCCAAATCTCAGACGGTCCGACGGCTCGGCCCTTGAGCCCTAGTGCCGAATTGCGATGTACATGTGTCGTCGTTGAAGATAGAGTCTTTTCCACACGATTTGCGTTCTTTTTGAAATCGGTATTCCCCTGCCAATACTTGTCCAAATCCCCGAAAAACGGGAACACGTCGTAGCTGTTTCCAGTTGTAGCGAGGCGAGATGAAGCGGGATATTCCATGAAATCATAATAGCGTGTTCCGTCAGGATTTTTCCGCTCAGGTCCACTTACGACATTTGCACTCGCTGGGCACAAGAACAAGCTAGGAGGCGAGTTCAGAATTCGCCACACGTGTGAGTGAGTATAGTTTGGGAAAAACCCTGGCACGTATGGCCCAAAACGCCCATCTTTGTCATCCTCCGCATACATCATCGCACCTGCAATAATTTGCTTCAGGTTATTGGCGCAGCCGGCAATTTTTGATGACCGTTTAGCGCGATTTACTGCAGGGAAAATGAGAGATGTAAGAATCCCGATTACCACAATGGTAACCAAAAGCTCGACCACTGTGAACCCAGTCGCCATCCGAATCGAGGCGTATCTTGAAAACCGATATGCATTCTGATTCATAAGATTCCATCCAAGATAAAAGGTGGCAATTTTCTGATAGCTTCCGCACTTTTGTTTTGCTGTCACTTAGGGTTTATTTCTCATAATTGGCAATCGTCACGAACCATCGGAGCCCATGGACCAACCTCTAAACCGGAACCAAGACCGATCGAAACTAGCCAAACAAATTGCTAGGCAACTGCAGACGGCGACTGCCGTCTCACTTTCGGAGAAAAACGTGCCACCGAAACAGCCGCACCCACGAGGTTGCGGACGAATTATACCAAGACCGTGATAGCCCAAGAATACGAAAGCCAAGAGCGTCGCCTGCTGCCTGACTGCTAAAAAGACACCTTGACCGCCAACGAAAGCACCAGCAGCGAGGACCAATTCAAACGACGGAATAAGCAGGGTTGTGGCCATAGCTACAGTCTCGCTACGAAACAACGGTTGAACCTGCGGATAAAATCGCTCGATCGCCGCGATTTTTGAAAATCCAGCAAAACCAAAAATGAAACCGATGACGGCTCTACGAAATCCTAACCAAAGGCATTTGCTAAAAAACCGCCCATCATACGCAGCTAAGCAGTCTACCGAATCTTCTAGAATAGAAAGCGAACCCGAACGGTTTCTCGGTTTTGTAGATTTAACAGCATGAGCAGTTGTCATGGAATACACTGTCTGATTCTTCCGAGTCATTTCACAAAGCCAGTGTGAGCCAAACGATCCAACCCGCAACTTACCCACTCTTCCCAGCCAGCGCGGTACTCGAAGACTGAAACCTCTGGGGCCTCGCGTTTCAGAGTGTCTACCCAACTGTCAAGGAATTCTCTTGAGTTTTGTCCATAGACCACAACGCTCCCACGCCTCGGAAGCACAGCCGAGCGTTCATCAATGTGGATGGCATTGAAAATATGTCCGGAATTATAATTAGCTCTTGGCCTAATGTCTAAAACTAATGGCGCATGATTAGACGCTAATATGTTCAAAAACTGGTGCAGTTCGACTATTTGTTTAATCCGACCAAGGTTACTGGATTGTATGTTTTTTATTGTTTCACCAAGGATGTAAAAAAGACCAATAGAGGCGGCCGCATAGGCAGCCGCCAATTGAATATGTCCAATAATTGGAATACGAGATTTTATTACTAACACGACACTTTTATCATGTCACATTTTAGGCCGGACGATTCTGGCTCGCAAAGTCTGCGTAGGATGCAGTGCTAGCGACGCAGCGGTTATATACATCATCGACATTCTGACGCAGGGCCGCCTTTTCAGAACTAGTCGTTAATGAATTATCTATCTGACTATTCATGCTGCGTTTGAAGCAATCGCAAAATGCACGAGTCACAGTACCGCCGACGCCCAAGTATCTTTCACATTCGGTAAGCATTTTAGTTTCGTAACTTGTCATTCCGGAGCTGGAACTTGTAGTTGAACACCCCGTCACGGCCATTGCGATAGCTCCGACCATTACAGCTTTATGAACATTGACACCAAACTGATTTTTGAACATATTTTATTATACTATAGTCGTGAACCAACTTCTTTAATAATACCAAGTATCTTCAAAATATTACTTGGAACGAGCAGGCGAGTTGGTAATTACCTTCTCGAAATTCTTGAAAAACTCGTCTTTTTTCTTAAATAATTGCTTTTGTGTCCAAACTCTGTAATCCTCTGGAGATGTTAGGACTGTAACGGCGTAGCTTTTCGGAACAACAAACAACAAACCACTGTCGCTCGGTAAAGTCTCGTAGGAAGTAAACAACTCTGAGGCCAGCGCCTGCCCTTTGTGGTTGAAGGAGCGAATTGCTATTAAAAGCCTGCTCTCTTTGTTAATGAAAAAGTGTCTTTCCACAGCCACCTCTTTTGAAATCCATTCATCAATTTCCTTGCTGGAGAGTCGCGCCTTACGAAGCTCTGGTGCTTTAATTTCCTTCAGCTTAGCCACTGCCTCAGCGTTTAGTCGCATTACAATGTGTAGATCAGCACCCGCAATATCTTCTCCCAGTGTGGCTTCCTTAACATCCACACCTGCCACTCCAATCAGAGTAGCAGATTCCTGAAACGACAAATCGAACGGATCGGTGTAGTTGAGATGCAAGGCAACCCTACTCTGGTCATCCAATATCCAACGTCCAGTTCTGAGAGTTAGATAGCTCCGCATCTCCGTCACGTCCTGTACCAAACGCTCTTGAACGCCCCCGTTCATCCGAAAACACACCCGAGACTTGCGGTAGTTGAAGTCGTTCTGCGAGCGGTAGCATCCGTCCCCTTTTCTCGAATTTCTCAAGCACTCTACTAGAACACTCGAGGCGTCCGCTCCCTCCAGTACAATCTGGCAAAAAAGCAACGCCAATGCTGTTGCTGCCAAAAAGCCACGAAAAGCTGATGCGCGGAATGGCTGAATCATCTGATTCAAAAAATGATGGGGATCTTCGGTCATGATGCAAAAGAAGCTGCCGGTAGCAAGAAAAATTATTTGGTAGCGCGGTTCGATTTGGCATGCCAAAGGGACACGATTTTTGCTGTGGGTTTCCAATTTCCATGTGTCCAGTAGCGAACGTTCTGCTTGTTTTCACCGACTATCATTGGACCACGAAACTGAGTAGTATTGTGGACACCATGCCCGCTGTTATCCATTCCATCGTTTCCGACATCGTACGCCTTGGAAACTCCCCCATCGGCGACAAGACCATCCCTGCCCTGCGGGCCCTTCATGGACGAGTCTCGGACTTCGCCGATTCCCTCGCGCCGAAAAACCAAGGGGTGGATGCCATCGAAGACTTCGAAGACGTTATCAACCAGCTCACCGAGACGGCCGCCGACTTGGACGAGTCCTGTGATGCCCATGAGATGGCTGAGGATGAGGAGGCCCAGGACGAAGCACTGGAGTCCGCCGGAGAAACCTTGGTCGACCTAGCCAACGCTCTTCAGGAGGTCGAACCCTTCGCCGAATACATCGAGACCACCGAGGAGATCGTCGCCACCCGTTGGGGCCGGGAACTGGCCCGGATTGCTTCTCTGGAACCCATACAGAGTCGAAACGTACTCGATGACATCCTCTCCCAGGCCCGAACGCCAAAGGAGTCTTCCACCCTCTTGGTGTTGGCTAGGGAGGCTCTTCTCGCCTCCGGCGAGTAGCGTGCGCCCCATACCATTCCCATGAATGACGAAGGCTCGGAACCCTGCCCGGTCTGTGAGAAACCGAACAACCCCGGGGCCTGCGAAACCTGCCAGCACTACTTCGGGATGTATTCGGATGGAGAGGTGATTTGGTCAGACCGCTTCGACAGGTTTTCGGATGCTTGGTGCCGCCTGTCAGCGGCCTGCTCCGATTTCCGTGACACGCATGGCCGCAAACCTCCGCGGCCGATTCAAACGAAGTACCGGAGCGCCCTCAAAGCGGTCTCAGGCTTCGACCCTGAGGATGATTCAGCAAGCAAGGCGCTGCTTGGACTCCTCGGCCTGAAATACGGCCCAACCGTTGAGACCGATGGCATGTTGTCCTCGTCAGGACACAGCCTGTACTTGGCGAAGGCAACAGACTTGGACCAGCTCCTTGCCCGGCTTGAGGCGGTTCGTATGGAGGTGGCCTCCCTCTGCTCACGCTGACAGTTGGCCGATTTCCCGTGCAGAACTGATAAAGATACGTTTCCTTTTCTGAAGGTGTCCCACCGTCCTTTGGTAAAGAAACAGTTCCAAAATAGTCTCGGGGTGGAGTTCCGAAAACTCCGCAAACGGACCCGTCTCACCCAAGCCTCGGTGGCGACCACCGCGGGCGTCTCGCTTCCTGCCATCCGAAAGCTCGAACGTGGCCTCGGAAACCTCACAACCTGGACCAAGGCCCTCGATGCCCTCGGGTGGACGCTTCGAGGTCGGAATCTCCCCCCTGGGGATTCCATCGGTCGGCAGGTCGCCATTCTCCGGAAACGCCAAAAGCTCTCCCAACGCTCGTTGGCCACCATGTCGGGGTTGACCCACCCGACCGTCGTCGCGCTCGAAGTCCGGAACACCGGGCGACTCGCTTCCCTGAACGCCATCCTGACCGTACTCGGAGCCGGGCCAGTCCTGACGTCCGCCGGTGAAAAACCCTCCTTCTACAAACACGCAGGCAACTCCTCGGCCCACGAGGCGTGGGCGACGCCAGGGTGGCTCCTCGACCGGCTCCACTCGGTCTTCGGTCGATTCGACCTCGACCCCTGCTCCGCAACCAAGGACAGGCGTCTGGCCCGTGTGAAGGCACGGACCTACTTCACGGCCACCGATGATGGGCTTTCCCTGCCGTGGTCGGGGACGGTCTTCCTGAACCCGCCCTACGGCCGAGAACTCCGTTTCTGGACGGCCAAGGCCCGCACCGAGTTCGAGCTAGGCAATTCCAAGACCGTCATTCCCCTGGTTCCTGCCCGAACCGATACGGGGTGGTGGCACAACGACATCGCTGGGAAGGCCTCCATCTTCTTCCTCAAGGGGAGGTTGAGCTTCGGCGACGGTTCCCAGCCTGCCCCCTTCCCTTCCGCCCTGATTATCTGGGGACTTAGCCCGGAATTGGCCCCCGTCCTCCGGGGTGCCCTCCCTGAAGCCTGGTCCCCTTGAGGGTGGCCCGTTTGCTTAGCGTTTCCGAACCCGGGTAGAATCCCTCCTGTTGGGGTCTCAACGGAGACTCTCGCTCGCTCCCCTTCAGGTTTTCCCGGGTCGTTCCATGCAGGCCGCTTTGGCCCGCTCCTCCCGGAAAACTCCCCCTCCCGAAAACAACGGCGGCTTCAGCGCCGGTGAGGGGGAGAACAATGCAGCGCACGGCCGGGGAATCCCTGCCGTAGGCCCGCCACAGACAGCGAGAGAGTTCAAAATGAGCATTACCAACTTCAAGGCCAGCGCCTTGAGCACCGAGGTCCTGCGTCAGTCCGCCCCCAGCGTTTTCGCTGAGGCGGCCGCTCCAGGACTGAGCCCCAGGTACACCTTCGTCCCCACCTCGGAAATCGTGGCGGGACTTCAGGAGGCCAACTGGGCCCCGGTGCAGGTGGAAGAACAGCGCCCCCGCAAGGTGGAGCGTCTGGGCTTCCAGAAGCACCTCATCCGCTTCCGCCAGGTGGAGCAGATGCAGACCCTCGACGAGTGGAACGTGGAGCTGGTGCTCCTCAACTCCCACGACGCGGGCTGCGCCTACCAACTCCACGCAGGCATCCACCGCCGGATCTGTTCCAACGGACTGGTGGTTTCGGAAGCGGGTTTCGAGGCGTTGCGCTTCCGGCACTCCGGCCTCGACCCGGTCGAGGTCGTCCGGGCCAGCTTGCGGGTGATTGAGTTCATGCCGCAGGTCAGTCGGCGCATCCAGGACTTCCGGATGCGTTCGATGAGCTGGGGCGAGCAGCTCGCCTTTGCTCGGGCCGCCTTGGCGGTCCGTTTCGAGGAGGATGCACCGGTTGACCCCGGCTCCCTACTTCAGGCCCGGCGGGCGGAAGATTCGTCTTCCGACCTCTGGACCATTCTCAACCGCGTTCAGGAACACCTGATTCGCGGTGGAGCTTCCGACGGACGGAGGGACCGAAATGGTCGACTCCGTACCGTGCGTGCCCTCCGGGGCATTGATTCGAAGGTGACGCTCAACAAGGCCCTCTGGGGTCTGGCTGAGCAGGTCATCCAAGGTTCCGAGCCCACCCCAACGGTGAGCCTGAGTGTCTGAAAAAGCACCGGCTTCCCCCGCGGACGGCTCTGAAGGTTTCCACGGCTTTTGAAGGATTGTGCCCATGAACAACCCTTCACCCATTTCAGAGGAAACCATGCTCACAGAGACCGAACCAGCCCTCTACTTCGACGCTTCACCGAGGGCACCACCATGTGCCGAACCAAACCGTCCGGGGAGGTCCATGGAAAACCTTCCGCGCTTACTTCAACAACACAAGGAAGCCCTTCCCGGACCGTATCATCCCATCCCCTGCTCTGCTCATTTCACCCCGCCCACGCTCCTCCACGTCGACTCCCATTCCATCGGTGCGTTGAGTCTCTGGTCTCCGCCTTCTGCCTTCCTCCCGGGCTCCCTCTGCGCAGGCCTCGCGCCAGGTGAACCTGTCACTCGTGCCTGCCCGTGCTCCAGGACCCCGTCCGTCAGGACGGCGGACCCGTGTTTCTTGCCGGAGCAGTCGTGCTCTCCCCGTGCCTGCGAAGAGAGCACTCCCGCTCCTTCGAAATGCAAGAAACACATGACCGAGACGATTCACACCACACCGATGATGCAGGCCATCGACGAGGCTTCCCGCATGGGGGCCAAGAAGTTCCGCAGCAAGAAGCAGCCTCAGGAATGGGGCCTCACCTCCCTCCGGGAATGCCCACTGCCGAGCGAATTGAAGGAATGCACCTGCCCAGCCCAAGCTGCCAGCTACTGGAACACACACGTCCGCTCCAACCCGTACTTCAACCCCGAGGTGGAATGCTTCATGGTACTGCTCCTCAACGTCCGTCGCAAGATCAAGGGCCACGTTCTGGTCTCCACCGGCCTCATGGACCAGGTGCTCATCCACCCCCGGGAAACCTTCCGCGCCGCAGTCATCGCCTCAGCGCACAGCGTCATCCTCATGCACAATCACCCCTCTGGGGACTCGAATCCATCGGAGGCGGACATCCGCGTCACCCGCGACCTCATACGCGCAGGACAGGTGCTCAAGATTGAGGTGCTCGACCACGTCATTGTCGGCCGCGAAAACCACCGCTCCCTGCGGGAGCTGGGCTACTTCAGCTAGGGCTTCGGCCCGACCCGCGAGACTCCTCCAATCTCAGTCAGAGGTTTCCAGCCCTCTTCAAAATGTCTTCGTAAGCCTCGCGAGTCAGTGGGCAATCAACCAGATCGACAAACTGTTTCTTGGTTAGGCTAACCTGCCGGGCCATTTGACTTAGCAAGTGATCGTCCAAATCAATGCTGCGGCCGTGACTGGTTTTCGTACGAGCTTTGATAGCCTTTTTACCGTCGGCCGAAACGTACACAAACCAATTGTGGTCCGCCCCAGGATGAGTCGACTTGAACCCTTTTCGCTGCAACGCTGCTTCAACCTCCGACTTGTCGCGAGTCATTTCAATTGGTCTGGTTTGACGAGCGCCACCAAGCGCTTCTTTAGCGCCTGAGCTGGTGCAGACAGATTTTTGTCATTTTCCAGGGCATACTCCGTCCAGAGCATGTCAAGTTGGCCACGTAGCTCTTTGAGTAGCTCGGTCCGGGTAGCCGCAAATACATCAATGTCCAAATCTTCGTGACTTAACTGAATGCTCTGTTGGTCCTCGCTGAGGAATGGAGAAAGGCGAAGAGGCTGAGCGAGCGGAGCGCCGGAAGATATTTCAGTGATGACAAAGGGCGACAAATCAAGCTCCTCTATGCGGGTCACTTCGACAATCTTGCGGGGATGACCGTCCTCGGCGTCTTCAACTTGGCCGGTGACTTGAATCAAGTCGCGTCGGTTCTCGAACAACATGGGCTCCAAAGTCTCATCATAGAGGCACTCTAGCGTACGACCCTTAGGAGAATAGAGCACGGTAAGTCTACGTTCCGCAAAAGCGATGCCTCGAAGCTCACCAGTGATCGTTCGCTCACGACGACGCAGCTCCGGCGGTGCAAGAAACTTTTCAATGCGCTGAGCAAACGCCTCATCAAGCCGCACTGGATCCCCCACACAGTTCTTGAACTCCACGACATAACCCGAACCAGGGGATGGAGTCATAGTCCGTAGACAATCCAGCATCCGAACACGGATTCGACTATCCGGAACCAAACTCACCAAGGTCGACTGTTCTGCCGACAGGACCGCATGGGAAAAATCGTGCACTACGGCCATCACGCGCCGCACGTCTCCAGTATTCAGGAGAGTCTTCTGAAGCTCGCCAACACGCCCGGCAATTTGAAAGCTGCCCTTTTCGGGCGGGCGGCAATGGAGCGTGTACCGCTGTTGAATGTCGGCAGAAATGCGAACTCGTTGCCGAACCGTCCCTCCTTCAACCGAAAGGGCGCTGAAGTGGATTAACTGCTGGAGGCCTTGGAGGCCTTGCAACAGCAGGGCAATAGGCACCTCATGCCCACCATCCTCCGGAAGGATGCGGAAGACCACCTGTTCCGGATTAGGAGACTCGTGCATCAGATACGGCCCACAAACTTGCTGAAAGGAGGGCTCATGTGCAAGAGATTCAACGCCACCGATTCGCACTCACTTCTGCGTCGGATTGGGGCCAGAGCGGCCCGTCGGTGCAGTGGCACCCTCCTCGTCTTCATCGACGATCGCCACCCAGCAGTAGAGCAACACCAACAAATTGTGGACGGCTGCCAAGCTGGCCATGGACGCCGCTGTGGGCGCTAGCTCGTCTCGTACACCTTGCCGCGATGTCCGTGCGCGCCAGATGGACACCCTTTTGCCATCGACACCTCCAGTCAGGCGTCCTAACGGGTACTTCAGAGCGCGTCACAAAAGGACCAATAGGCTGGAAACAATGAACCGGATCGATTCCATGCAGACGGCCGCCTGGCGGCAACCCGGAGTCCCCAGTTGAACCTGGTCGTGGGAGAGCACCAGCGCCGTCCGGGTCAGTTTCCGGCCGGGTTCGTCCAAGTTCTCCCCCAGGCGTGAGGCGAAGAACGAGTCCAGGACGTGGATGGCCACGCTCGGGGTGCTGGGGTCCACACCACTCAACTCCTTCGGGTACACCCGGACCACGACCTCGGCAGCCGCGCACAAAATCCGCTGACACAGGACCCCAACCTTGGGGTAGTCGGGTGTCGGGCTGAAGAAGCACTCATCGAGCGAACGGACCACCTCGTGCAGGTGTCGGACCCCCAACCTCTCAGCCGTCTCCGACCGCAGGAATGCCTCGGTCTTCTGGGGAGGCGTCTGAGCCGGTTCCTCCCACGGTGGGGTCTCGTCGACGGCTGCCTTGGTCGCCCAAGGGGATTCGGTCTCGATTCCGCAACTCGCCTCATTGGGGCGTGTTCGGTTGGACCTTTCCGCCAGCCACGCATGGCGCTGACCGCCGGTGGAATGTTTGGCTTTCAGCCAGTCCGATGGCCCCGGGCTTCCCCCTGGACCGGGGACGCTCCCCTCCCCTGACTCCAAAAGCAACAACTCGGTCGGACCCATCTGCTTCTTCTGTCGCTTCGCGCTCATGACGCCTTCTCCTCACTACTCGTTGGTCCTGACTCGAACGGCCTCACCGGCCGCCTTCGCCACGGCAGAACCTCTCGTGGCACGGGCTCCAACCCGGCGAACTTCCGTCGTCGGTTGATGGCCCGCCAAATCGTGAACATCTGGTTCCGTACCGGCGCGTACCGCTCGAACGGCAGATTGGCCAACTCCCGGGCCAACCGCTCGACCGTCCAACGAGGAGCCACCTCCTCGAAGTACGCCTTCAGCTCCAGATACTGCCGCCGCTCGATTCGGACCGAGGCATGACGCCTGCCCCCTCCCCTGCCCCGACGACTGCTCACCGAGTAGCCGTGGTAGCACAGGGGGGTCTCGCGGATGTCCCGAACTCCCTGCCCCTCGGCAGCGAAGAACGGGCTTTCCCCAGGGGTGGCGATGACCACCCAGAACCGCTCATGGCGGAGATAATGGAGATTGGCCTGTCCGGCCTTCTTCTTCCTCGCTCGGGCCCACTTCGAGATGCCCACCCCGTACTGCGCCATGATTTTGCGGTCGGTCTTCGCGGGGTCCTTCCTCTCCGGAACGACGCCACACACGTAGAACCAGTACCCCTTGGCCACGTACGAAACGGCAAGCTGCTGGATGAACCCGGCGACTGAGACACATGCGTGTTGGTATTCAGCCACGGCAACAACCTCCACACAGGGTTATGGTGGAAGCATGGGTGGAGGTTGCTTGGGAAAGGCGCAATCCTCCTAAAGCCCTGAAATCCTTCTGCCCCTTCGTACGCCCCGGAAGGGGTACTCGGGAGAAACCTGTTTTCCCGGTCGCCTGCAGGCAGGACCGGCAAAAACCTCTCACCTTCTCTGCAAAACCTTGTCGGATTGCGGCAACGCTTCGGTCGGCCCCGCTCTTGCTCGGGGGGCCTCTCCTCCTCGTTGCTGCATTCCCCTATAGCTGCTTCGCAGTAATAGAGGTAGCGCCTACGGCGCTTCCACAACCTCCGGCCACACGTACGGTGTCGGCCTTCATGCAACTGACACCCCACACCGCTCCTCCCGGAACAGTCTGAGGCACCCGCTTCGCTGGACTTCCCAACCCGGGGGCGTGGAATGGACTCCCGTCCTCCCACGCCCCCGGCGGATACCAGTCGAGTTTTCTCGTCACCCCTTTCGGTCCGTCTTCCTGGCCTCGGCACCACCCGGTCGGCCTGACGACACGAACGCCACTGCCTTGCAGCGTCCCTGTGGCCCTCCCCCTTGGCATGGGGGCAAGCACTCCTACTTGAGGCACTCTCCCAGACTACAGCGTCCACCTGCCCTGACTTGGGCAGAACCCGGGCATCACCCCGGTAGCTGTACTCCTTCCCCGTTTAGCAATGACCTGCTGTCGAACCGAGTCACGTCGGCTGCCCCATTTCTGGAGCGAGGAACGGATGACACGTCACGGGCTTCCCAGCCCGCCGTGGTTTGCAACCGGCACTCCCCTCCCCTTTTCAGGGTCGGGTTGCCTCCGGTCGATTTCGGGGGGCAGAACGCAGAAGCGCCCCCCTACCCACCATCCTTGGTTCCCTTCCGATTCGGCTCCGTCTCTCGGTTCCGTTACCGCTTCGCCCTTCGTGGGCTTTGCACCGTTAAGCTATTCGCGTTCCGCTTTTTCGGCGGATACCCGGTCCTGTCAGACCGGCTGGGGGTGTCACCACCCTCCAGGCTCCCGGCAGCGGCAGACGTTGAACGAACCCATCACGAGGACTTTCACCCCGATAGCCTCTTGGGCTTTGGTCCGAACCCCGTCCGGAGGATTTGCGTCGGGCTCTTCCCGCACGCGCACCTCTTGAGTCATCACGGCCCCACTCTCCAGCACCCTTGCGGCGCTGGCGTAGCGGGGTCTTTCACGGTCGCCCGCGAACCAAGCCGTTTCCGGCCCATGAGATAGAATCTGGCGATTACTCCGAACCCCTTGCGGGTACGGGATTACTGCCAAAAGCCTCTCTCGAACCGGACGAGCACGTCTCCGTGCATCCGGCTCTACGAGACGCGAACCTGACGGGTGATGAAATCCGTCCCCTTATGCTGGTTGGTGACCAGCTTTACCGGGTGTTCGCGCCCGACTGGCACCGCCTTGGAAAGCGTTTGCTGACCATGACGACGACAGGGCAAAACCCTGCGCCAAGCACACTACCAGAACGGCGTTTGATAACCAATGGGGGCGGCAGGCATGTACCCCGGCCTGCCACTGGTGCCCTTTAGCCCGTGGTTAGCGTGGGGCCGCTGCCGCCGTGGCAGATCATGGCTTCTGCG
>JACCED011430250.1_pt1 | contig 14552 bp, 9 predicted proteins | sample 7455021 | NCBI WGS metagenome assembly JACCED01 (sample SAMN15323456, study PRJNA562643) | freshwater metagenome | isolation source: river surface water | place: USA:Blue River Watershed | collected 2017-08-19 | reverse complement strand
TATTTGCCCTATTACCAAGGATATATTTGATGATCCTGTTACAGTTTCAGATGGACATACATATGAACGCGCAGCCATTGTTAAAATTTTAAACTCAAAAGATAAAATATCACCATTATCACGAAAAATATTGACTGATGACCCAAAAAACTTAGTAACAAATTATTCTATTAAACAAATGGTTGAATATTATTCGCATTCTATACCATCTAAGTCTGAGATTTATGATATAAATCCATCTGCACCACAAATGAATGTAGAAAATAACATTAAACCAATTAGTAAAGTATCCACTAAAATAAGCTATCGTTTATCTGATGAAAATTTTAAATCCATTGCAAGAGATGGTAATTACGTAATAAAAATTATTAATACAATCGATAATTTAGAAAAATCGTATAATGGTTTTAAATTAATACATCTTGTTTGTAAATATTCTGAACCAAATGTTATTAAGGAATTAATTAACAAAGGTGTTAATTTAGAATGTGAAACAAATGATGGATGGAGACCTATTCATTTCGCATGTAGATATTCTACAAGTGAAATTATAAAATTGTTAATTAATAAAGGTGTTAATTTAGAATGTGAAACTAATGATAATTGGCGTCCAATTCATATGATTTGCAAATACTCTAATCCTGAAATGATGTTATATATATTGAATCAAGATGTTGATTTAGAATGTACAACATCTAGAGGGGAAAAACCTATTCATTTTATTTGTTCAACTGCTCCAAACGACGTTATCATTGGATATATAAATTTAGGTGTGAATTTAAATGTGATTACAAACGACAATGAACGCCCTATTGACATTCTGTGTAAACGTATTTTCAAACTTAATTATATTAGTGAACTGGACATTGCGCTAAAATGTTTAATCAATCAAAAAGGCGTCGATATTGAAGTAAACAAGAAAACCCTGTTTGCACCAATTCATTATATATGTCAAACTGGAACTTTTGAAATCTTCCAAGAATTAATAAATAAACGAGTAGCAACTAATGTTGAAAGTTATGAAAAAAAAACGCCATTCGCATACTTATGTTCAAGAACCAATTCTGAACAAGGTTTAAGAATTGCTAATTATTTTATAGATAATTTATTTGAATCTATTAATGTGGATGAATGTTTGCCAATAGCTTTGGCCTATGGCAATAAAATAATTATTCCGCTTTTATTGAAATGTTCATCTATAGAAAATATGAAAAATAAATTTCCATCTAAAATAGCTAGAAATTGTCCAGAAGGTTATGTACGTGACTTTTTGATTGGAATGTCTTACATTAAAAAAGATTTTGAAGACCATTATTATATTCCAAAAGAAATATTACGGAGTATTTCCAAAAATAAAGAACTCATTAGAGACATGGCACATTATTGTAAAAATTTAAATATATCACATAGATTTTTAATGGTTCTTTTTGAATTTGGAAGTTCTATTGAAAATATTCAATATGTAGTAAATGTGGATAAATTATCGCTTATTGTTAGAGAACCCACTGATACAACGTGGAAGTGTTATACACAATTAGAAAAATATTTACGAACCAGTTATCACATTAATTTTGAAATATTTAAATTATTGGTAGATAGTGTTGAATGTGATAAGTCTTTCCTGATGTATAGAGACCCTTTATGCACTGCATTATCCACGGATGTTTCTTTTAGTAATGATATACCAACTGCAAAGCGCATTGTAGATTATTTAGTATTAGAAAAAGGTTACAATTTAAATGATAAAAATGACAGCAAACAAACATATTTTCACTATGCTTGTTTACATAGTTATTTTGAATTGATTGAACATCTTGTTCAATTGATGGAACAATTAAATATTCCTTTGAATTTAAAAGATAGAGATACCAGCTATTTAAAACCTAAAGATTCATTTAAAAAAAATATTAGGTTGGATAAAAATGATAATAAGGTCAAAAATCTTTTGAAAGAACTAGTAAAAAAAGAAAAAGAAGAAGACAAAAGACAGAAATCAATGAACAAAAATCAAGGTAGAAAATTATTCTGGTTCTTTTAATATTCAATTACATCTGACATTTACCAGATGCAATATTATCCAAATTTTGAGCATTTGAATTTACATAAAAACGTTCAATAATTATATATCAATAGACATTATAAGTGTATTATTATTTAAATAAACTAATTTATATAAAGTATGATTAGTAAACTTAAAATAGCAATTCCGTCACTTTGGTGTGGAACAGGATTTTATAGAGGCTATAAAAGTTATGATGACGATGAAAAAATAAAAAATAAAAATATTTTAAAATCAATTGGTTATGGATTATGTGGTTTATTTATATACATAAATCCTTTTTCAATGCCATTAATTATAAACGTTGAATACAAAAACTTTAATAATTTTTTGAATAAAATTAATAACTCATAGGAGGTCTATTACCTGTAATTGAACGAATATCAGCATCTCTTTCTTCCTTCATTTTTCGAATTCTATCTTCCATTTGTTGATTCGCCGCATCGTCGCCCATTTTCTTTGCACCGCGAATAGTTGTATTATGGTCATCGCCTCCGCTACCAGCGCCAGAAACTTGTCCGCTAAATGCTGTATTTAAGTCGACATAATTATGCATTTGTCTCATACCACCATTTCCATCTGCCTTTAACTCGTCTGGGTCTTGGTCTAAAAAACTATATTGGTCTGAAACTATGTCACCGAAACCGCCTCCGCCACCTAGAGAGAATGCCATAGGTTCCATATTATTTTGTGTTGCTTGTCTAACTTCTTGTTGTTGTCGTGGTTTTAAATGCTGTAAAATTTGTTCACCATATAATACTTGATAACCCTGATTTAATAGCAATAACGCAGGAACTTTAGTTACATTTTCAGGTAATATTATCTTTTGACCATTTTCTAAAATAATATATGTTTTATTATTGGCATCTTTTACTCTTTTATCAATGCATATGAAATGAATATCATTTTGAGATGTTGACTTGGATAATAGCTGCAAATATTTTTTACAAATATCACAATATTTACTATAATATAAAATACAACTCATCTTTATATATAATTAGTTTATCTTTATTTATATTTAACTCATTTTAAAAAAAAATGAATTAAATTATTAATTTAAATATAAAGATATAATAGATATAATGAGCGAAAGTAAGCAAATGACTTCTTCAAATATGGATTCATCTATTGTTCCTCGTATTGAAATTCATTCAGGTCCTAAAGATGATGAATTAAAATTTACATTAAGTGGTGTGAATGTAAGCATTGCAAATGCATTAAGAAGAATTATTCTTTCCGATATACCAATAATAGTATTCAGAGTTTCACCAAATGACAAAAATAAATGTAATATTATTGCTAATACTTGCGGTTTAAATAATGAAATTGTGAAACATCGTTTAAGTTGTATTCCAATCCACATCAAAGAGGTAAAAGATTTTCCAATAAAAAATTATGTTGTTGAAGTAAATGTTCAAAATTACACAGATACAACCATTTATGTTACTACCAAAGATTTTGTAATTAAAGATGTAGTATCTGGAAAACATCTATCTCAAGACAAAACCCGTGAAATATTTCCAGCAAATGATACAACAGGTGATTTTATTGATTTTGTTCGCTTAAAAGGAAGACCATCAGAAGATATTGCACCTAAGATTATTCATTTAACGTGTGAATTCGACATTGGAACCGCCAAAGAAGATGCTGCTTACAATGTGGTTTCAACTTGTTCTTATGGCAACACTATTGACATTGCATCACAAGAAGCTACATTGCAGCAATTAAAACAAAAATGGAAAGATGAGGGAAAGAAAGAGACTGAAGTTGAATTTGAATCGAGCAATTGGAAACTTTTAGAAGGAAAACGTATTTTCTTGAAAGATAGTTTTGATTTTATTATTCAAACAATTGGAATACATACGAATGCAGAATTGCTTTTAATGGCTTGTCAAATTATGGTTGAAAGGTTACAAAATTTGGATTCATTAATTGAAACCGATGAATTGGAAATTAAATTATCAGACAATACCATGCAAAATAGTTTTGATGTTATTCTTGAAAATGAAGACTACACAATTGGAAAAGTAATTGAATATTTCTTGCTTAAGAAATTTTGGGAAACAAAAATGTTGACATTTTGTGGATTTAAGATGTTGCACCCACATGATTCTTATAGCATTATTCGTGTTGCTTATAAGGAACCGGTTGAAGCATCTACTATCAAAGGACATTTAAAAGAATGTATTGCTGATTCTGTTGCGGTTTATTCAAAAATTCACAAAGAATTCTTAAAGCTTGTTCCGCGTTAAATATATAAATAGAATTCTATATAAAATTTATTTATATAATTTTTTTTTGATTTGTTAAAAACTGAAATGTTTTAAAAGGCCCATCTAAATTTATGCCAAATATAAAATACTTACCAATCTTTAAATAAAAATGACACAATGCTTCATTTGATACTATTTCATCTGAAACATCATAACCATCATCGATGTCATCACGAAACCTTTTCATTATGGCTCTTTCTTCCCTATCTTCTTCAATAAATTTATACATTAATTCTTTTGTCTCTTCAATTCTTTTGGAAATATTGTCTTCTTTGGTTATTTTCATATGTGTAAAAATAGAACCACACTCATTCATCTCGTGAAAACGTTCATATAATTCTTCAATGTGTGTGTCTGTTAACGTACCTTCAATAAATTTATCCAACCATTCAACAAAAGTTATTGGCTCTTTAATACTATCCAATGTTGTATATAACCATCTATGTACATATTTATTTTCTAAGTCCATTGTGCCACAAAAATAATAAGCGTATTTACCTGATAAATCTATTACAAGTTGTGCTACCATTTTTATTTCTATTTCATCTAATAATTTGTTATTTTTTTCAACTATATCATATTTTTCTGCCATCATATCATGTTTGTCTGGATAAAAATCTCTACCAATTATTTTTGCAATTTTATCGTGTTTTCTAAGCAAATCTAACCATTCATCCGCTAAAACTTTGTACTCTTCATAAAGTATGTCATGACTGGCTTTCATAACATTATATTCTTCCTTTAATTTATTAAATTCTAAAAAATTGATTTGGTTCATAGTTAATTGTTTATTTTCTTTTTAAGCAATTATTTTCAAAAAATTATAAACTATCAGAAATAATTGTATCAACATTTCGCTTTCGCATTTGATAATTTAAACAATACATTAAAAGTGATGGGTGTAACTCATTCACATATTTTTGTACAAATGTATTAGTGATAAATTGTTTTTTCTCTCTAAGGTCATTCATATACATTTGATGTATATTGAACATATGTGTCCTATATTGCTGAGAAAATTCTAACAGAGGTCTTTCTTTTCTAATATAACAAGCAACATAATTAGCATACAACGTGTTTGTAAACAAATGTACGTTGTCTCTGAATGTAGAAAAGTCTTTTTTATTCTCAGGATAATACTTCAAAAAGTCCCTAACTTTGCCTTCCTTTCTAAGACATAGATATTGATATTGTAGCTTGGGTTGGTTGCCTCTAAGATTTCGAACTTGTTCGTACACAGGATTTCTAATCTTAGTTCGTTCGCCAGTTAATTTATTATGAATAACGACGCCAACAATGTCGTAAGATGTGTTCATCGACCCATATTTATCAACCAACTCTCTGTAACTTTTGAAATCATAAACTTCTGGAAATTTTACAGATGTACCCAAATTACTGAAAAAATTTTTATATTCTAATGCATCATAATGAGAAACAATAATTTCATCTGGCTTATTATCAATTTTATAAACGCCAACCAGATATAATTGTGGTTTAGAAAATGGTACAACAATACGATTTTCTGGATGTTGAAGAACAAAACTATAACACAAATCAGTTTCTAATTTATTGATATCTAATTTATTTTCAGAGGCAGCCTCCATAAACATCTGTCTAAAAGTTTTTGCGTAAGGCGATTTATAAAAACATGATGTAGCACCAACAATGTTACGTGTCGAAATTTCCCATCCACCTGCAAGACCAATATCAGGGTCGAAAAAGACATTAATCATTGTGCCTTCAACAAATTCCTCAGCAACAATGGCGTCATCAGATGTGGGGTGTTGATATTTTTGAATAAATGTATCCGCAGCAATTGATTTAGGCGGGGCAACTGCAACAACTTTATTGGAGCTATTTAAAATAACAGAACGACATAATCCATACGATGAAATAAGGTCAGCACATAAAACGTCCTTATCATATCTGATAACTTTATAAATTGAATTATTTGAACGACATACTATTTTGTTTAATTTTAGTATATTTTGTTTATTCGCAATACAAGAATTATTTGCTAAATCACGAAAATCAGGAACAGAATATAAATTAAATTTATTGCTCATTCTAGCTGTTGCATTTAATTAATAAATAGTCTTTAAACTATAATTATATTGATTTATATTGATTTTTACTTAAGTATAAAAATATCTAATATAATTATAGAATATGTCTGGAGAAAAACAAGAAAATGAACAAGAACCAAAAAATAAATTAGATATTGAATTAGAGCTTCAATTAGGGGATGTCATTCAAATCACAAATCCAGTTAATGAAATACTTAACAATCAAGTTTTTATTATTGATTATATTGACAAATCAAAAGCCTATTTAATTGATACAGATTCATTTAATAGAATAAAACTTAAAATTAGTGAAGATGGCATTTTAGGTGATGGAAATATTACACAAATTGATTTACTTAGTAGAGCAGATACCCCTAGTTATGCTAGACAAAATGGTCTTCTTCCTGGCAAATGGATTAATATTTATTTTGGTGGCGATTTTCCTGTAATTATAACTGGAGAGATAACTAATTTAGAAAAAGATATGATTGAAATTAGAACAATGGATAAAGACATTTTATATATCAATTTTGATTACAAAGGCATCCCACAAGATTTGCCAATTGATAACATTGAAATTAGAGAGAAACCATCAACCCCTCTAAAACAACCTGTTTTCGAAGAAATAGATTTACCTGAACTTGAAGAAGAAAAGAAACTTGTTCCTGCCGAAGAATTGCAAATAGCCATTCCAATTCAAGGTGTGAAAGACCAGTTAAGAGAATTTATCATTAAAGCAGACCAAATTAAATTTGGCGATGAAGTGTTAGGACCTATAGTTCAATTTATTGATATAGCAGGAAAATCTCAAAGATACAGCATTGAAGACCAAGTGTCAGATTTATTAGACGACCTTCTCTCTACAATTCCGAATGCACAAAGAACACCTAGAGTTTTAAATAATATTCATGTAATGATTGAGAGGTTTAAACAACTAAGAGAAAATTTTTCATCGTTTGACCAATATGGCAATGTAAATGGTATTCTGACAAAAGAAGCAACTTATAAACCTCTGCAAAAATGGTTAAATGCATTTAATTCTAATTTATATTGGATATTACCTGTTGTTAAAAATGTCAAAAAAATCTATAATGTTGACAATATTGACGAAGAAAATAATGACATTATCAATTTAGATTTAACGGATGATTTGAAAAAAATGAACGATATAATTAATAGTTATCGCTCTAACAATTTACCAATTGAAAGCAATAAATATTCAACATTATATGCAGAATTAGATAATTATTTAACACCATTTAATTTAGTTGACGATGAAAATCAAGACGGAATAATAATTGAAAAAGAGGTAGAGTCAAATATTAATACTGTAATTGACAACTTAGAAGACATGTATTCTTCCGTTTTTAGCAATAATATGATTCGCAATAGACGTTTTGTGATAACAAGATATAATTTATGTAACACTAAATTAGACGCAACTGAATTGACTGGTTCAAAAATGACAACAATTAGAGTTCCGATGACAAAAAATGATTTGATGTCTATTAAATCAATTATGACTTTGCCTGAGTCTGCTATTAAATTTTCAAAGATTAATCTGCCTGGTTCTGATATTCTCTCTAAAGCAAATTTAAATGAAATATTTTTAAATTATTGGCAATTGTTAAAAAACAAAACAAATGTCAGCACAACATTTATCGATTCATTGGAAACTCAACTAGAATTTGATGAAACAACATTTGTAAGTAGTATTAAAAATTATGCTTTAAATTTATCAAGTGAAGATTTAAAAGGCAAAACCAAACAAGAAATTTATCAAAGTTTTATTAATGCAATAGTGCCAAAAACAAAAGTTTTGTTTAATTTAATGAAAAAATACATAACAGGAAAGCTATCCATTATTGAAGTTGTATCTTATTTAGAACCATTTATGATTTATACAGACGATTTAACATTCAAACAATACGAATCAATTACATATTTTATAGATTTCAAAATTTCGGAATATAACAAAAATATGATTGAACTATCTCGAATATTCAAAATAATCACAACATTAAAACAGATTCCTCTTTTAAAATCTCGAGCTTTTAGTTTAGTTGATATAATAATTAACAATGCAAGATATGATGTTTTTGATATAGGTTATGGAATTGAAAATACTGAAACATATAGCAATTCTGAAATGTTAAGAAGAATGACAATAAAAGATTACTCGAAATTATATACATCTAGAATTGGATATGACAATTTAAAACTTATGTTTCCACACGATGTTGAAGACATTTTTAATATTGAAAGGAAAAATAATGAGGAAGAAATAAAAAACGAGGAAAAATCAGATAAATGCAAAACTATAACCATTGCAAAATTTTATACTTCTTCTGAACAACTAGAAAACGACAATGGAAAAACTATTTACTTTGACAGAAAATATGACAAAACTAATTATGGGCTAATGGAAGAAGATAATAAAAAAGGTGGTTATGCCGAACAAATTATAAATTTAACTCCTGAAAAACTAAAAGAGTATATTACGAATGACCAAATAAAGAAAAATAAATTGTCAGAAGCTGATGCAAATTATTTAGCAGATACACTAGTAAATGGTTTTAAAAAGGTAATTGATGGTCAATACGCAATTTTATTTAAGGGAAAATCATCAGGAGATGATTATATTCAAGAAGAATCTGATTATTATGTAAGAAAAGATGATAAATGGGTTTTAGATAAAGAACTTATCAAAAATAATTTGATTACAGATGAACCTTCTATTATTTGTGATTTGCAAGAAAAATGCATAAGCATTCCAACAAATACAGACGATAAATGTGAAAGCATGAAAGTAAGTGAACTAAGTTTACATAATTCGCTTCTTAAAGATATAATCAATGAATTTGACAGCAAATATAATATGTCAAAACAAGAATTTGAAAAAAATATTAAAGAGAGATATGAATATTTTATGTCTATTATGCCAATTTTATCAAAAATAGAAACTAATTCTATGTTGAAATATAACAATCAAAAATATAAACTCGGAATTAATCTTGAAGACAAAGAAAATGCTAATATAATTTCACCATTTGCTCAATTATTAGACGTTATATTAGGTCAAAAAGATTTTTCTAAAAAACAAAACGACATAGTAAAATTTTGTGATAAATTTACAAGAACATTTATACAAGGTTTCAATCAAAATGGTGCGTTGGAAAATGAAAATTGGTTGTATTGCATTAAAACAGGTGCTCATTTAATACCATCATTTAAGAAAGAATTAGCAGCCGCATTTATAAAATCAGAATACGCTTACATGCAACAACTTGAACAGGTTAAATCGCGTATTGGTCAAATAAGTGATGATGGTGATTGGTGGACAGATAAATATACCGGTTGGCCTATTTGTCCTGGAGATTTTGATGTTGAAGAAGGGTTTAATGATGGGTTCAAGGTCTCGTCAAGAGCTGTTATGGAAGAGGATGCTGGTAACAAAATTATGTCATCTACAACTGAAAAACATGTGCGATACATTACACCTGAATCTAATATGATAAACAATATTGTGAATGCGCTTTCAATTGCTATGGGCATAAATATTGAAGCACAAAAAGAATTCATAATAAATGCTGTAATAGATACAATTAGAAGTTCTGTTGATAGCGAAAGTGATTATAAAGACAAAATAAAAGAAGCATCGAAAAAGGGTAAAAATTTACCATCATATAAAGATTTCTTTAATACTTCTCTCTTATACTATACTTTAGGAATGTATTTAATAGCAGTTCAAACCTCTATACCATCAATTAGAACAAGAAAAACTCACCCAGGATGTATTCGTTCATTTGTTGGATACCCGTTTGATGGTCAAGCAGATTTGAGCAGTTTAACTTATTTGGCATGCGTTACATATGATATCAGAGAATCAGGTGAACCTTGGAATGTTCTAAAGAAAACTAATTCGGAAAAAATTCAAGCTAGAATAAAATCAGCGATTGATACTTTTCTCATTCAACTTCCAGAGGTTCAAAGAAAATTTGCTGAAAAAACAGAATACTTGCTTACAAGTCCACCAAGTGAAATACCGGCTGAACACGATATATCAAAATGGTCAGATTTTCTTCCACCACTCGTACCATTTAAAATAAGACATTTAGCGAATATTTCTTCTGAATTCAAAAAATCTTTAGATAATGAATTAAGAATTGGCTCACAAAATCAGAGAGAAAAAATATTGGTTATAGAATCAAAAATTATGCAATTCTCTCTAGCAATTCAAGAAAGAATTCAAGATATTGTTAAAAAACATAGAGTTTTGCTTCACACTGCTAATAATGAACCATATCTTGAAAATGCTTGTTGTGATAGTAAAGAAAACGAACCAACAATTGATTACTTTACAAGCAAAGATAAAGATATTATTGAATTTAATAATATTGTTGCAAAACTTAATAACATATTGGATGACATAACATCATACACCAAACCAATATTATTTTATAGTGATATAAATACAAAAAACATTTATCCTCCATTATCAAACACATTTAATGAAAAAACTATTTATTTGGCTTTTATATTTTACTGCAAATTTAAATCACTATTGCCTATTCCAGAAGATTTAATACCAATATGTACAGATAAACCAGAAACATCATTAATTAATCCTTCTGATAGCATTGACCGAATTATACAGAAATTAAAAGAAAATGGAAGAAATTATACAAATGAACAATTTTTAAGACTTATTCAATTAATTAGTAGAGAGAATATAGTGCATATTGATATAGACAATCCTATTATTTCTTGTGTTGCAAAATTGAGTAAATTATTGGAGGCTATGTCTGAGGAACATGATGAAAATATAATTATAGAAAATGCATTGAGAGAACTTATAAAAAATGCTATAGACACATTTGACATTGCTTCTGAAAATACAACCAAAGAAGTAAAAGATTTAAATAATTATTTAAGTAGAGCAAATAGTTCAATGACAGATGAATTAACTGAATTCATTCAGAGAAACAGCGGACAAATTGTTACAAAAAAATATGTTAGAAAATTTATTGATACATTGAACTCATTAGCAAAATGGAATTTGGATAATTCTACAAGAAATGATGATATTAAAATATCAAATGAAACAATGTACAATGTGACTAATTTTTATAAAACGTATATTGAAAATTTTGTTAGCATATTTCCAAATATAATATTAAAAAGGGTAAATTATGATAATACACTTATACCAAGTTATTATGGATTTTCTAAAAATCATGTTAATAAATTGAAAAACAACATATCTCAATATTATGAAAAATTAAAACCTTTTTATGGAATTCCAGCATTATTGAAAATTTTAATTAATATAAAGAATAATGGTAAGAGTGTTATAAAATTGGCAGAATCTACACCTTGTTTTTCATCTATCAAAATTGGTGATAAAACCTTGCGTGGAGTTATTGATGAACGAACTAGTAGATATTTATTTGAATTTTATTTACTTCGCGTTTTGATTAATTACATAGAATTAGCTGACCAAGAAAGTATGATTGTAACTGAAATTCAGAAATCAGTAGATGTTACCGATATATTTTCAGTTGACTACATTGAAGAAATTGAAACAAGAGTTGATATAACAATGACATCACGTACAGAAAAAGATACTAGAATTATCGCAGGCAATAAGCGCGAATTAAAACAAAAGACAGCCGAATTGTTAATAGCATACTTGGATATATTCAGAAATGAAAAAGATGTTATTGATGTTACATATGAAGACATTCAAGACAGAATATTTAAATTAAAGGAAAGAGAGAAAGATATGGTTACTGATAAATTAAAAGCTCTAACTGATGAAGCAAGAGACGTTGATACAATTTTAAAGATAACAAAACAAGGTGATTATAGCAAAGGTTTGCAAAAGGGATTAAGAATATATGATAAAGATTTTTATGAAGAAGAACAAAATTTGAGAGATGAAATGGAAAAAGCGGAGAGAAAAATTAGAAAGAAAAATAAAGATGCGAATGATGAAAATATTGATATATTAGTAGATGAATATCTGGAACAACAACATTTAGATCGTGAAATAGATGAAGATGCTTTCGGTATGGGTCATTTAGGTGAAAATTATGATGACGGATATTTCGACGGGGTAGATGCCCCAGAAGAAACATACGAAAATTATGCCGATTTTGATAGTTAATATAAGTATTTGAATATTTTAGAAAAATATAATTATATAAAATAGTTTATAATTATATATCAGATGTATAGAACATATATTAGAGAAAATATAACACTTGTATCTATTGTTTTATTTATTATTATTTTTGGAACAATTCAAATGATGAAACCTGCTTGTTTTTATAACAGAAATGGAAGTATTCGAGATTTTGGCATTGGATATAGAAATAAAACTATTTTACCTATTTGGTTATTATCATTGTTATTAGGCATATTATGTTATTTAGCTGTTTTATATTATGTCAATAGTCCTAAAATATTTTAATAAAATTTTGATTCATAATCCGCATATTCATCATCATAATCTGTGTCTCCAAATAATTCCTTTTCTTTTTCTCTTTTTGCTTTTTCCTCTTTTATTTTTTTAGATAGTTCCTTTTGCTTTTGTTCATTTTCTTTTTGTTTATTATTTACTTTCTTTGGTTTGTTATTTTTCATAAGTGTTGCAGAATTATTTGGAACATGCGTAATTTTAATATGTTGTTCTAAGAGTTTAAGCTCATCATATACTAAATCTTCCTCTTCTTTAGTGCCATTATCAAATAAATCTCTAGCTAATGCATTATCCGATTCTTCAACTAATTTTTGCTCTTCTAATCGTTTTAATTGTTCTTGTGTTGGAACGTTTAAAACAGGCACTTGAAAATCTTCATTCTCCCAGTCTTCCCAGCTATCAGTCATTTTAAGTTTTGTATTATTAGTTATTGTTGTTTGTTTAAATCAATTTTAAATATTATTATCAGCATTGTGTAGTACATTATATGATAAATATATTTGGCTTTGCATATTTGTCATTCTATTTATACTGCAATATGCATTGTTAATAGTTCGTTTAATCGTTACAACAAAACAGGTATTAAGTATAATTAAATGTATCAATAAAGCGTGATAGATATTAAAACCAAATTTAATGCTATTCACCATAACAATAATTATTACAACAAATGTAACAATACAATTTATATGTAATGCCAAATTTATAGTTTTAACAGATTTCTCAAATAAATCATAAATTTCATTATTTATATTTATATTTTTATTTTCCATTTATGGCTTATATAAATATTGTTAGTTTGTTTAAATCATTTATTTATTTTTAATTAGATATAGTGTAAGTGGTTTGTGCGGTTTCTTTGTTATCTTTAGCAGTTTGTTCTTGTTCTAAAAATTTTTGATAATTAGCTTCCATAGTTTTTGGATTGCTTGTACAACCCCGATTTGTTATTTTAAGTTGAACAATTGACGTTAACAATAAACCCGTGTAAATATACCACATAGCTTCACCAACATTATCTCTAGTAACAACAAGCTCAAATAAATCATTTTTCATCTTATCTGTTTCAGGTCCACCTACTTGATATTTATCTTTCATTAAAGGTGTTAAAATTCCCCAATATTGGTCAAAATTACTAGGAACAATTTGATTTATTAATATTGATGTGTTTCCACATATTTTAATAATAGCATCAGCGGCTGATTCAATAGCTGCCTTCTTTTCAGGAGACATATTAGGGTCTTCTAGTATTTTCTTTTCAATATCTTTGTTAACTAATAATTCTGTTAGCAATTTAGTAGCAGAACTAGAGACATAATAATAACCAACAACGTCTGAAAAAGCACTTTTGAAACCAGGATAAATAGTAAGTATTAAAACTAATACACCAAAAATAAGAATCCATGGCAAAAATGTTAACACTCCAGCAGCTCCCATATTTTCAGTAATATTACCACCGCAATTAGAAGCAATTATAGATGAATTAACTATGAATTGAATTAAAATGACAAGCAATACATAAATAGCTAAATACATATAACTATTGCTTATGTAGCGTGTATATTCGTCTTTGTTACTATATAATGCATAAGGCAATGTTGGTTTTAATGTCAAATAGTAAAATAAGGTTGTTAATAAAAATGTAACAATATTTAAGTATGAATTTG
>JACCED011422117.1_pt1 | contig 14553 bp, 6 predicted proteins | sample 7455021 | NCBI WGS metagenome assembly JACCED01 (sample SAMN15323456, study PRJNA562643) | freshwater metagenome | isolation source: river surface water | place: USA:Blue River Watershed | collected 2017-08-19 | reverse complement strand
TTGATAAAAATAAAAAAAGAATAGATAAATTAGAATTTAATGGATATTATAAATATATAGAAGAATATATTGATATTTTTTATAAAACTATTTTAGAAAAAGAAATAATTAATATTTATAATCAAATAGGTTTTCCATTTGTTAATTATAATAATAAATATGAATATGTTATAGAAAAATATAAAAATAAAAAATTAATATTATATACAATAGACAGAGATATATTATGGAAATTTAATTGGATTGATAAAAATTATCCATTATTTAAATATAATATTGAAAAAGAATATTCAAAGAATATATATAATTTTATTATTTTGTCATATTTATATTATAATAATAAAAAAGATGAATTTATTTTTCAAAAAGATAATGAGAATAAAAATAAAAATATAAAAATACCAATATCAATTGTTTATATATGGATAAAAAATAATAATTTTAATGAGAACAAATTGGAAAATATAAAAAATAAAAATAATATCTATAAAATTCATTATAATAAGATAGTAAAAATAAAAAATATAGATGAAGAAATATTAAATTTAAATTCAATAAAAAAAGATAGTATATTATCTAAAAATAAAATTAAAGGTAAAAATAAAATAAGTGCAAAAAAAGAATTAAATAATAATGTAAATTTAGTTGAAAAAAATATTAATTATTTTAATATAAAAAATGTCGATATAACTACATTTGCTAAAGTAGGAAGTACAACAATATGGGAAACATTACTTCAATTTAGTAATAAATATAAAATAGAACATAATCATAATTTAAAATATTTAAGATCAATTATAGATAATGAAAAAAATAGATTAATAGTAATGGGTATTCGTAATCCATTAGATATAAATATGTCATATTTTTTTATGACATGTAACGGTTATTCTAATACAACTGAAAAAATATTAAAAAATAATTATTTAGGTTTTCATAATAATTTAGCAATAGATCGTAGTTTTAAATATGAAGATTTAGAAAAATATTCATTTGAGGAATTAAAAGATATGTTTTTTAAAAAAAACTATCATTTTTTCTTTAATCAATGGTTTGATGAATTATTTAGTATGATAGATTTAAATAAAGTTAAATTTGATAAAAAATTAGGTTTATCATTTTATGAACTTCCAAATAATAATATTTTGATGTTTTATACATTAGAAAAATTAAATGATAATGAAAAAATATTAAAAGAATTTTTTGATGTAGATAAAATAATAAAAGAAAATCTAGCAGATCAAAAAATATATAAAAAAATTTATGATGAATTCAAATCAAAAATAAGTTTTACTAAATATTACAAAGATAGACTTTTACATACTGATATCATGAATCATTTTTATACTAAAAAAGAAATAGAATCATTTTATAATAAATATCCTACTTCTTTATAAAAATTTTCTATTTAATTTTACAATAAATTTTGTTTTTATAAATTTTAATTAATTTTTTTAATTAAAAATTTAAAAAAAAATTAATATTAAATTATTTTATTATTTAATTATCAAAAATAATTTTAATTGTTCTTTTAGCTAATCCTTCACTTGATGGTAATAATTGTACAATACCAGATTTTCTTGCTAATCCAGGTCCTGAGCAATAAACAATAGGGAATTCTTGAATAACACCAGGAGGGAATAATGAAGTTTGACCATCGTCTGCAAAGTTTAATGCACAAGTTACTGAACCACCTAAACTATCAACAAAGAAAGTAATGTATTGGTTACCATAAAATGTATTATTTTTATTTTGAGCAGCATTAGAAGAAATATAAAGTTTTCCAATTGAAATACCTGAATTATCAATAGCATCTTTAGGATATAAATCATTAGTAATAGAAATTAAATTTGCAACTAAAGTTGAGCTAGGATTTGCATTAGTTGGAATTCCTTCTTGAGAATATATTGTTCTATTATTATCTAAACCAAAGTAAGAAAATTCGATAGTTCTACAAGGGAAAGGGTATTGGTGGCAATATTTATCACAATGTGATTCGCAGCTAGATTTTTGACATTTACGACACATATTTTCTTTATACTATTAAGAAATATATTATTTAATATTTCTTAAAAAAAAATATATAAAAATATATAAAAATAATTTTTCTTTAAATAAAACTAAAAAAAAAATGAATAATATTTATGAATAAAATATTTTTAAAATAAATTATAAAATAATAATTTATTTATATTTTAGTAAAAATATTAAACGTAAATGAATCAAACATATGAATATTTAAACGCATTTACATGTAAAAAAATAGAAAAAGAGCTAAAAAAGTTAGATTTATATGAAGATTTATATAATGAATGGTGTGAAGTATATTTTGAATTCATGAAAAATTTAAATATTCAATTTGTAAAAGAAAAAAGTAATTTTGAGATTTATTCAAATCCTAATATTAATTTACAAATTTTAGAAAGAGAATTAAAACGTAAAAGACGTAATAAATCATGTAATCCAAATATAACTCTTGATTATATATTAAAATATAAAGATTTGAGCTGGGACCTATGTAATGTATGTATTAATTCGAAGAAAATATCTTTTAATGAAATGAAAGAATTTTATCTAGAAGGAAATATTCATAATTTTACTTCTTTTAATGAAATAACATTAGAATTCATAAAAGATATAACATTAAAAGATTTAATATATAATATGGATTTAGGATATAAATGGAATTTACAACTTTTAAGTACATCGTATAATATAACATTTGATGAATATAAAAAATATAAAGATAATCCCTTTATTAAATATGGTGAAAAATATTGTGAGGAGGAAGAAATTGAAAATCAAAAATTCGATATGAACAAAAATCCTAATATATCAAAAAAAGATATACTAGAAAATCCAAGTTATCCATGGGATTTTAATATAATTAAAAAATATAATAAAACATTAAGTTTTGAAGATTATGTTGAATTAGGTTTTATTGATATAAATAATTATTTTAATTCATTAAATAATAAACCTCATTATATGAGAAATTTAGAATTTAAATATATTGAAAAATATAAAAATATTAATTGGTTTGATGAAAAATTAGCAATAAATATTACATCTAGTTCTAAAGTTACAATAAAAGAAATTGATGACAATCCTCAATACAAATGGGAAGTTGAATATATATTTGCTAATCCAAATATAACATTTGATTATTTGAAAAGAAATTATGAGAAAATGATAAATATTGGATTTTTAGATGAAAGTACTTATATTGATTATTTTTGTATAAATGAAAATTTAATGTCAAATCCAATGACTTTTCAAAGAGTCTCATGGATAATGGAAAGATTAACTAGATACTATATGCATAATAAAATTTATGGAGAATTAATGATAAAAACATGGCATCCTAAAAGATTTATGGATTGGTGTTTATGTGATGATGAAAAAGTAGAAGATTAAAATTAATAATAAATAAAATATTATTAATTAAATTATAAAAAATTTAAAAATTATTTATTTGAATTAAAAATTAGATTTATAATACTAAAGGAATAGGAGTACCATCAACTTCGATTTGAACAGAGAATCTAAAGTTGTAAGGACCTTCAAAATCATTAATAACTCCGTTATTTGTATTTTGATATTTGAACCATACAGATTCATAAAAAGATGGTATACCTATAGTAGCAGATGTTCTAGTAGAATAAGCCCATTCATTTAATTGTGCTCTTTGAATTTCCATACGAGTTGTATGAAGTTGAAGTAATTTACATTCTGCATCAGTTTTTCCAGAATTAGAATCATATATTACTCTTCCATCTGTATCAGTAATTGTTGTACGAATACCATATGTTTTACCTTCAAATTGGACTGTTCTATTTGATGATACAAAAGAATTAATAAATGCTGCTATATCTCCTGAACTTGGTGCATCACGGAAAGCTCTATATATCGTTTCAAAATTTTCAAAAGCATATTTATTTGTTATTCCTGTTTGTTCTCTATTATCAGGTTCTTGAAGAGTTAAACAACTTGTTTTAAATCTAAGAATTTTTCTTATATTTTCTTGATTTTGAACTTCAGGTGATGGTGTAGGAGGATAAGGATAGTGGTCACAGTGACAATTACAATGATTATAACAACTTTTTTTATGACAAGGCATTATTTCTTTTATAACTTATAACAATATATTTTTTTTAATTTCTAAAAAAAAATATATAAATTTACAATATACAATATTAAATTTTTTAACCATTATAGTCAAAATGTTCATATTGATTAAATTCAATCTAAATATTCACAAATATAAAAAGTTAGATATTGAGGATAATTTAAATAATGTTTAATATCCACTAATTTTAATTTTTCATTAGAATATGTTAAAAATTCATATTCTTGATCAAATGGACGAATATTTAAATTAATATGTTTAGTATTTTTAGGATACTTAACTATTAAAAATTTACAATCCATTATATTTTGAGCCTGAGCAAATCTATATGCAATATTAAAAGATAAAGATTTTGATAAAAATCCAGGTATTCTAATTATATTTCCTATTTTCCATTCTTCTTCTCTATAATGAGTAAAAGGTTCAAATCCATGAAAAAGAGTTATAGGAAAACTTAATGGTTCAACTTTATTTAAAATACTATGAATATTTTTTTGCATTTTAATATCTTTTTCATTTAATTTAATATTTAAAGATAATTTATCATTAATCCAACAATTACCACTAATATATTGCATTAAACTACTATATTCATTTAAAGTTTGAGGATCATTCTTATTTTCTAAAACTTTATTTGTTTTAAATATAATTTCTTTCATAAAAGGATTAGAAAATAAAATATTATCTATTTCATTAAATGAACGCGATGTTATTCTTAATTTGTATTCTATATCTTCAATCTTATTTTCTTTAATTATATTTTTAATATATAATCTATTTTGTTTATATAAAACATGGTTTCCAATAAATAAATAAATTGTGTTACGAATAAAATAAAATATATCTTGATATATTTGTTTAAAACTTTTAAATCCATATATTTTAGAATAAATAGATGAATTTTGAATTTTTATTAGTCCTTCTTCATTTAAAATAGGTTTTTGCATTAAATAATTATGAATATTTAATACATTTTGTATAATTTGTTCAAATACCATTTTTATTTTTTTTTGTTTCAATTGATTTAAATAATATAAATTTATTTTATATTAAATTTTATTTCATTTTTTATAATTTTATTTACGTTATTTGATAATATATATTAATTATAAAAATTAATTATAATAAGTTATTTACGTTAAAAATTATAAAATAATATAATATTTTATAATAAATAATAAATGATTGAAGAAAAAATTAGAGATTTTAATAATTATATTAAAAATAATAATTTTGAATATAATTTAAAAGACCTAAAAATAGATGAAATATACGAAGATAGATATATTGTAGATATGTATAATTATATGTTAGAACATAATTATACATATAATAAAAATAAAAAAATATTAGTAATAATAGCAACTCACATTTCTGATCAAAATAAACTTTATACTATTAAAAATAATATTAAATATTTTGAAAAACATGATATTATAATAAATAATTCAGCAGGATTAGAATTAAATGAAGAAGTAAAAAATTTTTGTGAAAATGAAAAAATAATTTATCAAGAATCAGAAAATGATATATACTTAGATTTTGGAAAATGGTATAAAACATTAAAATCCATTAATTATAATAATTATGATTATATAGTATTTACAAATGATTCAATTTTTATTACTTACAATATAAATCATTTTTTCAATTTAATGATAGATAAAAATCTAGAATTATATGGATATAACGATTCATCAGAAATTAATTATCATTATCAATCTTATTTATTTGGTATAAAAAACACATCAATCAAAAAATTTTTAAATTTTTTTGAAGAAAACAGAAGATATATTTTTTCCATTTATGATGTTGTTAGAAATACAGAAATAAAATTAGCAAATATATTTATATCAAAAGATTGTTTTTTACATTTAATTGATTTTAAATCAACTCAATCAGCTAATATTTATTATTGTAATGATAATTTGTATAAAAAATTATATTTACATAATTTATTACCTATAATTAAGTTAAAAAGAATTTTACGATAATTTTATAAATTTTTTTTTTTATTTAATAAAATTATATTAAAATATTAAAATATTAAAATATTAAAATAATTTTATTAATCTTCTTCATCATTATCATCTTCATCTGTAATAATTTGTATATCATATTGTTTAGTACGACAAACAGGACATCTTTTTTTTTTATTTTTTATCATTTTTTGTCGACAATACATACAAAGAATGTGACTACATTGAAGTTCTTCATTACATCTCTCATAACAAACAGAACATTTATTAAATTCATTTTCATTATTATTTATATGTTCATCTAACAATTTAAATAGTTCAGATGATTCATCATTTTTCATAAAACTTCCTTTAATTTTACACCATTTATATTTTTTAAATTCTTCAATTTTTTCAAATATTTCTTCAGGTGTGTCATTAAAAACATCAGCTAAAATAAAATAAGTATTATATTCAGAATATATATTATTAAGACCTACACGTACAGAATAATATAATTTACTATCTTTTTTTTCACTATTTTCACTATGTCTACAACCACAATTATGTCTTTTTTCTTTTTCAATATTAAAGATAACTTCAATACCATCAATTTTTGAATTGATATTAAATTCAATAGGTACATTAATAGTTTTAATTTTTTCAATGATTTTTTCATATAATGATTGTTTTGTTTCTTCGATATTATTTATTTCGTTTTCTTTTTTTTCTTTTAATGGTTGTTTTTTTGTTCTTTTTTTAATAATAACATTAATTTCTTGATTCTCATTATTTATATTTATTTCTTCTGATATTTTTACGTTATTATCATTTTGATTGATAACTTTTGAATTTTCTTCACTAAATTCTTTTGAATCTTGCATTTTAAACACGTAAATCTAAATTAAAAATAAATAATTATAAATTTAGATAAATAACAAAATCATTTTTTATTTCATTATGGTAAAATAAAAATATCTTAAAAAATTGAAAATAAAATATTTATTTTATTAATTACTATATTTTATTAGATTCTTTCTAATATTTTTTTAAATTTATTATAGATTTCGTAATTATACAAACTAATAATAAATTTACATCTTCTAGTTAATTCATATAATTTATTTGTTTTTACTCTTTTAAATAATACTTCTCTATCTCTATTTCTTCTATTATTTATTTCAGAATTATTAACTTTTATTGAATTTATAATATCTTGAAAACTTAATTTATTTAATACTACACACATATATATTAGATAATAATTAAAACTTGGTATATGATTATTTTGATTATTTTCTATATTTTCTGAGTTATTTATTCTAATATCTAAATCTTTTGTATCTAAAATTTTTTTTAATTTATTTTCGTTAAAGTACTTTATGTTATATAATAAATCACCATATAAATAGGGCATAATTTTAATAATTTTTAATATAAAATCTAAATCAAATTCCATTTCATCTTCATTTTTACTTGCTTTAATTAGTTTTTTTCTTCTATAAAATATAATTTTGTTTTTAGGATTTAACCAATAACCATCATATAATAAAATCTTTATTTTTCTTAAATTAGTTGAAAAACCTTTTGTACAATAACCATGTAGTGTTAAATAATATATCATCATTTTTTTTAAATCTTTATCTAATATATTTTTGTCATTATATAGTCTCTTAATTTCACTATCTATGCAACCAAATTCAAAGATTAAATCATTATTTTTATTTATAAAATTTTGAATTATTAAATTATTTTTAATATTATTTTTATTAGATTTAATTAAATTATTATTATTGATATTATTTTGACTATTTATTAAATTGTTTGATAAATTAATTTTATATATTATTTTAAGACCTTTTATTAATTCATTTTTAGAAATTTCATTTTTAATGTATTTTTCCATAAAAATATTTTGTTCATTTTTTTCATAATTATAAATATTAAAAAAATATAATAATCTTTCATTCATATATATAAATATATTATTAACATCAGAACTATATTCATTTTTTTCATTTGGTAAATTAAATTCTTTATTTTTACTTCCCATTAAAAAATAAACAAAATAAAACCAATTACTTAGCTCTAAAAGTTTATTATTATTACTATTATTATAATAATTAAAAATATAATTTAATGTTTGATAAATAGTTTGTATTTTCATTTTTTTTTGGAAAAATAATATATAAATAAAATTATAAAATATATATTCTTCACTATTTTTTACAATTTCATTTAAAATATTTATTTTATTTTTATAAATTATATTATTATAATTAAAATCTTCTCCATTAAAAACTAATATCATATTTGAATCATAAATTTTAAATCTATTAAAAAAACTTTGTTTTATATTATTATTATTTGATTTATTTTTTAATATATTAAAATTTAAAATAAAATTAAAATATTCCTCAAAATCAATAATATAATACTCTTCCTTAAAATTATTATTATTATTATTATTATTTATTTTTTTTTTATATTTTAATAAATAAAAGTTATTAACTCTTTTCTCATTTTTACTATTTTCAAAGAATTTTGATTTTATATAAATTTTTTTATTAAATATTTCTATTATATTATTAATTGGTGGATTTATTCTAGTAGAACTTAAATATATAAATTCAACTATATCATTTATATTACCATTAAGATAATTAGTAAATAATGAAATAGAATTTGTTTTAAAATCAAAATTATATTCATATATAGATTCTTGATATCCAGAATATTCTAATTTTGCTTCAATTTTAATATCTTTTTTTTGTTCTACTTTTTGTTCTAATTTCTGTTCATTTTCTAATTCAGAGACAATACCAATTACCTCATTATTATCTTTTATAATTGTGGGTTCAATATTTGTTAAATTTTTAAATTCTTGACTATAATTTTTATATGATAAATTATTTTGATTTCTATTGGTATTTAAAGTATGATTTAATCTAAAATTTTCGATTAAAGGTTTTATAGTTTCATAATAATATCTATTATCATTTGATAATCTTCTTACCAAGTATTTTAAACATTGTATTTGCATATAATATTTTGTTGATTCTTTATATTTTTTACCATTTTCTTCTAAAAATTTAAATAATTTAGTAAGTTTTAATTGTTTTTCTTTTTTTTCATTTTTATAATTAATAAATTTATTAGATATATTAATACTATTGATATTATTAATAATTTCTAAAGTAGTATAAAAATCAACATTATGTGTTTGATTTATTTTTCTCAATCTAAAAATACCTTGTGCAATATCTGTTAAAGATGTTTTATAATTTATAGTTACTAAACCTTTCATTATTAATGGTTGTTTAAAATCAATTCCTACAGTGTGTTTATTATCATAATATATAAAAATTTCATTAGTTTTAAATACTTCATTATTATATTTATAATTTTTAAATAAATTATTATTTTGAATTGATAATGGTTCAAAAATTAAACGAACACCATTATTATCAACATAAAGTATTTTTTTTAAAATACCTTTTGATATAAAATAATTATTAATCATTTGAATTATATTTTCGACTGATGTTTGTAAAATAAAACCTCCTACATCAATAAGAGACTGGTATTTTTTTAAATTATCTTGTTCAAATAAATATAAAAATAATTCTCTTTCTTGTTTATTTAAATTACTATATTTTTTATTTAAATTATTTCCATTTTGATAAAAGTTTAAATCAGGTATGTTTGATTTCTCTGATAATAATCCAATAATTGAAGATTTAATAGCACCTTGTGAAAAATTATCTAAAATTATATTATTACATACATTTGATATTAGCTCTTTTAAAATTATTTTTTTATTTGATTGTAAATTATTTATTTTTTGGTTAAAATTATTTTTAGTAAAATCACATATTTGTAACATTTCATCAAAAGGTATTAAGAAATCAGGAGTACCTGTAAACATTATTTTTTTATTTAACATACCTAAAACATCAATAAAAGAAATATTATATAAATTTTTATTTATTTTTATAAAATATTTAAAAATAATATTATTTAGATATTCTTTTAATAAATCAAATATATTTTCATTTATTGAATCTTTATATTTAATTAAAATATTTTTTATATATTTAGAATCTATATCAGTTGTATTTTCTAATAAAGATAAAAAATCTAAATCTTTTTTAAAAATTTTATAAAATATTGGAAAAAAATATTTACCTAATTTAATTTCTAAACTTTTGTTTAAATCTCTATTAGTTTTGATATATTCTTGAAGTAAGAAAATAAAATCATTTTCACGAATACCATTATTTTTCCATTCATAATAATAACCCATTATTGTTGATATTAAAGTAATTTCTAAATCTGAAAATTTTGAACCATTAATTGGTTCATCATTAAATATATAAGGTATACAAGTAAAATAATTATTTTTATTTATAAATTCATTGTTATCATATTCAAATGTTCCAAAACCATAACCATTTTTTTCTCTATATTTTTTATTTTTAACAAATTCAAAAGATTTAATTAATATATTTTTTAAATCTTCTTTAAAATTTGATGTACGAATATTATTAATAATATTATCAAAATTTATATTTTCCTCACCAGTAAATAATAAATTCATATAGAATTCATAAATTTCTTTAAAATTAGATAAATGTTCTCCTTTGTCTAAAACTAAATTTAAATTACTTTTTAATGGATCAATTATACTATCTATTTCATCAATGATATAAAATATATCTTCATTTATCATATTATTTAAAATATTATTTTTTCCTAATTTTATATTTTCTATAATAAATGTTTTTAACTTTATATCACTTATAATATTTATATTTTTATTTCTATCAATATCATTTTTATTTGTTATAATATTTATTTTTAATTGATCAAAAAATTTTACTATTTTTTTTATTATGGAAAAACTTGAATTTACTAATTGTTCAGGAAGAATAACCATAAAATTATTTTGATTATTATCAAAATATTCTTTCATTATTATTAAAGGAGTTATTACTGCTGTTTTTCCTCTTCCCATTAATAATTGATAAGCTAATTCATAACCTTTAGAAGAATTAGAAATATTTTTATATATTTCTTCAATAAATTTATGTTGTTGTTTTCTGATATAAAACATATTTTCTAATTCAAATAATATTTCGTATCTTTTTTTTGATAAATTTTGATTATTAGTATTTTTATAAAAAATATTATCAGATAATATTACTTTATCATCAATTGATTTATAAATCTCTCCTAATAATAAACAATTTTTTAGAGTTATATATTTATTAATGTTATTTTTATCATTCTCTAATATGTTTTTTATTTCGTCAATAATATTTATAACATTATATAAATAAATAAAACAATATAAATATTTTGAATTTTTTAATAAAATATTATTTAAATTATACATTTCACCTATATATTTTCGTGTTTTATTATCATTTAATTTATTATTAATATTTTGATGATATGGTGTTAATATATCATTTATTACACTATTATTATATTCAATATATAATTTTAATATGTTATAAATATATAAAAGTAATTGATTAGAATTTGAATTATTATTAATTTTTGTAATAGATTTAATTGATCTAATTAAAATATCATTTTTAATAAATGAAAGTCTTTCTTTTTTTGCAAAAAAATAAATAGAATTTAAAAATTCAGCAACTTCATTATTATTTTTTAAATGATTAATTTCTTGTTTGTTATTTTGAATATTCTCAATATTTTTAAAAAATGTATTCACAATATTTTTAATATTTTTTGTATTGTTTTCGAAAAATAAACTGTTGTCACTATTTTTAATAATATTTTCAAATATATTTTCAGGTATAATGTTAACTTTTTTGAAAACTAATTTTAATCTTTCGTTTATTTTTAATTCTGTAGATCTGTATGCTCTTTTAGAATCATTAATAATTATTTTTTGTATATATGGCCATAAATAAAAATTAAAATTTTTTTCTATACTATTAAATATTTTAAAACATAATGAACGATCTTTTTTATTTTTTTTTAATTCTTCAATATAAGAATTTTCAAATTTATTAATCATATTATAAATATTTATATCATTATTTGAATAAATTAAAGAAACTAATTCAATAAAATTAGATTCAAAATTATCATTAGTACTATATAATAAAGAGGGATGTAAATTTAAAATAGTTGTTCCAAAATATTTAGTTTCATCTTTATTTTTTTCTTTATCAAACATTTCATTAAAATTTAAATCTAACGCAGAAATTTTATAATTATAAATTTTTTCTTTTGTATTTCTTTTTTCATTTATTAATTTATGATTCATAAATAAACAAATATTATAATTATTAAAAGTTTTAAGTTCTTTTAATAAAAAACCATTTTCTAATCCATATAACCAATTTTTTAATAAATAATTTGTTATTACATTAGTATTTAATATAATTTCATATTTTTTTCCACTATTTAAATCTTGCAATATATATATATTTTCTTTTTTATAAAAATATATATCATAATTTAAATATTCTATTAATTTAATTAAAAAAATATTTTCATCCTGTGTATCTTGGAATATTAAATATTTTATATATAAATTTTGTAATTTTTTTATAATTTCATTATTTGCTTCAACACCACCTCTTGAAGTACCCATATTTATAAAATGATTATCTTTTAATTGTTTAATATTAAGTAATAAAAAAATATTTTTATAATAATAACTATCAATCTTAAAATCAAATATTAATTCTTGATTATTATTATTAATAATAAATTGTTTAGCTTTATTACCATTTTTTATATTTAAATAATCCATATTTATAGCTAATGAAAATAGACTTAAATATTTTTTATTAACAAAATATTTTTCATTAGAATTATTAATATGTGAAGCATATTTTGAATTAATATAATTAGTAAATGTTTTTTTTATCATTTTATCTATATATTTATCTTTAGAATCATTATTTTCAAAATAATTTGATTCAAAACATACTTTTAAAAATCTATATCTATTTAAATCATAATCATTACTTTTATTATCTAATAAAAAATCATTATTTAAGAAATCTGAAATAGTAGTATTTATTTGATCAAAAAAAGATGTTAATATCGAAATATTTTTTTTTTCTAATATTTTTTTATTAAATTTTAAAACAAGTAAAAATAAGTCTATATATTTTTTATAATTAGAATTAAAATACATGATATGTGAATATTCTGTTAATGCTATAACAATATTATAAGTATTTTGAACAAAAGAATTTATATTTATATTTTTAAAATCTTTTTGTACTTCAATACTTAAATTATTTTTTTCATATTGAAAATTATTTAAAGCTGATTTATTTTCTAAATAATTAGAATTTTCATAACTATCACAAATATTAAAATTAACATTTGGAATTTGAAAATATTTTAAATCATTATGTTCTAAATTTTCACATTCTATTAAATTTTTAAAATATTGTGTATATAAAGTAGGTAAAAGATAATTTAAAAATAAAAAATTTGAATTAATTAATAAACTATTTTCATTAAATAAATTTTTATTATATATTTTCTCAAAATTATCATCATTTATAATATTAACTATTGTATTATAATTAATATATTTAGAATAATTATTAAGACTTTTAAGTATTAAATAAATATCATCTTTTGTTTTTTTTTCTAATAATTGAATTTTTTCGTTTTTATATAAAAAGAAAAAAGGATTATATATTTTGTTTTCTTCTCCTTCAAATATATTTTTATCTGGTATATTATTTTGAGAAATTCTATACAATGTGTAATTTTCAATTGATTCTTGGTAAAAAGAATCATTTTCAAATGATTGTTGGTAAAAAGAAAATTTTAAAAAAATATCTATTATGTCATTAAATTTTTTATTTGTCATATTTAATAAGAAATCTAAGAAATTACTTGCACTAGGATAAATTAAAAAAAAATTTATAATTTTTAATTTATTTTCTTTTTCTTTTTCTTTTGTAATATTTTTTTTAATGTTTTTAATTGATTCTTTAACATGATTAGAATTTAAAATAATATAAACAAAACAAAAATATATATCGTATATTTCAAGATTTAAATACCAATTTATTAGAGATTTATTAAATAAAAAATTTAAATCTCTAAAATTTTTTAACTCAAAATTATTATAATTTATTTCTATTTTATAATTATCTTTAATTAATATATTTCTAATAATATTATATAACATAAATTTGAAAAAAATATTTGACACATCATGTAATTTTTCTCTACAAGTTTTTATAAAAAATATAAAATCATCAAAACTAAATATTGATTCTTTTTTAATTTTATTTAAAATTAATTCATAATTTTCAAAAATAATACGAAAATCATTTTGATCTGATAAATTAATATTTTCTAATATATTTTTATTGTTATTATTTGGCAGTTCTAATATTTTTTTAATTTTAGATTCTATATCAAAATTATCTATAAATTTATTATAATCTT
>JACCED010643648.1_pt1 | contig 14567 bp, 15 predicted proteins | sample 7455021 | NCBI WGS metagenome assembly JACCED01 (sample SAMN15323456, study PRJNA562643) | freshwater metagenome | isolation source: river surface water | place: USA:Blue River Watershed | collected 2017-08-19 | reverse complement strand
TCTCGAAGGCAATGCATTAAAGGCGAAGAGACAGGGCGTGTGTCGAGTCGACGCTTACGCGGCACCATCAGCAGGTGTTGCGATGTTCGCGCAAGAATTAAAGATCAAGGTTCAGAAGAAGAAGTAGGAAGAACCACGCCTAATCCACTTGCTTGGATCACCTGATAGATTTAAGACGAAGTCTTAAGGTCCTTGAAGTAATTCTGAGTAAGTGGAGTGGAGTGCGATGAGCCAACCGGGCGAAATTATGTTTCGGGAGATCAACGAGATCCCTCAAATGCTAAGAGCCATCATCAACTCTTTCGGCGCTGACCATCAGGCACATTCTTTACTCAAGGATAGGGAATTCACTAACGTTGTCATCCTTGCACGCGGGACATCAGATAACGCGGCACACTTCTTTAAATACCTGATCGAAACCAAATTAGGGCTGCCTTGTGGTTTGGCATCCCCTTCTGCCGCAACGATGTATCACCTGCCTTTCAAGTATTCGAAAACCTTGCTTATCGCATTAAGTCAGAGTGGTCGATCAACAGATCTGTTGACATTTGCAAAGAGTGCACAGGCGGGCGGTGGTTTTTTACTCAGCATCACTAATGATGCGCAATCACCACTTGCAGCGATCTCAGATATTCATATTCCGATTCTTGCAGGACCAGAGATTGCAGTACCTGCAACGAAGTCCTATGTAGGCCAGTTGATGGTCTCTTATCTCTTAGCTGCCTCGTGGGTGAATGAAGTGGTCGCAACTGAAGAGATAATCACCAACGCTGAGGACTTGCTCGAAAGCGACGAATCAGTAGCTGAATTCGCGAGATCCATCAACCTCTCTAGACCACTTTTTGTCCTTGGTCGAGGGTTTTCATATCCCAACGCGAAGGAATTCGCGCTGAAAATGCAGGAGACATGTTTAGTTCCGGTACAAGGTATGTCTTCATCTGATTTTCTCCATGGTCCAATCGCTTCATTGAGTGAGGATGCACAAGTCGTTTTCATGGCACCAGAACATTTGCCACGAGAGTCTTTCGGTGAGGCCCCAACAAAGATTCGTACAATCACAAAGAACCTTTATTGGATTGGAAAGTCGTATTCGATGGAGTCGGGAGAACATCATCTTGATTCGGTCCCAAGTAGTAGCGAAGTCGTTGCATCGATAACGGATGCAGTTCTCTTCCAAAAAGTTACCCACCATTTGGCGACATCCAATGGACTGGACCCTGATTCTCCGCGCGGACTGAGCAAAGTCACAATTACGCGTTAAGCAACAGGGGGATAGTGACTCCGCCTCCATTGTGAGATGATCGCGCTATGGCGCGCGCATCAACGTCGACAAGAAAACATAAACATGTCGAACTGCGTGAGAAATTGCAGAACAAGTTCGCGCGACTCAAACCTCATTCGCAGATTCCTTCCGCAAGGCAGTTGGCGACGAGCTATGGCGTATCAACCATGACGATTCGTCAGGCGCTCTCTGCCTTACAGAGTGATGGGTTCATTTATACCATCCCAGGTTCTGGCACCTATGTCGCTGGTGAGAAACTCTCCAAACGTTTGGTCTTCACTTCTTTCTCGGAGGAGATCCGTGAAAAGGGTATGAAACCCACATCAATCATCATAAAAGCTGAGCGGGTTGCGGTCACGAAAAAGAAACTTGCAGATCTGTTACAGATTCCAGTTGGTGAATATGCATATCGAATCATGCGAGTACGACTTGCTGATGGAGTTCCCCTTGCCATCGAAGACACCCATGTGCCTTGTGAAAACGCACCAGGATTGTTGGATCAAGATCTCAAAAGTTCGCTCTATGACGTCTTCAAAGAAGTCTACGAAAGGCCGGTAGTCCGTGCGGATTCCGTGGTTTCTCCGATGCTCCTCGATAAAGAACAAGCGGGATTACTTGACGCACCTGTGAACACTCCGTCGCTGATGTTCAATCTCACTGCATTCGATTTGCGAGGTCGGACTATGGAACATTGTGTTTCAGTAAAACGCGGAGATAAATACGATTTCAAGTTCAGCATTCAGGCTTAGTCGAGAGCCGAGATAAAACCTTTCGTCAAAAGGTAAGGGTTGGTGATCGCGGTTCCGACGCAGACAGACCAAGCGCCAGCGTCGAAAGCCTGGTTCATCTGCTGTGGTGAGCTGTAGCCGCCTTCTGCGATGACGGGAACTTTCACATGCTTTGCCAGTTCTCTCACTAGGTCGACATTTGGCAATTGAGGTGCAGGCTCATCGGTATAACCGGATAGCGTCGTTGCGACCGACTCACAACCTAGTTCTTCGGCGATCAAACCGGCTTCTAGAGTGTCGACGTCGGCGAGTAGTGGGATGGAAGTATGACGTCGGATTTCTTTAATGAAACTTTCGAGTGCGAGGTTATTTGGTCGGAGCCGCTGAGTTGCGTCAATAGCGACGATGGAAGCCCCGGCCGCTTCGAGTTCCAAGACATCTTGCACGAGTGGCGTGATGTAAATCGGGGTGGATGCGAGATAGCGCTTTACCAAACCAATGATGGGAACTGTTGTCCGTTTCGAGATCGCGGCAACGTTTTCGATTCCTCGAGCACGAATTCCTATCGCTCCAGCTTCGACGACGGTATCAGCTTGGGCTGCGATGAACTCTGGAGTATCGATCGCGACACCATCTGGAACCTGACATGAGACAACCAGGCCACCTTTGAGTCGGGCGAGATCGGAGATAAGGGGCTGATTCGATATCGAAACGTTACTCAAACGCACCCCTTTGACCTATTGACTTATCTAAACCTTACTATAGTTTTTGAGTACTGGTCTAGAGCGGTTTGACGCCGTGTTAGACCGCCAAACCTAGTGATCCTTCACTGTAAGGAGAGGAAGAGGAAAGATGCGGTTACGCAAACTATTCACAGCTGCGCTCGCGATCGGTGCCCTCGTTGGTGGCGTCGCAGTTGTTCCAGCCCAAGCCGCGACAGAGGTCAAGATGATCCTCTGGCCGGGGCCAGAAGGCGAAGCGATGCAGAAAGTCGTTGACGCCTATAACGCAGGTCAAGGTAAGAAAGATGGCGTTGTCGTCAAACAAGTACTTCTTAGCCGTGACAACACATTCGCAAAAGAAGCTGCGTTGATGAAGGCAAAGTCTTCTGAATATGACATCTACTTCACAGCGTCATATCTCGTTGGACAACATGCGCCTTACCTCAGCGAACTCAAGGGAATCAACAACTCCCGTTACCTCAAGGCATCAATCGACGGACTCAAAGTCGGTGGCAAGCAGATGGCACTTCCTCTCGATACCAGCTTGCACTTCATGTACTACCGAACCGATCTCGTCGAGAGCTTGAGCACACCAGCGAACACCGCAAAGTACAAGGCCATCTCAAAGGAAGTCTTGGGTAAGGAACTTTCGCCAAAGACAAATCCTGAAAAGTGGAATTGGGATGATGCGCTCGCAACTGCAGCATTCTTCACACAGAAGTACAACCCACAATCACCAACCAAGTATGGATATGCCCTTCCAGCAAAGAACTTGCTCTATAACACAATGATCTGGAATGACGTCCTTTGGGGTCTTGGTGGAAATTGGTTCAAGGGTGGAAAGCCTGCAATCAACACAAAGGCTGGCCGTGCTGCGATTGATGTCTATCGCACCATTTACACCAAGGAACTCACCTCTCCTGAATCATCACAATGGGAGTATGCAGAAACCAACGCGGCATTGACTTCAGGCAATGCCATGATGGGTCTGCAGTGGAATGCTGCTTATTCTGAGCTCAGCACCACAGGTTCCACCGCTGGAAAGGTCGGCATTGCCGTCCCACCAGGGAAGGGACAACGCACCCACGTTCACGCACTCGCAGTTGGTTTGAACAAGTACAGCAAGAACCAAGCTGCTGCTGCGAAGTGGATGCAGTACCTCTCAACGATCGGGGCAATGGAAGATTACGCAGCAGCAGGTGGCGTACCTTCAATGCCAAAGATTCTTGAGACCATGGTCGACAAGAACGCATCCTTCGCAAACATCATTGATTACGCAGGTAAGTACGGTTACGCAGAAGCGGCCGGTCCTCGCGAATTCGATATGTACGCGAAGCTTGCTGAAGTCCTCAGCCCAGCATGGGTTGGACAGAAGACTGCAGCAGAAGTAGCTAAAGCTGCTGACGCTGCATTGAAGAGCCTCAAGAAGTAAGTAGGTTCTTCACCTCGCGATTGAATGAAGGATGGTTGGTCCACTCTGGGTCAGCCATCCTTCATCATCATTTAGAACCAAGATAAGACGAAGGTAGAAGTACATGATGCGACAACGACAAGAGCGCCTGTCAGCTCTCGTTCTTGCATCACCTCTACTCATCTTCTTGGCAATCTTGGTCGTTTGGCCGATCTATCTTGGTGTCAAGACATCCCTCTCGCGCGATATGTTGAGTGAATTTGAAATCACTCCTGCGGGGCTCGATAACTATCGAACTATCCTCGCTGCTCCAGATTTCTGGAATGCGCTGCGTTTTACGATCCTCTTTGCAGTCGTCGTGACGATCTTTGAATGCATCTTAGGATTCATTCTCGCTTTGGTCTTTGATCGAAAATTCCCCGGGAAACGCACGCTCTTTTCAATGATTTTGGTGCCGATCATGGTTGCACCTTCACTCATGGCGGTCATGTATCGCCTCATTCTCAATGAGAATATCGGCATCATCCCTGGCTTCTTGCAAAAATTCGGTTGGGATATTTCGATTTTCGACCAGAAATACGTCTTCTTCACACTCGTAGCCCTTGATGCGATCCAGTACACCTCATTCGCATTCCTTCTGGTTTATGCCGCACTACAGAACATCCCACAAGATATCTACGAATCTGCCGCCATTGATGGAGCGAAGTACCGACAAGTCATCTTCAGGATCACTATCCCAATTCTCAAGCCAGCTTTGGCAATCATCGCCATGCTTCGCTTGATTGACTCATTTCGCACTTTCGACACCATTTACATCCTTACGGGTGGTGGACCGGGTGTCAGCACTCAAACAATCGGCATCTATATCTACAAGACTGCCTTCATTACAGGTGATTTCGGTTTGGCTTCAGCCGCTTCAGTAACGCTTGTCCTACTCCTTGCACCATTGATGCCGTGGATCATCAAACAGTTCCGATTGGATGTCCGATGAAGCGCAATCTTTGGGCAACCTTCGTCGCTGGTTTCTTCGCATTCATCTTCGTTCTCCCTCTGCTGGGAGCGATTTACACATCTCTGCGTACCGACAACGCAATTGCCAGCGGTCCTTTCGTATGGGAATTCGATCGAGAGTGGAGCCACTATAAGAACGCGATGGGAGCCGCAGGTTACGACTTCGCAAGTTTCTTCCAAAACAGCATATTGATTTCTATCGGAACCGTGATCCTGACGGTATTCATCAGTTTGCCTGCCGCTTATTCAATTGTTCGACTGGGATTTGGTGGCGGTTGGCTTCTTCGAATTGCCCTAGGACTACGTATCCTTCCTGCGGTCTTCTTCATCATTCCGTTCTACAAACTCTTCACCAATTTGATGCTCGTCGATTCGGTTCGAGGTCTGATCCTTGCCAATACATTCGTCAACATCACTCTTGCACTCTTGATCTTTTCAAGTTCGATCAAGGATCTCCCCTATGAGATCGAGGAAGCAGCACATGTTGATGGTGCAGGTGTTTTCCGCACGTTGACCAGCATCGTGTTACCGCTGATGGGGCCAGGTCTCGCCGCAGTGGGTGTCCTCACTTTCATCTTCTCCTGGTCTGACTATCTCTTCGCGGTCGTTCTCTCATCGAGTGAAGCGACGCCTGTAACGGTAGGTGCTGCCAACTTTGTTACGAGTTATGGCGTTCGATGGGGAGATATCTCTGCTGCAGTGACGCTCTCGGTCTTGCCACCGCTGATCTTCGCAACGCTCGCTCAGAAGTACCTAGTTAAAGGTCTTTCTTCAGGAGCAATCAAAGGTTAATAACGACACCACTTGAGTAGTGGCCCAGCTCCATCAGGGAAGAGTTCTGCAGCCTTAGGTGCACCCACCAAATGATCACCACTTGATGCGACGAATGTGAATGGCAGAAGTAGTTGCAGCTCATTCTTGATTAAATGAACATACGCCTCACTCTGAGCAAGGCCACCTAGTAGTGCGAGGTTCGGAATTTCAGATCCATCGCCCTTGACTTTATTCCAGGCTGCATAGACGGTGCGAGCGAGGTGCCCTGCCCCCACTTTGAGAATCTGCTCTGCACTCTTAACGCCATTCACCGCGCCATCCGCGACAACCTTCGCGGTTGCGATACAGAGCCTTGCCGCCTCAACGCCTGTCGTGTTCTCGAGTTGTCGGTACTGAGAAATCGAGTTTGCAAGAAGCTCTACAAGATCGTTGGCATCGTCGCGACCATCGATGGTTGCTATTGCTCGCACCATTGCTTCGCGCCCAATCCAATATCCACCACCAAAGTCACCAAAGATGGGACCTTTCCCATCGGCATGGCCGAAACGACCATCACGAGCTGCGATAGCGACGACACCACCACCGAGCGTTAAGGCGATGCCGTTGCGTTCACCCAAGGCTCCGACATAAGCGGCAATGCCATCATCCATAACAGCGACGCTCTTCGCGCCGAAAAGTTCGCGACAGATCTCGCCAAAATGAGATGGATCCTTCACATCTCCTTGTAACCCAGTGAGGCTCAAATAGACATTCTCGTAGATGCCGGCAGGCACCTCACTACATACTTTTCTTACGGTTTCTTGAAGTGAGGTTGCAGCATCTTTGGCGATCTCGAGTCGAGTAACGGACCCATTAATCTCAAATCGCGCACCCGATTGGCCCAGATCAATGGTGAGGTTCACAGATGAAGTCTAGTGAGAGGCTAAAAGGCACGGAAGACTGGAATTGCAGCGAGCACTAAATCGACAGCGAGATCAATCTCTCGCTGGACATCATCGCTAGAGCCCTCGGTAAGAGTGATTCTTTCGATGTTCTTCACCGCTCCATCAGTGACACTTTGCGTGAATGAGAGTGCCCGATGTACTTCTTTGATTCCCAACTCATCGAAGACTGCTGTGAGTGGAGCAAGGAGAAGTTGATGCTTTGCCCGAAAGATTCGCACTGTTTCAGGATTGGCTGAGATCGCCCCCATACCTTTTGCCAGGAGGTGATCGCCATCGGTGATGTAACGCAAACTTGCTTCGATCCAAGCCCTAATCCGGCCTTGAGCAGAATCAGCATCAGCCACAGCAGAGGAAAGAAGTTTGGCGTAGTTATCCAGTTCTTGAATCAAAATTTGAGAGATGACATCTGATGAACTTGCAAAGTAGTCATAGACCGAGGTCCGTGAAAGCCCTGCTCTTCTAGCAAGTTCCGTCATGGAAATTTCTCGCGAAGGCGATTCAAGAGCCATCTGAAGTGCGACCGAAAGCAACTGTTCACGACGAAGGTCGCGCTGCGAGCGCCCGCTCCTCGCGGTGCTCTTCGTGGCTGTTTTGGATCGCATGGAAGATAAGGCTACTAGCGGGTGAATGACGCGTCATTTCTTAGTTCCGAGCGAGCGTTACCAAGTAATACCCTTTCCACGTGCGTTTCCTCACAGAGCCGAGATTTGATCTGACCTATGACGATGTCTTCATGGTGCCAAGTCGCTCGAACGTGGTTAGTCGCTTTGAGGTGGATCTAACTCCGAGTGATAACGCTGGAAACACTTTGCCACTTGTTGTTGCCAATATGACTGCGATCTCTGGCCGTCGAATGGCAGAGACGGTTGCGCGGCGCGGTGGATTAGCGATCATCCCTCAGGACATCCCCAATGAGATTGTCGCCGATGTGATTAGATGGATAAAAAATCGAGATATTCGATTCGATACAGCTTTGACCTTGAGATCTGATCAAACTGTCGCTGATGCGATCAGTCTTATCCATAAAAGATCCCACGGTGGAATCGTGATCGTTGATGGCGATAGACCAATCGGAATTGTCACTGAAGATGATCTTTCGAGTGTGGATCGCTTCACACAATTAGGGTCAGTGATGAGCACTGAATTGATCTCGGTTCCTAGGGATATCGACACCAAGGCGGCCTTCAAACTCCTGCAAGAAAAGCGAGTGAAGCTGGCGCCGGTGGTAGGAGAGCAAGGCGAGTTGATCGGCGTCCTTACCCGAATGGGTGCACTCCGCTCTGAGATTTATAAGCCCGCGCTTGATCGAGATGGTCGATTGAGGATCGGTGTTGCCATCGGCGTCAATGGAGATGTAAAGGGTAAAGCTGAGTTCCTGATCAATGCGGGTGCTGATCTCATCGTCGTCGATACGGCGCATGGTCATCAAGAGAAGATGATCAAGGCAATCACATTGGTGAAATCAGTGGCCAAAGGAATACCCATCGTCGCTGGAAATGTAGTGACCCGAGAGGGAACTCTTGATTTGATCGAAGCTGGCGCCGATATCGTCAAAGTTGGAGTCGGGCCTGGGGCTATGTGTACGACACGTATGCAGACTGGTGTCGGACGCCCACAATTCTCTGCAGTCTTAGAGTGCGCTGCAGCTGCTCGAGAAAAGGGCAAGAGCGTTTGGGCAGATGGTGGAGTAAGACATCCTCGCGATGTCGCACTTGCACTTGCTGCCGGCGCATCACAAGTGATGATTGGATCTTGGTTTGCCGGAACATTCGAATCACCTGGAGATCTTCAATACTCCCCTGACGGAAGAATGTATAAGGAATCTTTTGGGATGGCGTCGGCTCGTGCCGTTGCGGCAAGAACTTCGGAAGAGGACTCATTCGATCAAGCAATGAAAGGACTCTTTGAAGAGGGCATATCACACTCAAAGATGTTCTTGGATCCGAAGCGACCAGGAGTTGAAGATCTGATCGATGAGATCGTCGCTGGACTTCGATCTTCATGCACCTATGCAGGAGCTAAGAACTTAGTGGAGTTCCACGATCACGCTCTGGTTGGAATTCAATCAGCTTCAGGATATGGCGAGGGAAGACCGCTACACACCTCATGGCGATCTGGTAGTTGATTCCCGTGGCAAAGCGCTTGATTGTCCACGCCGGTTTTCACAAGACTGGAACTACTGCGCTGCAATCGGCACTTTTTGCGGTCACTGAAAAGCTTGAAAAGCGCGGCTATACATATCCCCATATCGGCGGGAAAGCCCATCACAAGGCCATTTACTCCCTAATGGAGAAAGGTTGGGGTTGGGAAGATCGGGGTGGCAATCCACCAGATTTGAAGAAGTGGCCCGAGTTGGTCAAGAAGGTCAAGCGTGCCAAAGAGAGCGCAATCATTAGCTCGGAATTCCTCTGCGAATTGAACGAAGAGCAGATTGCGAAATTCAAGAGTGATCTTGGCGTCAAGGATGTCACTATCTACTTCACTCTCCGCCCACTTCTAAAGATCGTTCCATCGGCCTATCAACAACATCTCAAGATCGGTATTAGAAGCGATTATGAGAAGTGGCTTCACTCGATCCTCGATGAACCAGGTACCTCCACGATCACACCATCTTTCTGGGTTCGGCATCAACATGAGAAGGTCTTGAAGAAGTGGATTGCTGCCTACGGTAATGAGAATGTGAAGCTGATCATTGTTGATGAGAAGAATCCCGAGTTCATGTATCAAGTCTTCAATGATGTTCTTAATCTAAAGAAGCCTCTTCTACAGGAACAGAAAGACAAAGATTCAAATCGTTCGCTCACGGTGCCTGAGATCGCTCTACTACGGAAGATCAACAAGATATATCCCAAGAAGCGCGTTTGGCATGATTACGAGACTTTCATACGACAAGGCGCAATGAAGTATCTGACCAATAAGGTGAAACCAGATGACGATGCTGAGCGCCTTTTGACACCTCAGTGGGCAGTTGATGCGATTGAAGAGATCTCAAAGAAGAGTGTTAAGGAGATTAAATCTCTTGGAATCGAGATCATTGGCGATATTGACTCGTTTACACAGGCAAAGATTCCTGTCGGGGTGAGTATCGAGCCGACCGAAATCCCCATCGATCTTGCGGCGAGAGCGCTGATTGCGATGGATTTGCGCGTCGTTGAGACCTTCCCAACCAGATGGATGATCGCTAAGACCTGGAAGATGATCAAACGAGATATCAAGAAGTGGCTGAAGTAGGCTCATCTCAATGAATCAACTCCCTTCAAGAAACCTCGCCCTCGAATTGGTTCGAGTGACAGAGACAGCTGCGATCGCAGCTTCACCATGGGTAGGACACGGGGATAAGAACGCGGCGGATCAAGCTGCAGTCGATGCGATGCGCCAAATGATCTCAACAGTTCACATGGATGGAACAGTCGTGATCGGCGAGGGTGAAAAAGATGAAGCACCGATGCTCTACAACGGAGAGCGTGTTGGCGAAGGCATAGGTCCTGCGGTTGATGTCGCTGTTGACCCGATTGATGGAACGACGCTCACTGCAAAAGGAATGAATAACGCGATCTCGGTCGTGGCTCTTGCTGAGCGCGGTGCCATGTTCGATCCATCCGCCGTCTTCTATATGGAGAAGATCGTCTGTGGTCCAGAGGCTGCAGGCAAGATCGATATCGCTGCACCAGTGAAAGTGAATCTACAGCGCGTCGCCGAAGCCAAGGGTGTGCCGATCAATGACCTCACTGTTGTGATCCTCGATCGTCCACGCCACGATCAACTTTCAAAAGATATTCGAGAGGCCGGAGCGCGGATCAAGTTCATCACCGATGGCGATGTTGCAGGTGCAGTGATGGCAGCTCGTGATGACACGGGCGTCGATCTTTTGATGGGAATCGGCGGAACGCCAGAAGGAATCATTGCCGCATGTGCGATGAAGTGTCTCGGTGGTGAGATCCAAGGACGACTCTGGGCTCGCAATGATGAAGAACACCGAGCGCTCGCTGAACGTGGTTTGAGCGCATCGCAAATTTTGACTACAGATGATCTTGTTAAGGGAAATGACTGCTTCTTCGCTGCAACCGGAATCACCGATGGCGAACTCCTTAAAGGAGTTCGTTTTGACCGACGAGTCGTTCGAAGTCAATCAATCGTGATGCGCTCTCGAAGTAAGACGATTCGGATCATCAATTCCGAACATCCATATTCGTCTATCCAATAATCGATACCGAAAATCTACTTAAGTAGATCTAGCGCAGCGATCGCTGCGTCATAACCTTTATCTTCCTTACTTCCAGCAACCCCGCTTCGCGCAATCGCTTGATCCAAGGTGTCGCACATCAAGACGCCAAAGCCAATCGGTTTTCCCCGAGAGAGCATCACATCCATGACGCCTGAAGTTACGCCTTGGCAGACATAATCGAAGTGTGGGGTCTCGCCTTTCAGTACAAGTCCTACAGTGACGACTGCATCAAAGCCATCGTCGAGAAGCATTTGAGAGGCAAGTGGTATTTCGAACGAGCCTGCGACTTTGCGCACGGTTGAGTGGGTCACTCCTGCCTCTTTAAGAGCCCGCTGCGCTCCTGCGACCAACGCATCGCAGATCTCTGGATGCCATTGCGAAGTGACGATCGCTACCTTCTTCGAGCCCAGTCCTTCAACTTCAATCTTCGGTGATGCTCCGATCATCTCTTCTCTCCTTCGGTGCTACTTGTGATCATATGTTCGAATTTCTCTCGCTTCGTTTCAAGGTAGCGCTCGTTGTAAGGGTTTCTCCCGACATCTGTAGATTCAATTTCAACTCGAATTCCTGCAAGATCCAGCGCGTCCGCTTTTCGAGGATTGTTAGTAAGAAGCTTTACTTCGCTGACGCCAAGGTGCGCGAGAATGGCTCCAGCATCTTTGAAATCGCGTAGATCAGCAGGATGACCGAGGGCTAGATTGGCATCAACGGTATCCATGCCTTTATCTTGCAGCGCATATGCCTTGATCTTCTCAGCAATGCCGATTCCACGCCCTTCATGATTCTTCATATAGACGATGTAACCGCTTCCGAGTTCAGAGATGCGCTCCATGGCATAGGCAAGTTGCGGACCACAATCGCAACGTAATGAGCCAAGTGCGTCACCTGTGATGCACTCCGAGTGGACTCGCACAGTGCTGAAGTGTGATGGGTTTCCATACTTAAGGAGAAGATGATCGGTTCCGTCGTATCCAGGGAAAGTTGCGATCTGCCAATTCCCGTAGTGAGTTGGCAAAGATGCCCAGATGAGCTCGGGGTAGCTCACCTTTTCGCTAAATATCGAAGCTTGTGCGATCTCATCTATGGTCAGAACCAGAAGATCATGTTCTTTTGCGAAATCCTTTAGTGATTGATCGCGCATCATGGATCCATCGTCATTGACGAGTTCGGCGATGAATGCCATCGGAGGGTGTCCCGCTAAGACTGCAAGTTCCATAGCGGCCTCGGTATGGCCGCGACGTTCTCTTAACCCCCCAGGGCGAACCGTGAGCGGGAAGATGTGACCAGGACGGACGAAATCACGTGCCTCTGCCTTTTGATCGGAGAGGTGGCGCAGAGTATTTGCGCGCTCCTTGGCGCTAATACCGGTGGTTATACCTTCTTTAACGTCGATGGAGACGGTAAATGCCGTCCCTTTGCTGTCTTGATTGATGCGTGTCATCGGAGGAAGGTTGAGACGACGTGCCGTCTCTGAGGTGATCGCTGCACAGATCACTCCTGAGCTGTATCGAATCATGAAGGCGAGGTTCTCTTCTGTTGCTGCCACACCAAGTCCGATGAGATCGCCTTCGTTCTCTCTAGAGGCGTCATCAGTGACGATGATGAACTTGCCTTGCTTGAGGTGCTCAAGTGCAAGATCGAGTTGCGTGCTCATTTCTTATCTCCAAACTTCATGATTCTCTCTATATATTTGGCAAGCACATCAACTTCGATGTTGATGGAATCTTTTGGTTTGAGTGAGCCCAAATTGGTTCGTGCAATGGTCTCTGGAATCAGCCAGACGGTGACTACATCTTTATCGTCGTTGACTTCTCCGACAGTAAGAGATACTCCATTGATAGTGATCGAACCTTGATTGACGATGTATCGCAAGAGTTGGTGAGGAACCTTTACATCGAGTCTCCACCACTTCTCTCCCTCCTCAAGGGAGATCACTTCTGCAACGCCATCGACATGCCCTTGAACGATATGTCCGCCTAAGCGCTCATCTACAGCTCGAGCCAATTCCAAGTTGACACCTTTACCAACTTCGATAGCAGATAGAGAGGTGAGTTTGAGGGTTTGGATCATGACATCAGCGGTGAATGAGGTTGGCGTGATTGAGGTAGCGGTAAGACAAACGCCATCGACCGAGATCGAGTCCCCTAGCGCAATCTTCGAGATCAATGAAGTCTCAATCTCGACCAATGCACTCTCGCCGCGATTGGTGATGGATTGGACTCGTCCAAGATCCTGAACTAGGCCAGTGAACATGAGAGCTCCTTGTTAAGTGCTGCATTGCTGGATGTGTAGGTAAAGAGGAGGCGCTTGATATCACCATCAAATTCTGAGATTTCTTCGCTCGATAAACGGATTTGCTCTGAGATATCGGAGATATTCAAACCTTGAGTGAATCGGCGATCACTTCCTAGCAGGGTGGGAGCTTGATAAAGCAAGATCTCATCGATCAATCCCGCCGCAAAGAGTGCACTGCCAAGTCCTGGCCCAGCTTCAACAAATATCCGATTGAAACCGCGTTGATTCACGAGAGTAATCAGTTCTTTGAGATCGCGGTTTTGAATCACGATGGTTTCGGCACCGCCAGAAAAGATCTTGGCTCTTGATGGAATCTCTCGGTTACCGATGACAATCCGGATTGGATTTCGATCATCCCCAAGAAGGGAAGGATCATCAGTCAACACAGTCCCTGTTCCAGTGAGGATTGCATCGGAGCGAGAACGCTCACGCTTGACATCTAGCCGAGAGGAATCGTTAGTGATCCACTTCGAACTTCCATTATTCGCTGCAATCGCTCCATCCAACGAAGTGGCAACCTTCCATACGAAGCGAGGTCTCCCTAAACGGATCTTGGTCAGCCAATCACGATTTGCGAAGGCCGCATCGGGATAGTCAAGGAACCGAACGGATACTCCAGCCTTGCTCAAGCGATCTGCTCCACCTTGCGCGATGGGGTTGGGATCCTTCGTTGCATAGAAAACGTTCTTGATGCCGCTTTCAATGATCGCTTCGCTACATGGCGGTGTCTTACCGTGATGATTGCAAGGTTCGAGCGTGACAAAAAGTGTGAGATCTGAACTTGGCGAGGCGAGATCTCGAAGCGCTAGAACTTCCGCATGCTCTCGTCCTTCGTGGAGACCTTGAGCAACAACTTCGCCACGCGAGTCAGCGATCACTGCACCGACGATCGGATTAGGAGAGGTTCGTCCGCGGGCAAGCAAGGAGAGATCGACTGCGCGCTGCATCAGCGCTCTCTCGTTCATATCTCCCCGTTCTGCTCGTGAATTCAGCAGTCAGTTCCGGGGTGGCAAAAGCCAAGCAGGCCCAAGCTGAGCCTAAGAAATGCAGGCAAGCTTGCGCCGTGTTGTTCCTTCCATCCGGACTTTAACCGTCGGTCTTGGAGTTTCACCAAGTCCACCGTTCGCTGGCTGCCAACGGGTCGCAGACTTTCACTGCCGGTTCGGAATTACACC
>JACCED011514507.1_pt1 | contig 14588 bp, 17 predicted proteins | sample 7455021 | NCBI WGS metagenome assembly JACCED01 (sample SAMN15323456, study PRJNA562643) | freshwater metagenome | isolation source: river surface water | place: USA:Blue River Watershed | collected 2017-08-19 | reverse complement strand
TCTTTATGATTTTGGGTAGCATGAAGAGAACCCATAGCGAAGTCTGCCCCAGATCCTATTGCACAGAAGTCTCTGTCATAGGAAACCAATGTAAGGCCATCTGCATCATGTTCATACAGCTTTCCTTTTACTCCAATTAGTAGCGATAGCTCACTATCTTTACCGCCAATATCCCACTCATTATAAAATGATTTTAATGATTTAAGGAATTTACCATGCATAAACTTATCTACATTACCTTCAAGGGCAGGTGGCACAAAGTTATACTGAATAATTTGTCCATCAAAAGTTCCAGCAAAACCAAAAATGTATGGGCCTGATTTCCATATTTTTGGTTTGTCAATAGGAACAATATAGGTGCCTTCAGATGCCCCACGTTCTCCAGCAAGGTATACCTTACCGTCTTTCATTATTCCTGCAATACAAGTCATGCCTACCCCTAAGTCACTATATTACTAGTATACCAGAGGTAGGCATGAGTGTCAAATATGTTTAATTAAACTAACTTTGACTTTGCTCTACGCTTTTCAACTGCAACATCCTGGACAGTTACTGCATTTTTATCTGTGGTAGAAAATGCTGCGTTGATTTCATCTCTTGTAAGCTTGCCATCATCCATAAATGCACGAGCCAACTTCTCAACAACAACTGCTACTGCGCTAAGTCCAGCAACTGTCATAGCCTTTGCTACTGAAATTCCTGCGATTGCACCAGCACCAATTACTGCAAGCGCATTTGCTGCAAATACTGCAACAATACGCATCAAGATGTTCCAAATATTTGTTATGCTATTCATTTTTACTCCTTTCGTAGTGGTATTGTTATAAGCCAAAGAATGGTGGTTGCAAGTACTGCAATACCAACAATATCTCTGGCTGATCCTGTTAGTGTTAACCATGCAATGAAGAAGCCAAGAAGAGTAAATGCCTGTGCGATTACTTCAACTCCAGCGTCTTTCAGCCATGTGAAGAATCCCTTCACAACTTTTTTGATTATTTTCATTTTATCTCCTCATTCCAATTATCGTTGATGCGATCTGCGAAACGATCACAACTGGTATAATTACTTCTTGTGCTTTTTCTCTCTGATCGTCTGTCATATCCATACCCAACTCAGAGAAATTGGACAGGAGTTCTGCTACATCCACTTCAAATACTGCACCAAGTGGATCCTGAAGAAATGCTTCCGTTTGTACTTCTGTTACTGCATCTGCTAATGTAAATGGCATTGGGGCTTCTCCTGCATCTCCTGCTCTTTCTGCGAACTCAACAAATGCTGATGCTACTGCAGGGTCTGACTTCATTACTTCTGCTACCTTTGCAACCTCACTTGCTGAGATACCAAGGCCTGATGCAAGTTCTTGCTTTGCTTCTTGAGTTAAAGACTTGAGAGTCTGGCTAACTGCTGCTGTTTGCTCTGGAGAAAGTTTAACTAATTTATTATCATTGCTTGTCAGGTTTGCAATAACTCCAGATAAATCTTCTGCTGTTCCTGTTCCCTTTTGTGGGATAAGTGCTGCCAACTCTGCGTCCTTGATAACTGGATCAATATTTTCTGCTGGCTTAAAGCCTGGTCTTGGAAGTGGCTTAGGCTCTGGAGAAGGCTCAACAGGAGGCTCTGGAGAAGGCTCTGGCTTTGGTTCAGGACTTGGAGCAGGTGTAGGCTTAGGCTCTTCTGGCTTTGTTGGCTCAGGCTTTGGCTCTTCCTTTGGTGGTTCTGGTTTAGGGTCAACTGGCTTTGGCTCTTCTGTAGCAGTAGGATTGGTTGGCTTTGGCTCAGGATTATCTGTTGGTGGTGGTGAAGGCTTTGGCTTCTCTGGTTCAAGAGTTGGCTTAGGTTCTGGCGAAGGCTCTGGCTTAGGCTGGTTTGCTGCTGCTGCTGCAGCCTGTGCAATCGCTCTCTGAATCTCTCGCTGCATCTGCTCATCATAGTAACGCCATGCGTCATCAATTGCGCTATTAAGATCATTGATGGCATTATTAAAATCATTTATAGCATTATTCTTTTCAGACAAAGCATCTTCTGTATTATTTACCGCATTGTCATGTTCAGATTCTTTGTTAGTTAATATTTGGTTTAATGAGTTTAGTTCTGAAACAGCCTGATTATATACACTCAGTTTATCATTATATTCTGCCAAAGCGTTATTGTAATCTTGTTGTGCTGCATTCCTGGTAGCAAGTGCTTGATCGTAAGCATTGATTTGTTCTTGTGTTGGTCCAGAACCAGAAGAGAATGTATTTAAGTTACAACTAAAATTTTGTCCCCATACTCTTGGCTCTCCAGCATAGTCACAGCCTGCACCAGTCATTCCACCAGGGATTGTCCAACCAAGATGATAAGATCCTGGGCCTCCTCCGTTATACCACCAGATTTCTACATTTAAAGTCTTATCTTCACTTACATCATATTGTGGAGACCAAGCACTCCATCTTGCACCCTGTTCTACCCAATTGCTAACAGCAAGCTGTCCATTAATATACATTTTAAAACCATCGTCTGTGTAACCTGCAAATGATACTGTTGTAAACCACGAAGGCACTGTGATTTGTCCAGTAAACTTAACTACAATATTTTCATACCTATTCCCACAAACTGGAAGGTACATAGAGTTTGAGTTCCAAGTGCCAGAACAAATGACAGAATCTGGCACTGCTATGCTTGGCCAAACCCTTGCAAGATTATAGACAGTATATTGAAGACCTGATCCACCAGCAGACTGCATGTTGGACTGTGCTGTTTGAAGATTAATATTGGCTATGTTGAGAGCATCTTGTGCATCATTCTTGTCTTGAAAAGCATTGTCTCTATTCTCAAGGGCCAGGGCTACTGTTGCTGTTTGACCATCTACATTTGACTGGGCTAGCTCTACCTCTTCTAATGCTAATTCTTCTGCCTCTACTGCATCCTCATAGGATTGATAGGCATCGTCTCTTACATCCCCTAGGTTTTTGGCATAAAGAAACTTGTTCTCTGCTATGTCAATCATATTTATTAGACCGTCTTTATAATCTAACTTATCTACTGCGCTATTAAGGTTTTGTATTTGCCCTGCTGCAACTGTTAAAGGGTCATCAGAATGTGCCTCTTGAGGGGCTATTAAAAGCCATCCAAATGCAAGTATTATAGCTATAGATATACGCAAGAGCTTTTTCAAGTGGTGTACTCTCCTCATACCCATTATATCAAATTATTCAGTTAGACATTTGGGCAAAAAGAAAGGGAGCCAGTTTCCTGACTCCCAAACTTTTAAGTATTTGTTACTTAACTAGGGCTACCTTAGCCTTTGGGTTCTTTGCATTCCACTGACGAGCAAGCTTGTTGAAAGCATCCTTAATTGACTTAAGTGCTACTGCATTGTCTGCAGTCAACTTAGCAATTGCTGCATCCTTTGAAGCAATTACTGCATCTGAAGCAGCCTTTGCATCAGCCAGAGCCTTTGCAGAAGCAGCCTTCTCAGCAGCAAGTGCTGCATCTGAAGCAACCTTTGCAGCAGCAGCATCTGCTGCAGCCTTAACTACTGCAGCATCTGCAACAGCCTTAGCAGCAATTGCTGCATCCTTTGCAGCCTTTTCAGCAGCAAGTTCTGATACTAGATCACGAACTGCAATCTCTGCAAATGGTGCTAGTGTGCGTGCTGTCAATCCAACTACATCAGCAGATGTTGCATCTGTTGAAGTTGTTGGAGCAAATGTAATTAGTGAGCGTGTTCCAGTTGCTGGAAGTGTTGCATTAAACTTTGCAACTCCAAAATCTGAAAGTGTTGCACCAGTTGTTGCTGTTGCTGTATCAAGTGTTGCTGTTGAAGCAAATACTGTTGCAGTAATTGACTTACCAGAAACCTTGTTACCAAAAGTATCTGTAGCAGTGACTGTAATTTCCTGCTTTGTTCCTGCTGCTCCTGCTGCAGGTGCTGATACTGTTAGGTTATTAATCTTTCCAGCAGTTCCCTGTACATAGTATGTAAGAGTTGTTCCGCCGTTGTTGATTACAACAGTACCAATTGCTGTTGTCTTTGTGTAGACAAAAAATGTTGCAGTTGTTCCAGTACCTGTTGCAATTGTCAAAGATGATGATCCTGACGATGCTCCTACTGGTGCTGCTGATGTGTGCAATGCAGATACGATTGTTGCATTAGTTGCTACTGCAGTAACTGATGTTCCTGCTGCAACTGTTGCTACGAACTTTAGTGCGTCAGCAGCGTCAACTGTATTGTCTGCTGGTACTGGCAATGTAGCAGGAGTAGCAATTACACCGTTAGTAGTGTTTGCTGTTCCGTCTAGTGTTACTGCAACAGTCATTACCGTTGCATTTGCAGGCGCTGCTGCAAGAGTTCCCAAAGTCATGGCTGCAGCCACGGCAAGGGCGATCTTCTTAAATGAATTCATTTTTCTCCTTGTTATATTAGTTTTAGGTTGTCAAGAAAACTCTTGACATCTTCAGGCATTTGCCTGTCTTCCAATTCTACCATAGCCCTCTGCTGTCTTGCAACTTTATCAGCAGATCCCCAGGTATGAATATCTATCTCAATATTCATTTCCTTTGGGGTATGAGAAATGGCACCAAATACTGCCCCACAAACAGCATCTGCTAAGTCCTTAGATTTCTTTCTAGGGTGATCTACACGATTACCCTTCATGATCTTTAGCTCCGACATTTCCTCCAGAAGCAAGGGAATCATGGGCATAGCAATGCGCTCCTCATAGATCATCATTGCTAAATCTTCGTAGTGTTTTTTTGCAACAGAAACAGTATCAGTTCTAATGCCTACCTGCTTAAGCTCTTGCTGAATATCATATGACTGCCAACGGTCAAATGAAACAATTCCAATATTAAAACCTTGTCTGCGTAGATTAATAATCCACTGCTTTACCTCAGATAAATTAACAGGGCCTTCTGCCTTTGGTTCCCACCATGCTACTGCATCTACTACAACGATTGGAGCTACCTGTTCATAATCTTTAATTACCTGGATATTTACCCACTTATCTACGTGAGCAATAGCAACCGCACACTTGTCGTGCTTCTGTGCAAGGTCAGCATGGATATAGTACTGTTTGTCTGGGTCTGGCTTAAAGTTTTCTGCAAACCTTCTAAAGCTATCCACAGGGTTTGTTAATGTCATACAGTTAATAAGCTTTTCTTTTTGCTTAAAGAAAGCATCAGATGAGTAAGTTGGTGTACATAGGAAACGCATCATCGCATCTCCTAGATCTGTTAAGAAGGCAATCTTAAAATCATCAATCTGTCTTGTAGGATTTACTTCCCATGTTGGACGTTTCAGTGCTAAAACTTTTGGAATCTTATAAGACAGGATATGATCTTCATCCCATGAAATTTCAAAAAAGTTGTCTGGATTATCTGCTGGTAGATCCTCATTAATAATAAATCTGTGTGTTCTTTCTACTACTTCTTTGTCAGCAATTACTGCATCATACCGTTGAGAAATAAAGTCACCCTGGTAACGTGGGAACGATAGCAAAACTACCTTGCCAAGATCAGGGAAACGAGAGTCTACGGTACCACGAAAAGCTTTATAGATATTATCAGCAGTTTTTCCCTGCTCATTTCCTGTTGCTACCTCTGATGCAAAACCAGAGATCTCATCAAGTACAGCCATAAACAAGTTCAAACCCTCATGTGATTCACGCTCTGAGTGACCAGAGTAGACTGTGATTGATTTATCAAACTCAATTGAGTCTGCTTTTGGGTTATACTTTCCTGCAAACCATGGTGATCGTTCAATCTTTGATTTAAAGCCTTTAAAGAAAACGTTCTTAGCCTGCTGAGCGTTAATAGCTACGTTAATAATATCAATAGCATCTCCTGCAGGCTTACCATAATAAACAGCTGGCTCTTTTAGGCATAGCATCTTATATACTACATATGCACAGGCTACTGTAGATACGAAGTCTTTTCCAGATCCCTTGCCAAGTTGCAGAATAATCTCATTCTTAGTATACTTCTTAAAGTATGCCTCTCCATCATCACCACGAATATCTATAACGTCTTCTTTACGATATATCTGACTCATGGCTTCAACTATGTCATACTGAATATCAGATAATGGTGGTTGGCCAAGGTAATCTGGAGACTCAACAAATGTTTTTGCATCAACAGGTTGCTCAATAAAGTGGTTTTCTTTAAGTACCTCTAAAAAATCATCAAACATTATAACCAAAATCCTATGATTGCATATTTAACTCCAGAAATAACTGGGTCAGCTGAGTGAGCAAAATCTTTAGATGATGGAAAAATCATTATGGTGTTTTCTTCTGGCTTAAATGATGCATTAATTTTTGTAAAAGTTATTGTTCCGCCCTCATAGTCATCATTTAGATACACAATAGCTGATACTCTTCTTGGATACTCTGATGTAGCGTCAGTATGTTCTGCAAAAAACTGACCCTTTGTATACCTAACTATATGGTATCCTTCATTTTTTAGTTCAAATATTCCATTTTGCTTTGCATATTCAATAACTAGTGGTTCAACTTGTTCATTAAGAATGTTGTTAAAGGATTCAGTAAAAACATTTGTGCTTGCATCTCTGATATCTTTAGGGGATAAGTTATTTCCTGCATACCTTGACTCTGCTACCTCAGCATCAGACCAAGGAAACTGTAGGTGATTGCTTAGTATATCTTCTAGGTATATATTGCTAAGCTTATCAACAAATATATTATTATTATTAATCATTTGTATTCTCAGAGATTATAGTTATAACCTCTCCCTCTTTTGCAATAGCAGATAGTCGTTGCATAATAATATCTCTTACTTCTGGATGAGATGATGCTATATCTCTTAGAATTCCAACAAGAACTTCTTGTCTACGCTCAATCTCAACCATCTCCTCAGCAAGCTCTTTATTTTCTAGTAGTCCAGCTTTCTGCAACATATCAATACGCTTAGACTCAATATCCATTACGAGCTTAATAGCAGAAGTTTTTGCAGTAAGGTTGTTTGTCATTGTTGCTTCATCAATAACTTCGTATGACTTCAATATAAGCTTACTATAGTGTGCATCAGCACCAGCTAAAGCATCTTTTGCACGAGCACGAATTGCAGTGTTGTTTGATGTCTTTTCTTTCCATTCATCAATATAAGCAACTACACGTGTTCTTGGAATAGCCAACTCTTTAGAAATTGTAGTTGGATCACTACCCTTTAAGTATTCTCCAACAACATCATTCATAACGTCAAGATGTTTAATCAAATCTTCTTCAGTTGACATATCTGCCTTCTAGTCTGTTAATTTCATCTTTAATATAAAAGATTGCCTTTTCAAGATCCTGAATAGTCTTTGACTCATCCTTAAGTCCAGCTCTCCAAAGATACTTGAATGCATTACCAATATTAAAATTACGATGACGAGTAATCTGAATACACTCAACACCTGATGGATCAGAGATATAATGTGATGGATGATTTACTTGATCAACAGTAATCTTCAGATTATCACTCATTATCTTCCTCTTCATTCTCCCAATCAAAAGCTTCTGGCATACCCTTTAATGCTGTTATGACATAGGTTAGACCAACAGCTCCTGCAACACCAAGACCAATAATAACTTTTTGTAACTTATTCATCGCCTACTCTTCCTTAGTCCAAATTTAGCAAGGTAAACATAGATAGTCTCTACGCTTGCCCCACACTCTTTTGCAATCTCTTCTGGTGACTTCTTATCAATAAGAAATCTTTTTTTTAGCCATACTTCTGATGTATATAGTTTACCAGGCATGATATTATTTGTCAACTCCTATTGCTTTGCTCCAGTTAGATAGAGCCCAATGACCAATACCACAAGCATCTGCGACATCGTTATCATTAATAGTTCTATCATAAATAGTATTAATAAACCTTATGGTTCTTTCTTTTCTAAGATTTCTTTCATAAGATTTATACCAAGAAACAGACTTACCTGGGTTTGTAGATCTAATTACAACCTGCTCTTCTTTTGATATCTTTTTGTTACCAATGAAGTTTTGCCATGTAATTGGAGATACCTTTCCTATAATCTGTGTTCCAGACTGACCTGCTGATCCAAGAATAGCTCCTTGAACTAAAGCTAGGTCTGCAGCAGTTTTTGGGCTATTCATAAACACCGTGTGCTCAATAATGATTGCTTCAAACCCACCATATATATCAAAAAAAGCTTTTACCTTTTTTCCTGCATCCATAACCTTTTCGTATGTATCTTTACCCTCAAAGTTAATCTTACCAACACTAAAAAGTGTTTTATTTTTTGTATCAAACAATGCAAAAGCAAGGCTGTTAGTACTAGCATCAATAGCACATATAGTGCTAGGCATGACTGGAACTCCCCACTTAGTCTTGTTCATACTCAATAAACCCTTTAATTTCTTTTAACATTTTATCTACTGCCTTTTTGCTTACATTACAGTTAGCACAAAAACCAGAGTCGTTATAGATAGAAAGAGAAGTATCGCATCCACCCAAACATCTACGATCCTTCCCCTTCCTCTTTTGTCTACGAGTTACCTGATATCTTTCTTTAATCTTATCTTTTGTAGCAAGGTCTCTGCACTCAAGGCTGCAGTATATTTGATAACTGACCTTGGGATCAAACCTAGTGTCACATCTGCTACAAAGTTTCACTCAGTTCCTCCAGAGATGCTATTTTCACAACACCTACTCCTGCTTCATCACATGCCTTTTTAATTGGACAGTTCTTGCAAACCTTAGAGTTAGATCTGTAGTTCTTAGTTGGAAGCTCTTTGACTTCCCAAGACTTACGTACAACTCTCATCCATTCAAAAGCTTCATCAATCCATTTACGGTAATGATCATTTACCTCAACTGGAATTACTAGAAGTTCGTGGTTATTCTTGTTCTCATAGATCAGAACACCCTTTGCCTTCTTGAGAATCTTCATGTAAATAAGTATCTGTACAACGTGACCCATCTTTGGCTTACCTGTACGCTTACGATACTCAAACACTTCATTATTAGTTGTCTTAACCTCAACAACAACCTCTTCGCCCTTCCAATTAATAAAGTTATCTACATAACCAAAAATTGGAGGATCGTCATTAAAAATCTTAAACTCTGAATCAATTGAAATACCAGAGTTCTTAAACGCTGTTTCAATTCTTCCATGAGCAAGAGTTCCATTAGTCATATTAGCTACTGCATATGGATCAGAGTTATCCTCAAATATTGCTCCTTCAAATGCAAGGTACCAATATCTAGGACATTCTCCATGACCATAAGCAATAGTAGAAGGACCAAAAGTTTTCTTCTGTGTATGCTTAGGCTCACGCCCAACTAGATATCCAGCCTCAATAGCCTTTACAAGCTCTTGTGCATCAATCTGTGCTGGTGTCTCAACCTCTTTAATCATGATCTGCTTTAGTAAATTTTTTGTCATTATATTCCTTTGTTTATATAAGTATACCAGGTTAGCGCATGATATATTTGAGTGCTGACACTAAGTTATTGATTGATTCTGCTGCTGTGTAATAAATGTTCTTCTTTGCCCTGTCATTTTTGTCTACATTAGCCATCCAGGTAGCCTTGAAAGCCATCTTTGCTGCTATAGCCTGTAGTCTAACTATCTCTACCGTTGCCACATTGAGAGGAATATCTGGCTTAATGATAATCTTAGCAATAAAGGTTAAAGCCTGTGTAAGCTCTTCATCCTGCATATACTCAGCTATTTCAGATAGTCCGTTTACCATTTCTATTGTTGTTTGTTCACTCATTTTCTTCTCCTATTATTTGTTCCATTATTTCAAACTCTGTTATCATTAATCTTACCTTTGAATTTCCATCACCAAGGACTACAAGTATAGCTGGATCATTACCATTTCTAATGGCATCTGTAACAGCCTTAGCCCACACATCTTTATTCAATGTAAAGGACTTAGAACATTCTTTAAAATCTACAGTAAAGTTCTTCCAGGTAGCATCGCCCTTGTGTGTATTACGTCCAGAATTTTTGTGCTGCTTAGCACCAATTCTTTTACTTTCCGCTCTTTCGCTCAAAGTCTTTCCTTGTCATAATAATAGGTACCTTTGATAGATGTTTATTTGAACACATCCAAGTCAAGTCTGCACTTTCCTTCCACAACCTTACAGATAAAACTTCTTCTCCACATGTCTTGCATGGAAACTTTCCTGAGAATATTTTAAATTTTTCAGACATCTAGGATCTTATTCTTAATAGAATCTTGCAGGTCTAGATCTTCACGAACTCTGTTGACAAATCCTTCTCTACCCTGCACCTTACTGCCATCTGGCAATACATACCAAGCACCTGTGCGCTCAACAATTCCCATCATTTCAGCCGTATCAACAAGATCACCAATGCTATCAATACCAACATTATCTCCCCTGAAATAAAAGTCATACTCGCCAGACTGAAAGCCAGGAGAAGTCTTAGAAAATTGGAGTTCCCAACGAATCTTGCGACCAATCTTTTCTTCAATGAGCTTATCTCCAACATGAATCTTGCCCTTAATCGCTTGATTGTCTGATTCTGACGAAAATAGTTTAATAACTGTTGAAGAATAGAATTTAGTAGCTTGACCACCAGTAGGCTGCTGACTAGTATACATAGCACTAATATTATTGCGAGACTGGCTAATAAGGACAAGCATAGTAGGCTTAACTTTATTGTTAGCATAATTAAGCATTTTCCATGCATTACTAAAGTCTCTAGATTCTGCGCCAATCTGTTTTGTGTTTTCAAGTTGCTTAAGTTCATCTGAATCCTTTTCAAAATAAATTGCAGGTAACAAAGAGGTAATAGAGTCAATAACAATCATATCAACTCCAGCATTCATTAAATTAGTTCCAATATCCACCATCTCATTAATTGTGCGACACTGTGAAACAATTAGCTTAGATGTGTCTACTCCAAGACCTTCAGCCCATTTCTTATCATAAGACATTTCAGCATCAATCCATGCACAGATCTTTCCTTCTTTCTGTGCTAAACCTATCATCTGAAGGCATAGTGATGACTTTGCAGAGGACTTAGAACCCCATACAAGAACTTGACGACCATAAGGTAGGCCACCATTAAGTGCACGGTTTAAACCAAAGCTAGGCGTTGCTGCATATTCTGTTGCTGGAACAGTGTCTCCAGCCATTACTGTCTTTCTTAGCTTTGGATTAAGTTGAGCTAATACTTCTTCTACTGTCATCACTAGAATCTTACCCCATGCTTCTTTGGTCTATCAGAATTCTTTTCCATCTTTTGTTTGATTGCAGAATCTAGAGATTTAGTCATGTACCCTGCTTTTACCATTCCTGCGTACAAGTCTAGGGTACGAATAATAATATCTGCAAACTCATCTGACATCTGATCTGGATCCATTTCTTTTCTTAATGCCTCCATTGCCTCAACAACCTCAGACACGATCATCATCATTTGCTTTGTTACAAATATTTCATCTGCAGGACGATCCCAAAATCCTTTTGCCACTGCATTTGTATGTATCTTTTCTGCTAACTCATCAAACATTTTCTACCTCATTCATTGTAATTGTTCCATCCTTTGTTTTTCCAAAATCAAACTTATATACATTGCCTTCTTCAATCTTCATGTAGGCCTTTGCAAACTGCATTGGGAATACAACGATTGAGTGCATTTCTCTTCCTGCATCTGCTACAACCAGAGATGCCATCTTCTTTCCAGCCTTTGTTACTCTTGGCTTAAAGGAAACTACAAAGTGCTCACCTTCTTTGTATGGCAACATCTTGTAGTTCAAAAACTTTACCAAAGAGCTCTTAGATCCCTTTATCTCGTCAGCAGGTACTGCAGATACAATCCTATTGTCACTTGCAAGAATAAGATAAGTACGACCAGTCTCAATAGACGGAGACTCTTCATCAAATATACCAACACTGCCAGTCTTGTCCAAAACTTCAACCCTTGACCATCCTGTTCCTCGCTTAATTGACTTTACCATTCCTAATAATACAAAAGATCCAGTTTCTTCATACTCTTCAACATCATTGATATATGCATAATAATGCTGTGGGATAGATGTATTAAACTCAGGAAGGTTGAGATACTCATATAGGTTCTCTTTAACTTCTGCTGGATTTGCTGGATTGTCTGGGAATGTAAGTGCTCCTACACATCTCATTGCCTGTAAAGCACGACTATTTACTCCGTTACCCTTGGTAAAAGTAAACTCTTCTACCTCTTTATATGATGCAAACGGACGACCTGCAATGTATCTTTCAGCAATCTTATCAGAGATATACTTGATGCCAGTCAAACCAAACCTGATTCCCTTACCCTCAATCTTAAAGTCAATATCTGAATCATTAAGGTGTGGCAGCTTAATAGGAATTCCCATGCGCTTTGCCTCAATTAGGTATTCAGTTCTTCCATCTTTATCCTTTTCATTCTTGAGCAACGCAAACATGAACTCAAGAGGATAGTGATACTTTAACCATGCTGTCCAGTAAGATAGTGTTGAGTATGCTACAGCGTGTGACTTGTTGAATGAGTACCCTGCGTGAGCCTCAAAGTCATGCCATAGATCTAACGCATCATTTGGCGAAAGGTATTGCGAAGCACCCTTAACAAATTGATCCTTGAAGACATCAAATTCTTTAGCATCTTTTTTCTTTCCAATGATTTTTCTAACTTTATCTGCTTCCGACATGGACATACCGCCAAGCTGTACGCATGCTTGCATAACTTGTTCCTGGTAAAGAATACAGCCATAAGTTTCCTCCGTAAATGATTTCATAACTTGGTGCTTGTAATCAATGTTTTCACGACCATGCTTACGAGCAATATATGATTTACCAATAGTATTCATAGCACCAGGACGAACTAGAGCATTAGATGCTGCAAGCTCAGCAAGGTTCTTTACACGCATCTTAACTAGAAGGTTTGTGTATGGTGCAGCTTCACACTGGAACACACCCTTTGTGTATCCGTCTGATAGCATATTATAAACATTTGTATCATCCATATCAATCTTTAATAGATCAATCTTGGTTCCTTCACGCTCTTTAATAATGTCAAGGCAGTCCTTAAGAACACTTAAAGTCTTAAGGCCAAGTGCATCAATCTTAATCAAACCAATGTTTTCAGCCTCACCCATGTCAACTGCCACTACTGGAATTCTTTCATCTTGTCCAGTTACTGAGCGTGTTTCTAATGGTGCATATCTAAAGATTGGGTCTTTACTTGTTACAACTCCTGCTGCGTGAATTCCAGTACCACGAATTCTTCCACGAAGCTGCTCACCATATCTTTCTACCTCTGGATATTTTTCTCTAAACCAGTATGTATTCTTTGAGTTACAGAAGTCATCCCATGTATCAACAACCTTTAGTACCTTGTTGACGTCTGGCAAAGGTATGTTTAGACATCTTGCGACATCTCTTACAACACCCTTATCTTTAAACTGCAAGAATGTAGCAATAGATGCAACGTGTCTGTATTGTCTAACTAAATAATCTTTTACTTCATCACGACGAGTATCTTGAATATCTGAGTCAATGTCAGGGAAGTCATTACGATCTGGGTTGATGAAGCGGAAGAATAGAAGTCCATGCTTGATTGGATCAATGTCTGTAATACCAAGTGCATAGCACAACAAAGATCCTGCTGCAGAACCACGTCCTGGGCCAACCATGATGCCCTCACTCTTTGCCCAGTTAAGCATGTTACGAACGACTAGAAAGTATGGACCAAAGTTCTTTTGACCAATAATCTCTAGTTCTTCATCTAGTCTTGCAAGATATTCTTCATCCTTATCAAGCTTTCTTTCTTTTAATCCTTCAAGAGCAAGCTTCTTAAGTTCATCCATTGGCTTCTTATATTGTACTGGAAGAAGGTCTAGGTGTTCTTTAATCTCATAGCCTTCTACTTTGTCAGCAATCTCATTTGTTGAGACAAACATATCTTCACGATCAATGCCTTGCTTTAACATCGCATCCTTCATCTCTTCATAAGAAAGTAAATGGATGTCAAACTTATTAAAACTCATCATACGGTCTGCACCATAGAGATAGTCAAGGCGATCCATAAACGAATCATGCTTCTTTGACTTATCGTATGTCACATCTTTCTGTAACTTAGCATGAGTATTAAGAAGAAGCATAAGCTCTTGAACTTCTTTTTGACTTGTATCAGAGTGATGGCAGTCTGGTGTTACAACAATCTTAACCTTTGCTGCATCAGCTAGTTCAATAATTCCTTTATTAACTTCTGGTGGGTTGTGTGGCATTACCTCAATGTAGTAATCATCACCAAATTCTTTTTTAAACCACTGTATATGCTTCTTTGCTGTTGCAAGCTCACCCAACTCAACAGCCTTTGCAATCCAGCCACTTAGACATGCAGAGGTAACGATAATACCCTCTTTGTACTTTGCCAATGTTTCAAAATCAAAACGTGGCTTACTAAAGAAACCATCTGTCCAAGCAATCTCATTAATCTTGTTTAGATTTTCAAGACCAGCCTGGTTCTTAGCGAGAAGGACTATATGATGATAGTTTTGGTCAAGAGGGTCAAGGCGATCTGCCTTTGCTCTCTTATCTGCCATACTTGTCGTCATATAGCCTTCTACACCAAGTATTGGCTTAATTC
>JACCED011751288.1_pt1 | contig 14589 bp, 19 predicted proteins | sample 7455021 | NCBI WGS metagenome assembly JACCED01 (sample SAMN15323456, study PRJNA562643) | freshwater metagenome | isolation source: river surface water | place: USA:Blue River Watershed | collected 2017-08-19 | reverse complement strand
CTACGGTTTCGCAGAACGTTTCATGTCAAAGCTTCCTTATAAAAAAATACATTGTAACAAAGATAACCAACACAACAATGATTGCCATGATCGTCTCCTTGTAAGTTGGTACCACCTGAGAGATTCGAACTCCCCGCCCCCGCGTTCGTAGCACGGTGCTCTAATCCAAATGAGCTAAGGTGGTATATTAGGCCCCGGAGGGAGGAATCGAACCTCCATTGGTTGCGCTGGCCGTGTTCCCATTACACTACAACCGGGATAAAACTGGTCTCCATACTAGGATTCGAACCTAGACCACTCGGCCCCAAACCGAGTACGCTGCCTGATAACGCTTTACAGAGATTAAATTGGCCCTTGAGGTCACTGTCGAAGGTGACATTCCCAACTATTAACAGGGTTGCGCAAGCCACTGTCTAACTCAAGGATAAAAATTGGTAGGGGTACTTGGAATCGAACCAAGATTATCGAGTTCAAAGCCCGATGTGATAAGCCATTACACTATACCCCAACATAAATACTTGGCGATGCGTGGGAGAATCGAACTCCCGTCTTCGGATAGACAATCCGAGATAATGACCATTATATGAACGCACCTAAATTTTGGCTCCGTATCTGGGTAACGATCCCAGCTAGTCATTGATTAACAGTCAAGTCCGTGCACCATGCTCGAATTCTACGGAATAAAAATATGTCACTACAGCATATCCGTCAGAGGGATATGTATTGTTCTTCTGTAGTAAGCATTCTAAAACATACTTGATCCGTACCCTCTATCTGTTAGGACTGCTCTCGGGATTGGTATGTTTTAGAATGCCGTGTATTGCTACACGACATGATAGGGTTGATACCCTACCCAGTGATTTTACAATCTGTGTTACCGCCACAGACTTCATCCTACTGTCCGCCCATTCGATACATTTAACGCTGTATTCCGGCTCTCGTTGCCTATTCACGTTTCTATCAATCCTCAAGCAAATATTTGTCTTTTGCTCTTAGTTGATAGATTCTAGCACGGTCGATCTTATTCTGTATCAACTGTGTTACTTGCTCCTTACTCAAAACATGATTGCTAAACCAATCTTGCTTTTTTTCAGAAGTTTTGAATTCTATCTGTTCATCCATTTATTGTCAAATTTCCTTTTGTTGTTTTTTAACAACACAAACAAAAAACCCTGAGACTTTTTAGTTTCCCAGGGTTTTCATAAACTTGTTAGAGTGTTACTTTAAGCGTAACCTGCTCCTTCTATGAAACTCCCCGGAATTCTCGCATCATAATTAAATTGTGATCCACGAATACTCGGTGTAGACATATTACCCTCAAAGGCTAATACTGGTGTCAAAGAGGCTATCTGCCACTGACCTGTATGTTTTAGCGATTGAATGCAAATGTTTTTCATAGTATGTTTATTTAGTCCTGGTTAAAAAAATTGTCTTTTTACGGCGTTTTTATGTGCCTTTTGTTAATTCATGTATGAAGTATAGCAAACTATTGATTTGTTGTCAACAACTTTTTTTCAACAGCTTGCCCAAACTTCAAAAATTCTTTTCTGAATTGATTTCTCAATGCAAGTGTGTAGTATATATGCCTTTTGAATTATTGTCAAATTTTTTTTAGCCGATTTGTATAGAGGGGCACTGTACATATTAAATACTCTTTTAAGGAAGTTATATGAACCGGTGTATAAAATTAGTAATCTGTTTGTTTTGTTGGTTCACTGCAAGCGTAACCCTGGCTGAGGGGAAGTATCCAAATCAACCCATCACATTTATTGTTCCATGGCCTGCAGGTGGGACTGCCGATGGCTCAATGAGAGCATTAGCTGAATCTATGTCTAAAGACTTGCAAGTCCCTATCATTGTAGAGAATAGACCCGGTGCTAGTGGAATTCTAGGAGTGAGACAATTACTATCCGCAAAAGCAGATGGGTATACGATTGGTCAGATTCCATTGGCAATCACTAGATATGCACACATGGGAACTATCAATTTTGACCCATTGAGTGATATAAAGTACTTAGGCAGAACTGCGGGACTAACCTTTGGATTAGTTGTCAATTCATCTAGTCCCATAAAAACTTTTGAAGACTATGTTGTATACGCAAAAGCAAACCCAAGAAAGATAAGCTACGGTAGTACAGGTATAGGAACTAGCACTCATGTATATATGGAAGACATGGCTGAACAACTAGGTATTACGTTGAACCACATACCCTTCAAGGGCGGAACTGATAACTTAAATGCTATTCTAGGAAATCATGTTGATTCAATAATGGATTCATCGGTATGGGCGCCTCATGTTCAATCTGGTAAATTGCGTTTGCTAGCAGTGTTTACCGATAAGCGTGTAGAGAGTTTTCCAAATGTTCCTACTATGGCTGAGTTAGGCGTAAAAATCAGTGGTTCTGCGCCCAATGGGATAGGTGCACCAAAAGGGATAGATCCAAAGATAGCTCGTATTCTAGAAGCGGCCATAGAAAAAGCTGTCAAAGATAAACCACACATGGAAGCATTACAAAAATATGATATGCCATTGATGTGGTTAAACAGCAAAGAGTATACTAATTATGTACAAACAGTTTATGACAGAGAACGAAAGTTGGTAGATAAATTAAATCTTAAGGTGAACAAATGATTGCATGGATTACCGGCGGAGCAACTGGTATTGGATTGGCATGCGCAAGAAAATTAGGTAATTTAGGATACACTTTAATTCTTAGTGGTAGACGAAAAAATGAATTAGAAGGTGCTGTTGCTAGTTTAACAGGTGAGGGCCTCAATGCGTCATATATTCAACTAGACATAAAGAACAGCAGTAGTGTTAGCCAAGCATGTGACACTATCATCAACGACTACGGTAGAATCGATGTACTAGTATGCTCTGCGGGTTTGAACCTTCCAAACAAATTTTGGAAGTCAATTAACGCAGACACTATATCCAACATACTAGATACTAATATTAAGGGCACTGCTTTTTGTATAATGAATGTAGTGAACCATATGCGTAGCAATAGGTCAGGAACTATTGTAGTCGTTTCCTCATGGTCAGGTAGACATTACACTTCTTTTACAGGCGGTATGTACAATGCTTCAAAGCAAGCATTAGGCCCACTAGTAGAATCAATCAATGACCAAGAAGGGGTCAATGGTATAAGAGCATCAGTTGTTTGTCCTGGCGAAGTAGTAACTCCTATACTAAAGTTACGAACTTTGCCACCGCCTGCTGAAGATGTAGAAAGAATGTTAAAGCCTGAAGATGTAGCATCTGCTGTTGCATACATCGTTCAGGCTCCTAATAATGTATGCATTAATGAAGTAGTGTTATCATCTACATATAACCGAGCATACACTGGTGGCCCTGATATTCGAGGCCCTAATAATTTAAATCCCTAACTGTTCTTTTACAGTAGTCAATGGTATATAGATACTAGGAAAATGACTAAACATTGGTTTGAGTTTAGTAGTCTCAACTTCTTTCTTTAAAGGAAATATGCCTTCAAGTCCTATATACTTGTATCGTCTTGGCATATCAGGATAATGATTATGATACAATATGATTTTTTCAGGTTGGAAGTTTAATATGTGAGGGTTGCAAAAATAAACATGATCTTGTGCTAAGAATGATATCAGTTTATCATGATGATATGCCGCGCTCATTTCCGGTGTTGTTTCAAAAAATCTAGCAAAATGAACGTTGTTACTATCTTTAATCCACTGCAATACAGATATCAATTCTGTTTTATATGGTAATTTAATTTCCCCGTCAACACTGTGATAATTAGTTTCGCCGGCGCCAAATACACAACAGCCACCTAAGTTATTTATAGCTTCTAATATATAAAGCTGATAGTATCTATAAATTCCAGTAGATTGGTAACCCGCATCAATGAATCTTTGAATTCCGTTATTGAAAAAATCATAGGGGTCTAACTCAACAGTCACTTGTTTCAATTTATGCTTTTCACAAAATTCATTTGCTGATTTGATATCAAAGTGGTTCAAATTATTAATCATCTTTACAGTAAACACCGTAAAGTCTATACCTGCATCCATGAATGCCCTACATACTAACTCACTATCTATGCCGCCGCCGCATGCAATGTATATAGGTCTGTCAGTATGCTCTCTTATATATTGTGCTGTTCGTATTGCTTCTTCTTTAAATGAGCCTACTGAACGTGTAACTTTTTTAAATCGTATGTCAAAAGTTGTATGTTCCGTATCGTACCAGTAATCAAAATTGAACATGAAATTATTGACTTCAGAAATTACCATTGTTTTCCTCTTCTATTAGAACATCATTTAATGTCTTAATGTAGTGTTTATCTTTTTTATACCGTAGTATTATTTTTTTAGGGCCAATCGACCCATTAGGATGAGTTACTACTGTGTTATACGGATCTTCCGTATCAGTTATAGGTTCAGGTAAAATAATATCTTCAGTGCGATGATATGATTCAGATGACATTACCATATCAATAGCGTTCGAGCACATCCTTGATCCTATACCTCTGACAATCGAATGAGAATCTGAATCTACACCTCTCACCATTGCCTCATTAGGTCTCATGACTATTATACCAAGGCCTGATTTATTAGTAGGTATCCATTTGGTATCAACTACTATTGTTTCATTTGTCACCTTACATATTTTCTGAAGGAAAGATATAGGATCTATGAATTCATAAAGAATGCCGGCTGCCAGCGTCACATCGAATTTTATTCCATTTAAAATACACTCATCTAAAAATTCTAGAAGGTCTTTTTTAATAATTTGAAATTTCGAAAGGTCACAGTATGTACTGAGTAATGTAGTACTAGTGTCTGCATAAAATTTCTGCAACTCTACGCCCGTGTAATGAGATGCTCCGTTATTTAATGAGTAGTATCCGGCTGCGCCTATGCATGATCCCAAATCTAATACAGTTTTATTTTTTATTAGTGTTTCGGGTAGTTGAGCGTGTAGTCTATGGGATATACTTTGAAAAGATGTTGTATACTCAGAGCGCAACCGTCTGTTGTCGGTAGTGATGAACTCTGGAGCATTTTTAAATATACCCGTTGTCATTAAACGTTAAACTTCTTCTTCTGATACTAATTCTCTAGTAAATCCATTTTCATCTTGATAAGCATGAATAGGATTAAACAGTCCTTCTAGTAATACTGGGTCGTTTTGATATTCATCCCAAGAATCTTTACTATCCCAAATCATTGTAGTGGTCATTTCTAATCCGTCACTAGACAATGAAGAATCTACTAAAACGCATTTGGTATTCTTGTAGGTGCTTATCCAATATGCCCTAACATAATTAGTAATAGATTCATGTAGCATGTTTCTAAATTCTAATGATGTGTTTGGTCTGGTAACTTTTCGTGTGACTATATACATATATGATTCCTCGGTGTTTATATATTATTTATCACGAAATAATTTATTCTTATCATGATTTATATCAGCATATCCTTGACTAATTATGGATCCGGGATGTTTTTTATCGATTAGTCCATCATGAATTGGGCCGGCTGTTTTTCCTTGCCAGTGAATTGCTGCCGATGACATGGGGACATCATCTGGCCATTTTTCAAAACTCATCAGAGCGAATCCCATAGATTCACGCAAAGCTACTTGGCCACCATGAAATTCACCGTTCTTTAAATTTTCAGATATATCTCCCCAGCTAGTACTAGTTCCAGTTATAGATTTAGTATCTATCTTTCCCCCGCCTAGAGTCATTGTAATAACATCCATTCCAGGATGTGCATGACGTTGAACTGTCAATCCAGGGTGTATCAAATATAGTTCCACTTGATACGGCGGTCTTCTAAAAATACAGATAGCTGTAGCATCGTCTGTTCTAATTACTTCTGCGTCCCAGGGAATCATTAATGGCATTCTCTGGTCAAGATACCAGTTTGTAAAATCTTCAATTGTATCCCATGATTCAGGTATTTCAATGTTTTGAAAATAACTCGCAGGGGAATATTTCTTCCATAAATCTTGTTTTGGGTTCATATATTTGTCTCGTCAGAAATATCTGCATAATCATCATTCACAACGGCATTGGGGAAATGCTCTTTAATCAATTTTGATTGAAGTGGTCCTTGAAGTTCTCCCTTCCATTGAATGGCTGCTGAGGTCATTTCTTCTGGATTTTCCCATCGCTGGAATGCTAAAGTTACAAATCCATTACTAACAATAGAACTAGTGTCACCTCCATGGTACATTCCTGGATCTAGTTTTTTATATGCTTGGCCCCACAGGCGCGATACATTAGTATCAGCTTGCTTTGGTGTTGTGCTGCCGCCGCCCAAATCCATAACAATAACTTCCATTCTAGGATGCGCATGTTTTCGAATATACATTTCTGGATATTCTAAATAAAACTCCACTTGATAATTACCTTTTCTAAAAATACATATAGCAACCGCATCATCACTGCGAATGACGCTTGCATTCCATGGAATCATCAATGGAATTTTAGAATTCATATACCATTCGACAAAATCTTCCAACGTGTCCCAATCTTTAGGTATATCTAAGTTTGCAAAAAAATCAGTTGCATTAAATTGTTTCCAAATTGCTGTGTTCATTATAATCCTTTTGATATTTCTATGTCAGAGGTAATATCATTATCTATGTCATATATTCTGTTTGTATCAATTACCGTGTCGTAACAGTAAGAGTCTGTTATAAATTCTAAGAATGCATCCCTAGACTCCCAAGACAATACTCTAATTGTCGATAATTTATCATCAGAATAAGTTAATGATGATGATACTAATTTTCCAGTCGCTATGAATTTGTGGTGAAAATATTTCTTATATTCATCCGAAGTTTCATACTTTTCAAAATAAAAAGGTATATCTTTTGAACGTCTAGTTTGTTTTTTTGTTACGGTGTACATTTTATTTTTTTACTAAGGTTATAGATATTCTAGTAGTTTCTATTCCAATCACATTATGCGGAATAGAAACATCGAGTTTGTGCCATGTCATTGACGGAATACAAACTCTTTCTATTTCTCTGTATTTAGAATTATTAGGCCTTAATTTGTTGTTTTCATTAAAATAAAAATCATCTGGGTGGTAGAAACAAGTCTCCACTTTATCACCACCGGCATCTATTATGAAGTTGAACGCTTCTGTTCTACCAAAATCTATATGAATTGGTAGACCAGGTTTGATAACTTGAACAGTAGATACATGGGGGAAATCAAAAATTTTATGTGTAAATTCCACTATAGATTGATTAGCCAAAACTTGTTTATACCATGTATGTTTTGGGTCGTAAAATATATTCTTTCCGGTATCTATACTCTCGTAGACTTCACTGATTAATTCAGGCGGAAAAGATTCATGCACATCGATTAAAGAATAATATTGTAAATTTTTACTGTACATTTAATACCCCAAACTTATATATTTTATAATAGTTAATGAACCCAGTGCCATTTACATTTAAATATTTAGGAGAAATGCTATTATAAAGTTGAGTGATTCCGCTTAATACCATATCACTTACAATTGAACCTTTGTGTAATACATGAACCCATGCTTGATCTTTAGTAAAAAATCCTGCATCTGCATCTACTTTTTGGCATTGAAACAATCCATTTGAATACGTAGTAGGGTATATGAAGGGGACAATAATTCTTTGATATATTGATTTATTTGAAAATTTTAAAAGTCTATTAGAAAATTTATTATTTGGCATAAAATTATTTAGTATATCAGCTTTGGTGATAGGATCCCTATCATTATTGATTTCTTGCCAATTTAAATAATCTTGAAATGATGCTGTTGCAATAGCCTTAGGTGTAGCTTTCAACATGCTTATCAAGGGTTTGTTTTCCGGTAATGTTAGTGCTTTGGCTACGACATGAGCTTGTTTTACTAGCAGTTCGGGAAGTCTAGGTGTCCAATAAAATAGAACAGTATCAACATTAGGAAATTTTCTACTATCCGGTATGTTTAAATAATTAATTCCCGAATCGGCCAACACAAAATACAGATTATTATTAGCATCAATTCTAATTATGGGCTTATCAGTTCCGTAAACTAACCCTATTCTTTTCCCTTGTTGTATTAATTTATCAATATGATCTAATCTACCCACGTCTGTAAAATGGGATGTTAAAACCGTGACTATATTACCACATGCATCATAGGTCCATTGCTCATCATTTTTCTCAAGTATGTCATTAAAATAATCATTTATGGTTATTTTAATATTTGGATTTTTACTAGCAATCTCATTAAATAGAGGAAACATTGCATATTTTACTTCTGATATAGTGTTATCCTCAGACAAATTATTTTTATCAAATTCCCAGTGTCGCAGTCCTTCCATTGGGGCAATACCAATTACTTCATCAACATGTATATTGTTGTTCAAAAATGTTCGTATGACATTATTACTGTCTGATCCTCCACTACAAAATACAATTACATAATCATATTCTTCACGTATTTGTTGTGCTCTTATTTTATAGTAATCATCTAATGATAGTTCTGGTTCTACTGTCCAGTTTACTTTATTAAACACATCATCATAAAAATACCAATCGACGTCCGCATTCGTTCTTTGTGCTTCTTGAACTGCTTCAAATTTGCTACTAAATATTTTATCTTTAACTCTGTAATGCCCAATATCATTTTTTTTACTAGTTACCAGCATATGTTTTTCCTGTAATTTCTATCCAGAGTTCATTCAGAGTTCTGTCTACTGTTTGTCTATATGGTAATCCTTTATATTTTGTTTGTAGGAAAGCCTCAAACTCATCGATTAGTGCATCGGTCTTTTCAAACCCTGTTTGTTTTTCTCGAGGTATCAAGTCTGGATAAATTTCTCTAAACCCTGACATTTTAGTAGAATTGATTCCTAACTTACCGTAGATTTCATCATTAACCAGTCGTTCAAACCATTTTAATTTAGTATATGACAATACTAGGCCAGGAGTCCATTTCCACCATTGGTAGATAGCAGTTCTGTTATGTAACATGTTATATTTGTCGCAACCTAGATCATGTTCAAAGTCTTGCGCTAGCCAAATTGCTTTTGAAGTATAATCATCATGCGGTCTATACCATCGTACATCGCTATGACCTATTATTATTAAACCATCTGCGCAATCAGTAAACTTTATATGTGGTAACATTCTAGGTCTATCAATTTGCGAGTCTAAGGACACCTGTTCTGCATCATTTTCATAAAATTTTTGCAAATTGAAATCTACTAAGGTATAGTCAATCTTTAACATTGTGCAAATAGTAATTGCATAGCTCACATCATATATATTTAGGTCATTTTCATATCGTATGATAAAAACCTTAGGATTAGCACCAATTTCAATGTAAGACCTGAGAATCAATTCACTATCAACACCGCCGCTAAAAAATATAGAAGGTCTTAACCCGGGATAATGATCTAATGTACTTCTTGCTGCCTTGTGCAATTCTTCTTTAAAATTTCCAATAAAAGAGTCTGATCTACTATAGAAAGTTTTCAATGGCAACATACTATTCTGCCTACCAAACATTTGTTCGTCACCGTATTGCCATTTATACCAATTGTTTTCACTTGTATACATGTCTATTAGTTCCGAATAGTATGTCCCAGGCTGGGAAGAATAACCCATAGTTAGACGATGACATATGATGGATCAAATGCCACTTACCACTAGTAAGTATAGGTAAATCTACTTTGCTGTTATGTTCAATTGTTTCTTGTATAAAGGCTGCCCATACATAATAGAATACACTGATCCACCATTGACCGGTAACCAATGAGAATAATAATGTCGGAATGACTTCTGTGATCCACAAGTCTATTGTGCTAGTCCAGTCATCATTAAAGAGAAATAAATTAGACCAATGCCATTTAGTATCATGATTGAGTATATATCTGTGATGGTGCATGTGTATCCGGCGGATGACAGGCACTAAATGACATATTCTATGAATCCAATATAACATTAGAGTCCATAGTAAGAAATGCAGTACTATCATCGAGTTTTGATTAGCTTTATAATTAAACCAGAAATATCGAACTCCCACCATTGCTTCTTAAAAGTATAATCTTTAGGAAATCTATGATGATTGTTATGCCAGGCTTCTCCCCAACTAGGGATAGACCATAACCAATTATTTGTACTCTGGTCATTAAGATTGTAACTACGATATCCACCTAACCATTTAGGATTGTGCCCTACATAATTTACTACATTGCTCATAAGACCGGTGACTAGTGCAGGAGCCCAATGGAAGAACACCATTAAATAAAATCCACCGATCATAAACAATACAAGACTATATAATGCAACTATTGCAAAGTAATAACGATGCAGAAATTGTTGGAACTTGTCAGTGACTAAACCACGCATACGCCACTTAGTGTCACTGTTTACTTCATTTACATAATCCAATGTGAATATACGCAACCCTTTATACATGGGGCTATGAGGATCTTCTGGTTTATCGCTCTTTAAGTGATGATTGATGTGAATCGCTACCCAAGCCAATGGGCTACCTGTACCTGCAAAACACCCTAACACAGACAATATTTTAGTCAATATTGGATATGTTGTATAACTGTTGTGGGTTAGATGTCTATGGTACGTAACTACTATCCCTAAACATCCGTATAAAAAGTAACCCAATAGTACTAACAATAAGGTGTCAGTTGTTATGCCATACATTCCAAATGCAAATATAGTCCCCACCAAGGTGAGTAACATAAATATTTGCGCGCCTTTAGTACTAGATGATAAGTAGGATGTCATGATTATATTTATCTAGAGAGTAAATATAGAATCCTTTTCTTTACTCTAGTTATATTTTTATTTGTCGCTCCTAATCAATGAGATTAAAGTTACCAACGGATCAAACTCGAATGATCGAACTTTAGTGGATACTTTTTCAGCCCTAGCATGATGATTGTTGTGCCAAGCATCACCCAAAATAAAGGGCCACAAATAAATATTATTCGTGCTACGATCTCTAGTCTCAAAATTTCTATGACCGTATGTGTGAGCAAAGTAATTAAATGCTACTTGAGAAATGCTTACTATAAAAATAGGAATAGCCCAACCATAAAACACTAAATTATAATCTATGATAGACAACAATATTAAGAAACTGAGTATAAACAAAAGATAGTATTTGTCTATGTTTATATGAGCCGGTGTTAATAATTCTTTCACAATAAAATAATTAATTTTTTCATTTTCCTGTACCGGTTTAAAACCTATAAAATTAAAATTTTCATTGTGCGGGCTATGCGGGTCTTTTTGTGTGTCAGACGTTGCATGGTGAATACGATGTATATATACCCATCCCAATGGACTTCCACGACCTGCTAAAATAGCAAACGTTGTGAAGGACCATTTAACAACCGAATTTAGTTTAAAACTTTTATGACTGTAATAGCGGTGTAACATCATACTGATTCCTAAGACGCTATAACAGTAAAACATAACCACTGACAGTAATGCGTACATCCAAGAAAATTCTGCAACAAACAGACACGATATAATAAGTCCTATTGACAGTAGTTGGATGATGCGTAATGTGTTTGGTGAAGAGGATAAGATTTTCATTATATATTTATTGTATTCATACTATGGGATATTAAATAGAGTATGAACAATATATTATTACTACCAATTGATCTGCCCAAACTAGAATTAAATAGAGATAAGGTATTATCATATTTTGATGCACGTAAAAAAAGACACCAGGATTGGAATTGGGTTAACTTTAAAAAGTCAAATCAACCAATTGATCCAGAGTTATTAGAACTTTTTCCGGATTTAGACAAAAAACTAAGGGATATCCCGCTAGTGGATTACGATAACGGTGGGCATTTTGATTTTAGAGAGCAGATTGTTAATAATAAACCACACCAAGATCCTGCCACTAAGGCTATAGCAGGTGTTAATCTAGGACCTACTGCTTATAAAAATCTAGTAATGCGAGATGTATTAGAGACATTTTATGTCTTACCTAATTCTACTAACCCTGACATAGTACAATATGATGCAAGACCCAGGGAAGAATTAAATCCGGTATTTCCTATAATCCCGGAGTCAACTGATTGGTTTGTATTAAACAATCACCTAGGATACCACGGGTCATTTTTGGCCCCTGCAAATTATAGAAAAATTACGTTGTTTATCTCAGGCAAGATAGATCCTGACAGGCATTTATCGCTTATAAATAGAAGCATCGAAAAATATAAAGATTACATCATCTACAATTAATAGTACTCTATGAAAATTACACGTTACTTAGACTTAGTGGACAATACTATTTTTTTTAATTTTTTAAAAACAGAATCACTTGAGATAGAACAACCTGCATCTGTAAATATTTGGGCAGAGGATTGGGAAACAAATACACATACTCTACCTTATATATTAACTAATACCAAACGATTCGACGGAATAAATGGAGAGTTTTATATATTGCACGAAAATGATAAAATCATAGCATGTAGCGGGGTGTACATCAGTGACTTCAATGACAAAATCGCAATCGCCGGAGTCCGAACTTGGATTAGTAAAGAATTCAGACACCTATCTTTAAGCAAAGATTATCTATTAGTAGAACAGAAAAAATGGGCCGTGAGTAAAGGTATGAAATTGATAGCACTATCCTTTAACGAATACAACAAGAATATTATAAACATTTTTAAGCGCAATCGATTAGGTGAGAAGGCTGGTAGAATTAATAATCGTGAGCCAAAAAATATTTTTTACAATGGATTGAATGAGGTGAGTTTCCTAGTCAATATTCAATATACCCCTCAATGGGTTGTATATGAAAAAATCGATGATACTTTTGATTTTGATTGGTCTACATTAAAATGACACCTGTCTCTGTGCCATTGGTGTTTCCTAAGGTTGTACCTAATAATTGGGATATATGGAATAAAGTATGGGAACAAAATAAAAAGTATGTTTTAAAAATAGCACCCACCAAAAATGCAGGACAGGTGCCATGGATAGGATTTGATATCTATGTAAAGCCCGACGTAGATGCAACTAACATCATAAAATATAAGTGTAAGAATCTAAACTGCCCAGAACTATTTCCATCTTTGTTTGATAATTTAGATAAATTACCTATTGAGTTGCATGTAGTTCGTGTATTGCAAAGTTTGAATAGCGTTCCTGCTCATCATGACTTTGCTGTAGAATCGGAATATCATTCGGTCAGAAGTTTGTTAGTTGATGATAATCCAACACAAACATGGTGGTATGAAGATAGGAACAATAATAAACATTACCTATCATTACCTGAAGAAACTAACACATGGTGGTATGACGATTCAAAATTAAAACATGGAACTGATTTCAATCTACAATATAGAAAACAACTAATAATGTATCGGGGACCTGTGAAGAAAGAATCTGTAAATAATATTATTTCAGGGGGTATAGCAAAATACCCAAATCATATACTGTATATATAAATCATGCAAGTTATTTTATTCACTGATATAGCTGATACTGTAGGGTATGGTAAGTACGCAGGCACCTACAAAGTTGCAACCGAATTAAGAAAATCCGGATACTCTTGCCAAGTTGTAGATTTGTTCAGTAAATACACTTATACTGAACTTGAATCAATCATCAATAAATTCGTAACCAGCGAGACTATTCTAATTGGGTTTAGTTGCACTTTAATGGAAAAACGAATTGGTTCTACTGTACATAACTTTGGTCGTGTTGATAGTGAAGTTGAAAGTCTGATGAGTTACGCCAAATCAAAGAATTCAAAGATTAAAGTTGTGGTAGGAGGTGCTAGAATCACAAGTAATGTAGGTTGGTCTTTTGTTGACTATGCAGTGATTAATAAGGGTGATATTGCTATTGTAAAGTTAGTAGAACATTTGTTATATGGCACAAATTTACCTGCTATAAAAACTGACCCAATAATTATCATCGATGGTAGTAGTGAAGATTATTTCTATACACAAGAGCAATTTGCTAGTAGTAAAATAATATTTGAAGAACAAGATATTATATTACCGGGGGAATGTTTACCGATTGAGGTAGCTAGAGGATGCATCTTTAGTTGTGCATACTGTCATTTTGATTTAATAGGAAAGCGTATAGGTGACTGGCAAAAGACTGAAGCATCATTGCGTGATGAAATGATACGTAATTACGAGATGTTTGGCACGACTCATTATATGGTCAGTGATGAATTAGTTAATGAGAGTCTTCCTAAGATGGAATTGATTCATAAAGTGTTTACTTCTTTACCTTTCAAAGTTACCTATACAAGCTATGCACGGTTAGATTTGATATCAGCCTTCCCGCAAATGCGTGAGATGATACTAGAGAGCGGGGCTGTTAGTATTGCGTTTGGCATTGAAACAATGAATGATGTTGCAGGAAAGAAGATAGGCAAAGGATTGGGTAGTATACGCACAAAGGCTGCACTAGCTCATTGTGCTGAAACCTGGAAAGGTAAGATCATTACTAGTAGTAACTTTATTATGGGGTTGCCTGGGGAAAGTGAAGAAAGTATGAGAAGTACAATTGACTGGTTAGTAAGCGATGAATGTACGTTAGATATATTTGG
>JACCED010406334.1_pt1 | contig 14602 bp, 14 predicted proteins | sample 7455021 | NCBI WGS metagenome assembly JACCED01 (sample SAMN15323456, study PRJNA562643) | freshwater metagenome | isolation source: river surface water | place: USA:Blue River Watershed | collected 2017-08-19 | reverse complement strand
GAAAAACAACGAACTAGAGCGGGCCGCGTGAAGCCATGTGAACGCAACACGACCTAGGGGAAACGCTCCGCCAGAGCAGCCCGCACAGCGGCTATTACGCCGGCCCAATCACCAGGGCTTTCCTGCCGGAACAGGCGCAGATTGGGATACCAAGGCGTATCCTCGCGTCCCATCAGCCAGCGCCAATCCGGGTTGAAGGGCAGCATCACCCAGCATGCGCGGCCCATATTGCCGGCCAAATGCGCAAGGCTTGTATCCACCGAGATGATAAGATCCATCTCGGCCACCAACGCGGCGGTATCCTCAAAATCCACGATTTCGTCGTCAAATACGCGCAGCTGCACCGCGCCCTGCAACGCGGCTTTGTCCGCTTCAGGCAAGGCCTTCTGAATGCCGAACCACGCCGCGCGCGGATCGCACAACGCCAAGGCGTCCGACAGGGTCAAAGAACGGTTTCGATCATTCGCATGGCCAGCACTGCCCCGCCAGGAAAGCCCCACGCGGGGCAGTCTTGCCGGGCCCAAGCGCGCAGCCCAAGCCGCGCGACGGGTAGCTTCGGCTTCCCATCGTGGTGGCGGGGGGATGGCATCCAGCCGGGTTCCCAAGGCCTGCGGCAGGCTCATCAAAGGGCATTGCAGCACTGCAACTGCCGGCGGGCTTTCCACCACGGGCACATCCGGCAAAACCCGCCTTACCAGCGGCGCCAATGCCGGCTGCACCATCAGGGACAAGACCGCGCCTTTGGCCTGCACCAGCGGCACATAGCGAAGGAATTGCAGCGTATCCCCAAAGCCCTGTTCCCAATGCAGCAGCATTTCCTGGCCCGCGATCTCCTGCTGGCCGGTCCAAAGAGGCAACCCGAAATCAGTTTGGCCTACAGGTATTTTCTTGCGTTTACGTGCCTCATAAAGTGTCCAGCCTGTCGCCATATCCCCTAGCAACAGGCAGGTCAGGGCCTTGTTGAATTGGGCTTCCGCCATATCCGGCGCCAAACGCAAGGCACGGTCATAGCATTGCCGCGCCGCCGCATGGTTTCCTAAAGCAGCCTCCGCCAGGCCAAGATCATTCCAGGCAACGACATGTTCTGGTGCCGCCTCAAGCGTGCGGCGATAAGCGGCGGCGGCTTGCGCATAAGCACCGCGCTTCCAAAGCAGTCCGCCTGCATTGTAGTGGGCCGCGGCATTCCCCGGGTCGAGCAGCGCCGCCCGGCGATAGCTTTCAAGGGCGGCATCCTCCTGCTCCAAGCCCAGTTGCGCCAAGCCTTGATTGTTCCAGGCTTCCGCAAAATCGGGCGCCAAGTGGATGGCTTGGCCCGCCGCATCCAGCGCGGCCTGGTAATCCTGCATATCGAGCAAAATAGCGGCGCGATTGCTATGCGCCGGGGGGAAGCGGGGATTGAGCGCAATGGCCTGATCCAAGGACGCCAGGGCGGCGCCGGGATCACCCATTTTTTTGTAAAGCAGTCCCTTATTCAAAAACCCGCCAAAAAACGCCGGGCGCGCGGCCAGGGCTGCGTCAAAATCCTGCATGGCCTCAGCCAAGGCGCCGGCTTCCATGCGCGCCACGCCACGGTCATTCAAGTAATCGGCATGGCCAGGTTCCAAGGCGATGGCGCGACTGAACGCCGTGACGGCTTCCGCCTGCCGTCCCAGTGCTTGCAGGCTTTTGCCCAGGCCATGAAAAACCGGATGGGCGCGCGGGTCCAGGCGAGCCGCCTTCTGAAAGGCCTCTACCGCATCGCGCCATTGGTTCGCCTGGAAACAGGCATAGCCGAGCGTGGCCGCCAGCATGGCATTGCGCGGATCAGCCTGGGCGGCTTTTTTCAGCCATCGCAGGGCTTCGGGCATTTGCTGGCGCTGCAGGCAGATGACGCCAAGCATATGCAAAGCGCCCGGATGGCGCGGCGCAGCGCGCAACAGCGCTTCAGCGCCCGCCTGTGCGGCATCCAGCCTTCCCTGCTGCAAGGCGATTTGCGCCTGCCCCCAAAGGGCGCCCGGTGGCATCATGGCACAGCCCTTCGTCGCAGGACGCACCGCACCGGAGGAGGCATCAGCTTCCCGCTGATTGGCTCCGCAATTCCCGGGCGCGCATCAGCACTTTGTCTTCCAATTCCGCCGCGGTGGAGCTGCTGACCGGGGCATCCACCCAGCCGCCTGCGCCACGCACCTGCCGGAACAGGGAAATGCGGACCCCGTCGGAGCGCAATTGCCGCCCGAGCACATAGGCCGTGGCCTTGAAGCGTTCATTGCTGACACCGCCAGGCGCGTGCCAATCCGTGATGATCACCCCGCCGAAGGGGTCAACCGAGGACAAGGGCATGAAGGACAGCGTATCGAGCGTGGCGCGCCAGAGATAGGCATTCACGCCCAGGCCACCACCGCCCCGGCCATCTTCACCGCGGCTTTTTTCGTTATCACCAAACAGGGTTATACCACCCGAGGTCCCTGCCCCGGATGTCGCGCGCAGCAGTTGTTCCCGGCGGCTGCCGGTATTGTATTCATCGCGCTCCACCTCTCGGATATTCGAAGCTGCGTCCCCGCTACAAGCGCCAAGCGCCAAGGCGGCAAAACAAACAGCCAGAACGGATAAGGGGGCAAAGCGGATGTTCGAACGGTTCATAATGGTCTTCTAGCCCAGATTGTCCTGCCCTGAAAAGTGAAAGGGCGGCAGGGTTTCCCCCACCGCCCTTTTGCCGAATGATCCAGAGATCAGAAGGCGACGCGCACCCCGGCCACGAGGACCTGGATGTTGCGGGTATTGTCGCCCGCACCGAACTCAGCCAGCTTCGTGCCGGTCGCCGCAGGGGTACCGAAAGGCACGTTCTTGTCTTCGATCTGGTTCCAGTTCGCAAACAAGGTCATGCCCGGCGCCATAACGTACTGGGCACCGATGCCGAGGTAGGTCTGGGTACGATCTTCGACCGCAGCGCCGTTATCCTGCGTGCCAGAACCGTACATCACACCCAAACCAAGCGCTCCGATGGTGTAGGTACCGCCGATGACCCAATGCTTGCTGCCATCGAGGCCCTTCGCCAAAGCGGCACCAGCCGGGGCTGAGCCGTTATAATTGCCCCAAGTGTATTCGCCACCCACAGCGAAGCCATAGGCGCGCACCACCAAGCCACCGGAATAGGCGGTGACGTTCTGCGCTTTCGTAGCGATCGGTGCGCCGGTTGCGGATTGGCGCGCAGCGTCAGCGAATTGGGCCACGAAGGAGGCCGCGACGCCAACATCACCAAAGGTACCGCGATAACGGAGCGCCGCGGAGATTTCGTTGGTCAGGCCTGTGAAGTCACGCTGGAACGCATTGGTGGCCGTTGCGGTGAGGAAGTTTTCACCTTCATTACGGTTCGGAGAGTAGGAGATACCGGCATCGAAGCCCATGAACTGCGGTGACAGGTAAATGAGCTTTGTGGAGTCATTGCCGTCGTTCACGCCGGACATGACATAAGGCGTGCCGTTGACAGAATTGACCGTGAATTCATCCCACGCATCATCCGTGCCCATCCACAACACGGACGGACGGCGCACCTGCATCAAGGAAGCAGCGCTGTCTTCCTGACCAAAGCGGAGTTCGCCCCAGCCACCTTTCACGAAGCCATAGAGTTCATCATAGTCAATGCCCGTGCCAGTGCCGGCATTGGTGACCATGGTATCCATCTGCAATTCGAACATGGCGCCATAGCGCATGCCGTTGGCGGCGATGCCATCGACATAAACGTTCAGTTCGGCTTCGGTACGGAAATCGCTACGCTGACGGCCTTGGGCGCTGTTCACCGCTGCAGGATAGGTGAGCGAGGACGCGGCAGCGCTACCCGGCAGAGCGGTTGCAGCAGAGGGCGCAACCTTGGTGTTGTTGAAGGACCAGTTGCGGAAATAACCCTTATCCGCATCGTCCTGGACATTGCCATAGCTGAAATCGAAGAAGCCACCCAGGCGGACAACCAAACCGCTGGTCGTCGGCGTTTCCGGACGGTTCGGCACGCCATCCGCGCCATGCGGACCGGCGCCGGTCACGCCAACCGGGGTCATGTAGGTCGCGGCGGCGGTGCCGGCGGGCGCCACGGATGTGGCGGGCAGCGGCGGCGGGGTGGCAGGTGCCGGCGCTGCGGCGGGACGGGCCGCGGCAGCCGGGCGGGCAGCCGGACGGGCCTGCTGCGCGAAGGCATCCGGCGCAATCAGCGCCAGACCGACCACAGCGGTTGTCCCCAGAAGAATTTTACGCATTTAAGTCCTCCTCATCGGAGGCGCTCTTGTTTTTATAATATTTTTCAGATAATTAAGATGAATTAGGACATAGGAGAGCAGGAATTACATACCAAATACATCAAAAAAACGTCATCGAATGCGCGGGAATTATAATAATACAAAAAATTCAAATACTTATGAATTTCAATGAAATTACATTCCGCCAATGTGGCGTTGCATTACATACATTTTTCATATTTTCCCGAATACTAGGCGCTGTTTGGGTGGGATTATTATTGTTTAAATATCAGATAAATTTGGTTTTTTCAGTTTTTGCAGTATAAAAACATTAGCCTATGAACAATGCCGCCGACACCAACACCAGCCCCTGTTGCCCACCGCCCCAAGGTTCGCCATGCCATCGCATGCCCTGACCGGTGACTTCATCGCGCGCCTGCGCGACACCCCGCCGCAAACTGGCCTGGTGACTTTCTTTGATACCGATATCAAAGGCTTCATGCTGGAACTGCGCGCCAGCGGGACCGGTACCTATTATTTCCGCTACCGTGACGCGGGCCAGAAAATCCGCCTCAGCCGCATCGGCAAGATGGACCAGATCTCGCTGTCGGATGCGCGGGCCAAGGCTTATCAACTGCGCCAAATGCTGCGCGATGGCGCAGACCCCAAGGCGGAAGCGCATCGGCTGCGGGATATGCCAAGCTTTGGCACCTTCATCACCGAACGCTACCTGCCCTATGCCAAAACGCGCAAACGCAGCTGGCGCTGCGATATCAGCATCATCAAGGTGCATCTGCTGCCGTATTTCGCCAATTATCGGCTCAGTCGCATCGCGCGCCCGGATGTGATCGCCCGGCATAATGCCATACGCGAAGCCGGCTATTCCGCCAGCACCGCGAATTTGGCGCTGATCCTGCTGCGCTTCATCTTCAACTGCGCCATCCGCTGGGAAATCCTGCCACAGGGCGCCAACCCCACCCAGGGCGTTGCCCTGTTTGAAAACAACAATCAGCGCCAGCGTTATCTGACCGAAGCGGAATTGCAGCGCCTGCTCACGGAATTGGACAGGAACCATAACCGGCAGGTCTGCGATGCCATCAAGCTTTTGCTGCTGACCGGGGCGCGCAAGCATGAAATCCTGGAAGCACGCTGGGAATATGTCGATTTCAAGAACCGGCTGCTGACGGTGCCACTCTCCAAATCCGGCAAGCCGCGGCATATTTCGCTTTCCGATTCAGCGATCCAGTTGCTGGAAAGCCTGCCCCGGCCAGCGGGGGTGGATTGGCTGTTTCATAAAACCGGCACGAATACGCCGCGCAAATCCATCGCCACCGCCTGGGCTTCCATTCGCGAAAACGCCAATATCCCGGATGTGCGCGTGCATGATCTGCGCCATAGCTTCGCAAGTTTTCTGGTCAATCAAGGGCGCTCGCTCTACGAAGTGCAGCGCCTGCTGGGCCATGCCAATAGCAAAACCACCATGCGCTATGCCCATTTGTCACAACAGGCGCTGGTGGAAGCGGCCAATGTGGTGGGCCGCGTGGTCAGCGCATCCCAGGCACCGGCCCCAGAAGCCAAACCGCCACAACGCCAGGCGCCGCCAAAACCCGCCCCCATGCGCGCAGAAGAACAATTGCAGTGCCGGGCCAAAAAGCTCTTCAGCCTGGATCAGCCAGGCCAGGAATAGGCTTCAGGCCGGCGCCATCAGCCGCAATAAGGCCGCCGAGGCCAGCCGCGCCATGGCGTTATCCGCCCGGCTGGTCAGCGCCATCGGCACACGCAGCCCCAAAACAATCCCGGCCGATTCCGCCCCGCCCAAATAAGCCAATTGCTTGGCGAGCATATTCCCGGCCTCAAGATCCGGCACCAGCAGGATATCCGCCTGCCCCGCCACCGGGGATTGAATGCCCTTCGCCGCCACCGCGACCGGGCTGATGGCGTTATCGAAAGCAAGCGGCCCATCCAGCACACCGCCCGTGATCTGCCCAAGCTCGGCCATTTTACAGAGTGCTGCGGCATCCAAAGTGGCCTGCATCTTGGGGGTCACGGTTTCCACCGCCGCCAGGATCGCGACCTTGGGTGTGGCGATCCCGATCGCCTGCGCCAGCTTGATGGCGTTGCGGATGATATCCGCCTTGGCTTCCAGATCGGGCGCGATATTCACCGCCGCATCGGTAATGATCAGCGGGCGGGGGTAAAGCGGCGCATCCAGCACAAAGGCGTGGCTCACGCGGCGTTCGGTGCGTAGCCCCGCTTCCTTGGCGATGGCGGCGCCCAATAATTCATCGGTGTGCAGGCTGCCCTTCATCAAGGCCGCCGCACGGCCTTCCCGCACCAGCGCCACCGCCGCTTCGGCCGAAGCATGGCTATGTTCCGTGCCAATCAGCGTCATGCCGGAAATATCAAGGGATTCCTTGGCGGCGATGGCGCGAATGCGGGCTTCGGGTCCGGTCAGGATCGGCGTGATCAGCCCCTGCTGCGCGGCCAGGATGGCACCGCGCAGGCTTTCCGCATCGCAGGGATGTGCAACGGCAGTCGGCACCGGCGGCAGGGCGCGGCAACGCGCGAAAAGATCTGCCATCACCTTGCCGGCATGCGGACCAAGCCCGGTCATTTGCGGCAGCGCGCGTTCTTCGGCGGTGGCGGGTGGCATCACCTCAACCTCGCCTTCCGCCAGCACCACGCCCCCAGGCCCAGTCACGCGGCAGCCGAGCCGCGCCAACCCCGCCGCCTTATCCAGATCCAGGACAACAAGCCCGGTTTTCAGCGCATCGCCTTCCGCCATGCTACCGCCATAGCGGAGCTTCTCGGCAATGATGCGGCTGCCCGGCCCGGGAAACCGCGTGGTGATGACATGGGCAATCAAGGCACTCGCCGCCCGGGCGGGGACGGCCTTGTCATCCAGACCGAAGAGCACGGAAAACGCCGCAACGCTTGACGCGTTCAGCCGATCCTCCGCCTCAAACACCTCACCGCGATCAAGTTCAGCAAGCGGCTTGGCGCGTCGGATATTGAGCATGACAAACCGCCTTTCCGGTCAGCGCGATCACCGCCAGCGGCGATGCATCCAAAGCCATTGGCCGGGATATTCCCGCACCCAGCTTTCAATCACTTCATTCATTTTTTGCGTGGCGGCATTGATATCAATCAAGCCCTCGGCATCGCGCGGGAGGGTGATTTCCTCGGTCAATTCCAGACGAAAGCGCCCGCCCGGCAGGCGTATGGCGCGCGCGCCATGCACCGGGCAATCATAGCGCCGCGCCAATTGCGCGAGCAGCGGATTGGCCGCCGCTTCACGCCCCATGAACATGACGCGCGGGCCGCGCCCGAAACGCTGATCCACCAACATGCCGATATGCTGCCCGGCTTCCAAAGCACGCGCCAAACGGAGCGGCGCGCCCATGCCGGCGGGCACCAGAACGCCCATGCTATCCTTGCGAAGCCTGAGGATTTCCCGCGCCACAGCGGCATTATTCGGTGTACGATACAGCACGGCGCTATCAATGCCATGCTTGGCCGCCGCTACCGCCGGCAATTCCCAATTCGCGAGATGGGCGGAAAAGACGATGGCGGGCTTCCCGTCATCGCGCAGCCTTTCATAAAGTGCCACGGTTTCAGGGGATGCGCTGATATGCCCGCCAGGCTTCGGGTTGTCGGGATCAAAATCCCAAATCCGGTCCATATGGACATATTCGCAGGCCGTGCGCCCCAGATTGTCCCAGGCTTCGCGCAATATGGCGGCGCGTTCTGCCGTGGATTTTTCGGGGAAGGCTGCCGCGATATTATCCCGCGCAATGCGATGCGCCGGCGTGATTGGCCCCAGATTGCGCGCCAGAAAGGCGCCAAAGGCCGGGCCGAAATTGGGGCCCATCAGGCGCAGCAGGCCAAAGCCTGCGCGCAGCAAAAGCCCGATCAGAAAATTCATCCGCGTCGCGCGGTGCGCTTCACAGCGTCACCACGATCTTGCCGAAGACGCGGCGGCTTTCCAGCCGCTCAAGCCCTTCCGAGAAACGCTCCAAAGGCACCACCGTATCCAGCACCGGCAGAATGCCGCGCGCCATTTTCGCATAGCCATCGGCGATATTGCGCATGGAAGCGCCAAAGGACCCGAAGATGCGGAGCTGACGCTGGAACAGCATCATCAGATTGGTTTCCGCCGAAACGCCCGATGTGGACCCGCAGGTCACCAGCCGCCCACCCATTTTCAGCGACAGCAAACTACCGCTCCAGGTCGAAGCGCCGACATGTTCAAACACCACATCCACGCCGCGCTTGCCGGTCACGCGCCGCGCCACGGTCGGGAAATTCTGCGTGGAGTAATTCACCACATGATCGGCGCCCAATGCCTTGGCCTTGGCGCATTTCTCATCATCGCCCGCGGTCGCGATCACGGTGCAGCCCAAATCCTTGGCAATGCGTACCGCCACCGTGCCAATGCCGGAACCGGCGGCATGGATCAGGATGGTTTCACCCGCTTCCAATTTCGCATTGTCGAACAGCATATGTTCGACGGTGGAAAAGGTGATCGGCCCGCAAGCGGCATCTTCGAAGGAAAGCCCATCCGGCACGCGCACCAGCAGGCGCGCATCCTGGTTCATCAACTCCTGCGCGAAGCCATCCAAATGGAAGCCCTTCACGCCGCCAACATCTTCGCAAAGATTATCGCGTCCTTCACGGCACGCCTTGCAGACGCCACAAGTCGCGGCACCATAGGGCGCGACATGATCGCCGATCTTCCAGCCCGTCACGGCAGACCCAACCGCAACAATCTCCCCCACCGCTTCCGCGCCCACCGTCAGCGGCAGGTTGCGCTTGGCGAAGGCCATGCCGCGAAAGCCCCAGACATCAATATGGTTCAGCGCCACGGCGCGGATGCGAATTTGAACCTCATGCGCGGCAGGCGGCGGCGGCGGCGCCACATTTTCCAGCCGCAGATCACGATCCCCATGCAGGCGAAGCGCGCGCATCATGGCGCGGCACTCAGCAGCAGGCACACATTCTGCCCGCCGAAGCCGAAGGAGTTTGAAAGCACATGGCGCAAGCCCGAGACCCGGCGCGCCTCATTCGGCACCACATCCAACCCAAGCGTCGGGTCCGGTTCCACATGATTGATGGTGGGCGGCAGGATCTGATCGCGCAGTGTCAGCAGGCTGAAGGCGGCTTCAATCGCGCCAGCGGCGGAAAGCGTATGGCCGATCATGGATTTATTGGAGGATATCGGCGGCGGCGCCTCACCAAATACGGCGCGCATGCCAAGCGCTTCCATCTTGTCATTCTCCGGCGTGCTGGTGCCATGGGCATTCACATAGCCAATATCGCCTGGCTGCAAGCCGGCATCGGCAATGGCGTTCCGCATGGCGCCAATAATGGATGACCCATCGGGGTTTGAGCGCGTGCGGTGGAAGTTATCCGCCCTTTCGCCGCAGCCACTCACCAGGCCAATCACGGTCGCACCCCGCGCGCGGGCATGGTCCAGATCTTCCAGAATAAGCGCCGCCGCGCCTTCGCTCATCACGAAACCATCGCGGGATTTCTCGAAGGGGCGTGATGCCTTGGTGGGGTCTTCATTGCGCGAGGATAGTGCGGAGAGCAGCGAAAACCGGATCACCGCTTCCGGCTGCACCGATCCATCCGTGCCGAGCGCAATGGCAGATTTCGCCTCGCCGCGCTGGATGGCTTCAACACCAAGCTGAATGGCGGAAGCGCCGGTGGCGCAGGCGGTGGTAATGGCAATTGGCGCACCCTTGGTGCCAAAGCGCAAAGCGAGCCTTTCGCCGACACCGCCATACAAAAACGTCTCATACAAATCGCGCTGACCGATACTCGCGACCGAAAGCGCCGCATGGCCATTGCCACCCGCACGCCGGGCGAGTGCCACACGTTGCGGCCATTCCATCTCAACCGGCGGCATGCCGAGCATGAGCGGTCCATCAAAGGCGCCTTCCTTCATGCCCGCCGCAACCAGTGCTTCCGCAATTGCGGCAGCGGCCATGCGTTCCACGCGCACCGGCGCGGGTACGGGTGCGCCGCCGGCGATTTCTTCCGGCAAATCCACCGTGCCGGCGATGGTGGTTTGCAGATGATCAGTGGCGAAGCGGCGAATGCGCGTAATGCCAGACGTACCCGCCAGCAGCGCCGCCCAATTCTTGTCCAACCCCCAGCCGAGCGGGCTCACCAGCCCAATCCCCGTCACCGCCACCAAGGGGCGGCCCAGATGATCCTTCATGGCGCTTTCTCCAGCAGGGCAAGCGCTTCACCGCGCCATTGGCCGAAGCCGGTGACCAGAATGCGCTCCACCGCGCCATCGCCCTGATCGGCGGGGTCCATCGCCGGATAAAAACCACCGCGCGACAGCGCGAGTGCCGCGAGCGCGACATTGGCCGGGAAACTCGCCTCCACCCCATGCCCCAGCAATGAGGCACTGCGCCGCACCGGCACGCTGCCAAGCCCAGCGAGGAAGGCTTCTTCTTCAACGCGCGCTTCCGCGACACCGGTCATGCCGGAAATCACGCCAAGCCCGGCTTGTGGCGCTGCCATGCCTTGCCAAAGCGCCTTGGCTGCTGCGGCGCTACCGCCACCGCTGCGCTGATGCGCTGCGTCGCTCGCAATGCCACCAATCCGCGCCAGCGCTGTGGCGCCGCGTGCGCGTGCATGTTCTGCCGTTTCCAACACCAAAAACGCCGCCATGCCGCCCAGGATCAAACCGCCCGCATCGCCACGCGCGGAAACCGGCGCGTAATCGCCCTGCCACAACACGCCGCCCGGCGCATAAAGCAGCACCATATCCCAGCGCTGAGACGCAAAAGCGCCGCCCACCAAGGCAATCTCGCCACGCCCTTCCGCCAAGCGCGCGGCGGCGATGCGGATGGCGTCCGCTGCCGCTTCCTCTTCGCCCATCAGCGTGCGCGATGATCCCGTCACGCCATGCACGATCGAGATATTGCCCGCGAGCAGATTGGAAAGCTGCGCCAGAAACAGTGTCGGCCGCAATTCAGTCGCCAGCTTTTCATTGAGCAGCGCGCCGGAGGTTTCCGGTGTGGCGCTGGTGAGTGCGGCCGTCATCGCCTCATCTACCGCGATGTCACGTTCCCCGCCGCCAGCGGCCACCACCAGATGCATATCGGAAACCAGGCCGCGCGCCCCGGCATGGTCAATCGCAAGCCCGGCGGCATAGGTGCCAAGCCGCTGCCAGGGTTCCATCTGGCGCTGATCACCCTTTTTCGGGATTTGCGCATCAAGGCTGAGTGCCGGCAACGGATGCACCGGGAAGGGCGCGAAGCTTGTCGCATCCACCACAGGCTTGGCGCCCTTGGTCAAAGCTTCCCAATGCGCCTCAGGCCCCTCACCCAAGGAGGAAACCAAACCAATCCCGGTAATGACGACATCGCGCCTTGTCATAGCAGCCCCAATTCCCGGCCCCGCCCGCGCATGGCATCCGCCAATTCCGGCGCGGGGTAATCCATGATGCGGAAGGTCAGTTCCGCATCGGTGATGCGCTTGCCATCGGCTTCAATCCGCGCCTCGGTCACCGCAAAGCCTGAACCATCATGCAGGCGCTTGGCATGTACCCGCACCGCCGTGCCGGGGCCGATGAAGCTGCGGAACTTCGCTTCCTTCACCGCCATCAGAAAGGGCATGCGCGCAAAGCCCATCAGATCCAGCAGCAGCCAGCCGGAAGCCTGCGCCATGGTTTCCACCAACAGCACACCAGGCATCAGCGGATGGCCGGGGAAATGCCCTTCAAACACCGGGGAAGCATCCGGGATGCGGCTTTCCACAATGATGGCATCGCCTTCGCGCGCTGCCACCCGATCTATCATCTGGAAATATTCCAGGCGCATCGCGTCAGGGATCCGTGGTTTCGGCGGCGCGTGGCTTGGGAATGCGGTCAGCCGGCCTTGGCCGCGACCAGCTCATCCACACGCTCGGCCAGATTCTTCATGACGAAGTATTTTTCCGCCGGTGCATTGCCCGCATTCACTTCCTGCGTCCAGGCTTCCACCGGCACCTTGATGCCGAAGGCCTTGTCTATGGCGAAGACGATATCCAGGAAGTCCAGGCTATCAATGCCAAGATCATTGATCACATGGCTATCGGGCAGGATCTTATCCCGCGGGACTTCGCTGTTTTCAGCGATGATATCGGCGATACGGTCGAAGGACGAGGCCATGCGAGGCCCTCCATGCAGAATCAGGAGTGAAGGATCGAGGGGTTCTTTGGCCCGAAAGGGGGCCAAAGGCAAGCGAAGGCTTCAAGAAGGGGCCAGACTTGCCCCCCGCCGATCAATGCGCGTGACCGCGCGCCCCGGCCGCCTCAACACTCAGCATCACCTGCACTTCCCCGGCCCGTTCGAACCTCAGGGTCAGCGGCACGCTGGCCCCCTGGCGGAGCGGCTCATTCAGCCCGATCAGCATGATATGCAGCCCGCCGGGGCGAAGCTGCACGGTCTGGCCCGGCGGGACAGGGATATCCCCGACCGGGCGCATGCGCATGACATCGCCTTCCCGGATATGGGTATGGAGTTCCACCACGCGGGCGGCCGGGCTGGCGGCCGAGACCAGCCGATCAGGCGCCGCGCCGTTATTGCGGAGCGTCAGGAAGCCCGCGCCATTGGCATTGGCCCCGGCAGCGCGGGTCCAGGGGCGCCCAACCAGGATATCGCCGGCCGTGACATCCTGCTGCGCGAGCGCGGCGCTGGCGGGCAGGCCAAGAATAAGCGCGCCCAGGGCGCGGCGGTTCACATGGGACATGGGTTTCTCCTTCTTTTCAGGGGCTTCAGCCGCGCGGCGCTGGGGCAATGCCGCCCAGCCTTTGCAGCATGATGGGCGGCGGCGCCAGGCCGAGCCGGGCTTCGAGGTGACCAACCAGGCGCATGATGCCAGCGGCTTCGCGCGCCCCTTGGGCGGGGTCGCCGGTTTCGCAGGCATCGCCAGCGCGGGTCAGGGCCGCCACCAGGGCGGCTTTTTCCGCCGCGGGCAATTGGCCCAGCAGGGCCTCGGCCGCAGCGCGGGTGGGGTTCAGGGCACCTCGGCAGATCGTGGTCATTTCCGCATTGATCGCTTCCATATCACAGGCACGCGCCAATGGCGGTGCCAGAAGCAGCAGGGCAGCGAGCGCTACAGATTTCGTCATGGCCTTCATGGGTCAATGGCCTCCGGCAAGGCGGGGTGGGGTCAGGCGGAGCGATGGCGCAGGGAAGCGGTAATCGGTGATCCGCCGCCCGGCTTCGGGGATTTCAGTCCAGGCGGCGATGCCGCCGCCATCGCAATGCTGCACGGTGGGTAGCCAGATGGTTTCATCCGGGCGGTTCGGCGTGCGGAACATGATGACGAATTCATCGTAATGTTCATTGGGCAGCGGGCCGCCTTCCCAGACAATCTGCGTAATGGCGTGGGTGATCATGCCGCCATGGCCATCGGAAACCGGGGTGGCGAGTGGTTGGCGGGTGATGGCGATGCGCCAGCCGGCCTTGGGCATGGGCCGCGCCGTGGTTGTGCCTTCCGGGAGCGTCACCGTGACGCGGATGGTGGCCTGCTGGCCGCAGCCATGCGGCACACGAAACGCCGAGCGGAAATAGCCATTGGCCTGGGCCTGGGGCGGGTCAATGGTGACATGCGCTGCCACCGGCGTGGCCAGCAGAAATGCCGCAAGAAAAAACGGTTTCTTCATGATGCGCACCCTTCCCTCAGAAGCGATATTGCAGGCCGGCAAAGACAGAGCGTCCCGTGCCGGGTTCGTAGAGCGCGGAATTGGGCGTGGCGCTTGCAGCGACCGAGGCTGAGGCGATGTAGCGCGTATCCGCGAGGTTGCGCGCTTCCAGAAAAGCCGAAAGCCCGTTGTCGAAATCCCAACCGCCCCGCAGCCCGAACAGCACATAGCTGTCGGTCTTTTGCGTATTGGCATTGTCCACATAATAGGCTTGCGGCACCCAATCCGTGGTCGGCCCGAACCAGGCACCAGAGGGGTGGCGGTAGCGCATCTCCGCCCGGAACAAATGCCGCGGCACGCCGGGCAATTCATTGTTCTTGTAGGTTGGGTCTCCATCAAAGCGGAAATCGCTGAAGGTATAGGCAGGGCGGAAGCTCAGCCCATCTCCCTTGGTGCTGATATCGCGCAGGAAGACCCAATCCGCGCCGGCTTCGATGCCCTGATGGATGGAACGATCCAGATTGAGCGCAACGCATTGGCTGAAGCCCACGGTCTGGCACTGGATTTCATCGCGCAGCCGCGAATGATAGGCGGCGACTTCCCAGGCGATATCGCCGCGCCGGCCGCGTGTGCCGATTTCCAGCGTCGCGCTGCGTTGCGCGTCCAATCGGGAAAAACCCTGCACGTCCTTCGCTTGCGGGATCAGATCAGAAAGGGTCGGTGGTTCCGTGGTCCAGGACAGATTACCG
>JACCED011487043.1_pt1 | contig 14603 bp, 6 predicted proteins | sample 7455021 | NCBI WGS metagenome assembly JACCED01 (sample SAMN15323456, study PRJNA562643) | freshwater metagenome | isolation source: river surface water | place: USA:Blue River Watershed | collected 2017-08-19 | reverse complement strand
GCTCCGGCACCCGCACCCCCATCTGCGCCAACCGGCTCGCCACCGCGAGGTAGTAATGCGGGTGAACGACAAACAGCGCGGTGGGCGCCGGCTGGAGCCGCAAGATCCGGCGCAGGGCCTGCGCCACACTCGCGACGGAGTCCTCGTGATACACCACCATCGCTTCCGCGCCGGCATGCCGCGACGCCTTCACGCCTTCGACGAAGCCCGCTTCCCCCGCCAGATCGCCCGCCCGGCGCGAACGCTGGGCCAGCATCACCAGCCGCCGGTGTCCCGCGCCGAGCAACACGCCCGCCGCGTGCCGGCACATCGCCCGGTGATCCAGGTCGCGGTGCGGCAGGTCGAGTCCCGGGTAGGTCGAACCCGCGACCACGCAGGGCACCTTGTTGCGCGCGAACCATCGCTGCATCGCCTCGTTCGCCAGCATCAGGATCCAGCAGCCGTGCGGATTGCGCGCCGTCAGTTTCTGCAGGGCCGGCCCCGGGTTCGCCGCGTAGTAGTGCTGGCCGTGAAAGACCCGCAACCGCACGCCGCGCTCGCTCAGCAGCGCGCGCATATCGTCGATCCAGAGGCTTTGCAGCGGCCGCAGCCGCTCCAGCGGCTGCGGCGTCAGCAGCGCCACGTCCGTCGACGCCGTCCGCGCCGCCGCGCCGCGCGCGCTCACGATCCGGTTGCCCGCGCCGTGCATCGGCTCGATCCGCCCTTCCGCCTTCATCTGCGCCAGGGCCGCCCGCAGCGTGTTGCGGCTCACCTGCAGCAATTCGCACAGCGACCGCTCGCTCGGCAGCCACTCGCGCCACTCGCCCGCCGCGATCTGCGCGTCGAGGAACGCCACCGTCTGGGCGACGAGGGACTGGCGTTGGGGCAGGGCTTTGAGCGGCACGCCCCGAGCGTTCGGATTCGTTTTTCGAAATCCAGCCGCAAACGGCGCCGCCCCGCGATTCCCTCGCCGCCGTGCGCCCCCGCCGCTCACCGCGCCGGCGGCACGCCTTCGGCGCGCCGGACCGCATCCGTGCGCACCCCCGGCCGGATCTCGCCCGTCGGCAACACCACGTCCGTCCCCCAGCGAACCGCCGTCGTCGTCACCGCCGGCGCCGGCGGCAACTCGCCCGCCACGCGCCAACGCTCCGCCTGCGCATCGTATACCCGCACGTCCCGCGCAAACCCGGGATGCGCGGCGTAGATCTTCCGTTTCTCCGCCAGCTCCGTCGCGATCGCCGCCTCCACCCCCGCGCGCTCCGCCGCCGGCACCGACACCGACATCGCCGCCAGGCGCTTCCGCATCGCTTCGATCGCGAGGTCGTGCCGCTCCAGCCGGAGAAACAGGTCACCGCCGTCGCCGCCGAAGATCACGATCTCGCTCGCCCCCGCCGTCACGGCCGTCGCACCCATCACGCCCGCGCCCTTGCCGCCGCCGATCGGCCCCAGGGACCGCCACGTCCGCGTCGCCGGCACGAACTCATACGCGTCTTTCAGGATCTCCGTCGCCGTCCCCGCGCGCGGCCGTCGCCCGCCGAACAGGAAAAACGCCTCGCCGAGTTTCGACCGCGCCGCCGCCGCCACCGGCAGCACCCGCGCCGGTCCCGGCCACGCCGGCAGCTTCTCCCAACCCCACGCCGCGCCGCGGCCGCGCGCCGCCAGATCCAGCGCCCAGAAGGTCGTCGTCGGCTCCGCGCCTTTCATGACGTGCTGCCCGCCCGCCACGTAGATCACCGTGCCGACCTTCGCCCCGGCCATGAAGGTCAACGGCTCGGGCATCGCCGGCAGGGCCGTCGTGCGCACCGTGCGCGCCGCCGCGTCCCACTCGAGGCGAAACACCTCGGCATAGGCCCGCTCGGCGTCGTGCCCGCCGAGGCACACCACGCCCTCCGGCGTGTCGATGCTCACCCCGTAGCCCAGCTTCCGCGGCAGCGTAAACGTCCGTTCCGTCACCCAGCGCACCGCGCCCGTCGCCGTGCGCTCCGCCACCCAGAGATCGTCCCACCACACCTTCGCCCCGCCGTCCCACGGCGCCCGGTCGGGGAAATTCGCCCCGCCGCCCACCAGCAACACGCCGCCGTGCGCTCCCGCGAAGGGCCCCGCCAGCCCGGGCTGAACCGTTTGTCCGACCGATGGCGGCAACGGCGGCAGGTCCGACCATCGCAACGGGCCGGTTTCCGCCGCCCACGCGGCACCACCGGCAGCTACCACACCCGCCCACGCGGAAAAGAAACGCAGCAAAGGAGACATTGGGGTTGTTCGGTTCAATCGAATGCATCGGCCCGGCCGCCGCAATCGCGCAGCCGCCAGTCACGCGCCGCGCCGCCGCACCGCCAGCCCCTCCCCGTGGTTCCCTCCCCGCACCTTTTCCATCTTCCCTCGCCCCTTCGCCGTCCCGTTCCACGCCTCACCCCGGGCTCTTCGACCCGTTGGAGGGCTCCCCACCCGCTTTTCCGCTTTCCCGCTTTTCTGGTTTCCGCGTTTCCGCCGGATTGGTCTCGCCACGGTGCCAGTGCTATCGGTTTGGGCCGCACCTCCCTCCACCGACACTTCGCCACCCCTCGCCCCATGCCGTTCGCCGCCCCGCATCGCGCGTCCCTTCGCGCTCCCGTCCGCCCTCCCGCTTTTCTTCTCACGCTCGCGCTCGCGAGTCTCGGCGCCCCCGCCGCCCCCGCCGCCGCGTCGGCCTTCGAGCTCGAGGTCTCCACGGTGCTCACCGGCCGCGGCACGTCCTTCTACACGCAATCCCGCGCCGCGCTTATTCCCGGTCCGACTCCACGCCTTCTTCTTACCACCCAGGAGACGGATCCCACCGGTTCCCACGGCTACAAGGACATGTTCTCCGTCGAGTCCACCGACCTCGGCCGCACCTGGACCGCGCCGCAACGCATCGAGTCCCTCCGCCGCACGCGCATGCCCGCGGGCCACGACTTCGTCATCGGCGACGTCTGCCCGCAATGGCACGCCGCCACCGGCCGCGTCCTCGCCACCGGCAAGACCTTCGGCTTTCTCGGCGGCACCAAGGAAGACCGCGGCTTCGAGCGCGTCTCCTACGCCGTCTACACGCCCGCCACCCGCGCCTGGAGCGAGCTCCGCCTGCTCGACCTTCCCGCCCGCGACCACGCCGGCCGCCCGTTCCTCGAACCCAACGCCGGCTGCCACCAACGCGGCGATCTCCCGGACGGCGACATCCTTCTGCCCATCCGCTACCGCAAGGATCCCGCCGTCCGCCACTACACCACCATCGTCGCCCGCTGCCGCTTCGACGGGGAGAAACTTTCCTACGTCGCCCACGGATCCGAGTTTCTCATCCCGCGCGACCGCGGCCTTTACGAGCCCTCGGTCGTCGCCTTCGGCGGCCGCTACTTTCTCACCATGCGCGCCGATCACAGCGCGTTCGTCGCCCGCGGTCGCGACGGTCTGAACTACGAGCCCTTCGTCGAATGGCGCTGGGACGACGGCACCGTGCTCGGCAGCTACAACACCCAGCAGCATTGGCTCGTGCACAACGACACGCTCTTTTTGCTCTACACCCGCCGCGGCGCCAACAACGACCACGTCATGCGCCACCGCGCCCCCCTCTTCATCGCCGAGGTCGATCCGGAAAAACTCGTCGTCCGCCGCGCCACCGAGCGTGTGCTGTTCAAGGAGGAGAATGCCGACCTCGGCGCCGGCTTCGCCGTCGTCGACGTGAGCCCGCGCGAGACCCTCGTCGTCACGTCCGAAATTCCCACCCGCGGCAGCCGCGACTGGAACCGCATCCTCCTCGCCCGCCTCACCTGGTCCGTCCCGAACCGCCACGTCCCCTCCCCATGACCGTTCGCCTCCCTGCCCTCCTCGCCGCCCTGTCCGCCGCCGTCCTCGCTTGCCCCTCCGGGCACGCCGCCACGCCGCGCCCCGCCGCCGACGTCCCCTATCAGGGCGACGTCACCGACGTGCGCGTCATCCGCCACATGGACGCGCATCCCGGCTCGTCCGAGCTCTGGGAGCCGTATCTCGCCCACTGGCGCGGCAAACACCTCGTCGCCGCCTTCGGCGTGAAAATCCCCGGCAAGACCGACATGGGCGACATCATGGCCAGCGTCTCGACCGACGACGGCGACACCTGGGGCTACCCCGTCACCGTTTTCAACCACCTCGAGCGCCAAGGCACGCTCCAGTTCGCCTACGCCAACGCCATCCTCTACCATCCGCCCGGCCAGGACGTCATCTGGTGCTTCGCCATGCGCTGCCCGATGAACTACCGGCACAGCGAAGATTCGCAGCTCGTCGGCGCTTACAGCGCGGACGGCGGCCGCTCCTGGATCCCCGTCGAGCTCTCCATGGGCTACACCGGTCCGCTCATCGTCGTCGCCGGCCCGCACCGCATCATGACCAAGGACGGTCCGCGCTACCTGTTGCCCGCCCACCGCAACACCAAGCGCAACGATCCCCTCGGCTCCCGCGATCACTTCGTGCTCCTCAGCACCACGCTCATGGAATGGACGCTCGGCGGCTTCGTCCCGCAGCCCGCCTCCGGTCCCAAAGTCTTCCTCCACGAGGGCAACATCGCCGACGGCGACGCCCCCGGCGAACTCAAGATGGTCATGCGCACCGCCGACTACGCGGACGAGCGCAAGATGACCGACCCGCCCCGCGCCTTCTCCACCGTGAGCAAGGACGGCGGCCGCACCTGGTCCGCCGCCCGTCAGGAGCCCGAGCTCTGGAACGCGAAGTCCAAGGCCTTCTACGGTCGCACCGCCTTCGGCACCGCTGTCTACGTCTACAACGACGGCCCCGCCACGCCCGCCCCCGGCGGCCGCATGGCCCTGCGCTACAAACTCCAGCCCCAAGTCGGCGGTCCGTGGAGCGAGGAGAAAACCTTCTTCGATGCGGGCCTGAAGAACTCCTACCCCACGCTCATCGAGGTCGCACCGGGCGATTTCCGCGCCGTCTGGGACAGCGGCACCGCCGACCGTTCCCGCACTCATATCCGCTTCGGCAAATTCAAGGTCGCCAAGTAAGGCAGGTCTTCGGCCGGCCTCCGCCCCGCCTTTCGCCTTCCACCTTTTGCTCTCCCGTTCTCCCGATTTTCCGATTTTCCGTGAAACGTCCCCTGCCGCACGCCGCCCTGCTCGAACTCAAGCGCTGGAACACGCCCACGGTCTACAACGGCTGGGAACAGATCACGCGCCACGACCACGCCGCGGAGGCGTTCAACCTCGACGAGACGCGCGACTTCATGCCGCAGATGGGCCCCATGGTCGGCTACGCCGTCACCGTCGTCTGCGAACCGAGCAACGCCGCGCACCCCAAGGCCAATCCCCGCGCCTGGTCCGAGTATCGGGCCTACGTCGCCGCGCAGCCCGGACCCAAAATCGTGATCGTTCAGGACCTCGACAAGCCCCGCGCCATCGGCGCCTTCTGGGGCGAGGTGAACAGCAACATCCACCGCGCCCTCGGCTGCGTCGGCACGATCTGCGACGGCGCCATCCGCGACCTCGACGAGATGACCAACGCCGGCTTCAAGGCCCTCGCGCGCCGCCTCTGCGTCGGCCACGCCTACTCCTGCCCGGTGCGGTGGGGCGTGCCCGTCGAGGTCTTCGGCCGCACCGTCGCTCCCGGCCAGCTGATCCACGCCGACAAACACGGCTTCCTCGCCGTCCCGTTCGGCGACGAAAAACACCTGCTCGAGGCCGCCCGCTTTATGGATGCCAACGAGTGCGCGACGCTGTTGCCGGCGGCCCGCGGCGCCGCCGGTCGCTCGCTCCGTCAGGTCCGGGCCGACATCGACGAGGCTGCCGCCGCGTTCGGCCGGAACGTGCGCCGGAAGTTCGCCCGCCGCGGCGAATGGTGAGGCCCGGCCACCCCCGGTCGAACTGCCGTCCCACCGGCCGCACCGGACCGTCCGCAGAAGTCCTGGCCGTCGCAGCTCCGGTTGTTCCGATAATGGAGTGACGCCGCGGTCCGGACTCGCTCAAGCTCGCACCATGTCGCCCCTTGCCCGAGCCGCACGCTTTGCCGTCGTGGGCTCGTCCGGCCGACCCGCCGCCGCCTCGCTTCTGGTGTTCGCCGCGCTGGTCTTCCTCGCCGCGCCGGGGCTGCGGGCGCGACCGGTCCCGGTCTCCCTGCAGAGCGAGTATCAGGCTGACAACTGGAGTCTCGAGGACGGGTTTCCGGAAAACTCCTGCTCCGGCATCGTGCTCGCCCCCGACGGCTACCTTTGGATGGGCACCTACCGCGGCTTGGTCCGTTTCAACGGCAACAGCTTTCTTCCGTGGGCCCCCGCGGAGATGCCCGCGCTGCGCAAGACCTCGATCATCGCCATGCACGCCGACGCCGCCGGGCGCATCTGGTTCAGCACGGCCGACGGTCTCGTCCTCTACCACCGCGGCCGCTGGCGCGCGCTCGGGGAAGCCGACGGTTGGCCCAACCGCTCCGACTTCGCGCGCAGCTTCGCGAGCCTGCCGGGTGGCGACACCGTCATCGGCCGTTTTTCCGGCGCGGTCGTCCGTTTCGACGGCACGCGCTTCCACCCGTTGCCGACGCCCCGCGGCGGCGGCGGCACACTCGTCGGCACGGACCGGAGCGGCACCCTCTACACCGTCCATTCCGGGTTTGCCGGCACGTTTGTCGACGGAACCTGGGTCTCGCTCGAGGACCAAGTCCCGGCGATCGGCTCCCAGGCTCTTGGCGCCGGCTCGCTGCGCGACGGCGCCGCCGTGATTGTTTGCCGGGACGAATTGCTCACGCTCCGCGCCGGTCGCATCGAATCCCGCCGCGCCCTCACCGCGCCGGCCAAGACGTTCTGGCAACTCGCCGAGGACTAAGTCGGCAATCTCTGGCTGCCCAGCGTCGACGCCGGCGTGCTCCGCATCGCGCGCGACGGCGCGGTGCGCCACTTCTCCCGCAGCGACGGCCTCACCCACTCCGGCGGCACCCGCACGGTTTACCCCGGCGACGACGGCAGCATCTGGATCGGCAGCGGCGTCGGCGGCTTGTCGCGTGTCCGTCCGGTCCGGTTCCGCTACCTCGGTGAACCCGAGGGCCTCGGTGATCGCGAAGTCCTCACCGTCGCGCCGCTCGCCGCCGGGGGCGTCGCACTCACGCCCTATGGCGCCGGCCTGCGCGTGTTCGACGGCCAACGCGTGACGGCGCCGCTCGCCGCCGGCGACGACGACCAGCGCTACCGCGCAGCGCTGGAGACCGGCGACGGCCAACTCTGGCTCGGGGCCTTCGCGCGCGGTCTCCTCCGGGTCGACGGCGACCGCATTCTGCCCGTCACGCCGGCGCCGCTCGCCGCCGGCGAATCGGCCAACTGCCTTTTCGAGGATTCCCGCCGGCGGCTCTGGGTCGGCGGCGACACCACCGTCATGGTGCGGGACGCCGGCCGCTTTGTCTCCGTCGCGCTGCCCCACGCCGCGCGCACCCGCCCGCCCACCGTGTTTGCCGAAGGCAGCGACCGCACCGTGCTCCTCGGCCGGGAAAACGCCGTCCACGCCTATGCCGACGGCAAACTCCAACCCGCGCCCGTGGTGCAGCTTGCCGACGGCATCCGGATCGCGTCGATGCTGTGCGACCGGCAAAGCCGGCTCTGGATCGGCACGCTGAGCGACGGGCTTTTCCTCGTCGAACAGGGCCGGATCTCCCGGTTCACGACCGATCGCGGCCTGCCCGGGATCTCCGTCGGCGCGCTCATCCAGGACGACGCCGGCCAACTCTGGTTCGGGTGCGGCCGGCGCATCGTCCGGGCCGACCCGAGTCACCTCGCGGCGATCGCGGCCGACCACACCGCGGACCTCGGCCTCCACATTTTCGACCGCGACGACGGCATGCGCGAGCTCGACCTGCCCTTCGGCACCCAGCCGACCTCCGGTCGCGACCGGCAGGGCCGCCTCTGGTTCGCCCTGATCCGGGGCGCCGCGTTCGTCGATCCCTCGGCCCTGCAGCTCAATCGCACCCCGCCCCGCGTCGTCGCGGAAACCGTCAGCTACATGGCGCCCGGCCGGCGCCTGCCGGAGGTGATCGAGCTCTCGGCGGACTCCGCGCCGGAGCTTCCGCCCGGCAGCCGCCTGATCCGCATCGGGTTCGCCGCCCTCGAATTTTCCGCCCCCGGCAAACAACGCTTCCGCGTCGCGCTCGAGGAATCCGGCGAATGGCAGGACCTCGGCACGGAAAATTCGATCAGCTTCCTCGAACTGGCGCCGGGCGAGCACGCGATCCGCATCCAGGCCGCCGGGGCCGACGGCGTGTGGAACCGCCACGGCACCGTGCTCCGCTTCACCCTCGCGCCGCGTTACTGGCAGACCGCCTGGTTCCGCGCCCTCGGCGGCGGGGTGCTCGTCTCCCTCGTCTTCGGTTTCGCCTGGTTCACGGCCACGCTGCGCTCCCGCCGCGCGCGCGCGCTCCTCGAACAGGCCCGCACGCTCGACGAGGTGCGCTCCCGACTCGCGCTTGTCCTCGAGAACACCAGCGACTTCGTCGCGTTCGTGGACCCGTCCGACCGTCTCACCTACGTCAACCGCGCGGGCCGCGCCTTGGTCGGCTTGCCGCCGGAGGACACGGCGCCCGGCCTCTCCGTCGCCGCCGTCCTGGCCGGCACCGCGCACCGGGAGTTCCTCGAGCTCGCGCGGCCGGCGGCCTTTGCCGGCGGGATCTGGAGCGGTGAATCCGTCCTCCGGCACCGCGACGGACGCGAGATTCCCGTTTCCCAGGTCCTGCTCGCGCGCCGCACCCCGGCGGGCGACGTCGACTTCACGGCGATGATCGCGCGCGACATCTCCGCCGCCAAACACCACGGACTCGTCCAGGACACCCTGCGCCGCCTCGCCCAGTCCCTGACCGCCGTCATCGAGCCGGTGGCCCTCGGCCGGGCGGTGGCCGAAGCCTGCCGGCCCCTCTTCCGGCACGATTCGTTTTTCCTGATTCTGCTCGGCCCCCAGGGCGAGGTCACGCTGAACCCCTACGCGGAGGACACCGTCGCCGGCGATTCCGCTCCCCGCCCCTGCACCGGCGAGATCGTCTCGATCAGTCCGCAGGTGCAGCCCGTGCTCGGAGGCTCGCCCCTGCTCGTCAACCGCGATCAGCCGGACGCCGCCCCCGCCGGACAGGCCTTGGACAGCTGGGGCCAGCTCTCGCGCCGCAGCCTTTCCCTGATGTTTGCGCCCGTCGTGTGGGACCAGCGCGTCATCGGGATCCTCTCGGTGCAAAGCTACACCGTGCAGCGCTACGGCGCCGCGGACCTGCAGCTCCTGCAGACCGTCGCCGATCACTGCGGCGCCGCGATCTCGCGCCTCGCGGCCGAGCTCTCCCTGCGCCGCAACGAGGAGCGCCTCCGCCTCGCGATGCAGGCCGCGCGCATGGGCTCCTGGGAAATCGACCCGCGCACGCGCCGCCTCGCCGTCTCCCCGGAAGCCGCGGCCATCTACGGCACCACGCCGGCGGCGCTCGACGGCGACGCGGGCAGCCTGTTGCGGCACGTCCCCGCCGACGAGCTCGCCGAGCCGCGCGACCTGCTCGAGGGCTTCATCTCCGGCCGGACCGAGTCGATCCAGTTTGTCCACCGCAACCAGATTCCCGGGCTCGGCGAACGGTGGTTCGAGGTGCAGGGCCGCACCCAGCGCTCGGCCGACGCCTCCGGCCCGACGCGCCTGATCGGCATCACCGCCGACATCACCGCGCGCCGCCTCGCCGAGCGCGAGCGCGAGCGTCTCGCCGAGCAGCTCCGGCAGGCCCAGAAACTCGAGGCGGTCGGCACGCTCGCCGGCGGGATCGCCCATGATTTCAACAACATCCTGACGGCGATTCTCGGCAACACCGAGCTCGCCACTTTGGACGCCGGTGCCGGCGCCCCCGTCGAGAGCTACCTGCAGAAGATCCGCCAATCCAGCCAACGGGCCCGCGATCTGGTGCGCCGCATCCTCGCATTCAGCCGGCCCGCCGAGGCCCGGGCCCAGCACGTCGCCCCGCTCGCGGTCATCGAGGAGGTCGAAAAACTGCTGCGCGCGACGATTCCCGCCGAAGTCGAACTGGCCGTCGTCTCCGCCGGCACTGTCCCGCCGGTGTTCATCGATCCCACCGCGCTCCACCAGGTGCTGCTCAACCTCGGCACCAACGGCTGGCATGCCCTCGGCCATCGCCCGGGCCGGATCACGTTTGCCGTCGACGCCTGGTCGCTCGCCCCGGCCGTCACCCCGCCGCACGCCGGCCTCGTGCCCGGCGACTACGTCCGGATCTCGGTCTCGGACACCGGCCGGGGCATCCCCGCCGAGGTGCTGCCGCGCATCTTCGATCCCTTCTTCACCACCAAGGCTCCCGGCGAAGGCTCGGGGCTCGGCCTCTCCGTCGTCCACGGGATCATGACCAACTGCGGCGGGGCCGTCGCCGTGCAGAGCCGGGTCGGCGCGGGCACCACCTTCACCCTCTATTTTCCCGCGGCCGCCGCGGGTCGGCCCCCGCGTCCCGCGAGCGCGCATCCGTTCGACCTGCGGCCTCCGGCCGCATTTCACGCCGCCGGCCGGCGCATCCTGTTCGTCGACGACGAGGAGCAGCTTGTGACCGTCGCCAAAGTGATGCTCGAACGCATGGGCTGCCGCGTCGACGGCTACTCCGATCCCGCGCACGCCCTCGCCGCGCTCCGCGAGCGCCCGGGCGACTTCGACCTGCTCATCACCGACCTTTCCATGCCGGGAATGTCCGGCCTCACCGTCATCCAGACCGCCCGCGCGCTCCGCGCCGATCTGCCGATCATCCTGACCTCCGGCAACGCGCGCAGCGCCGACGCCGCCGCCGCGCGCACCGCCGGCGCCGCCGAGATCGTCGAGAAGCCCGCCACCCCGCAGGACCTGCTCCCGGTCATCGAGCGGATCCTCCACCGGCGGCCGCCCGTCGGCTGATCCGGCCGCAGTGGTCTCTTCGGGGTGCCACACCTTGGGGTGCGACGCCGGCGCCGGCTCGCGTCACTTCCCTGTTCCCCCATGCCCCTCCCCCGCTCCCTGCTCCTGCTCGCCGCGACCGCCCTCGTCGCCTTGTCCCGCGCGGCCGCGCCCGCCGTCGTCCAGACCGATGTCTTCGTCTCCGGCACCGACGGCTACCACACCTACCGCATCCCCGCCGTCATCCGCGCGGCGGACGGCGCGCTCCTGGCCTTTTGCGAAGGTCGCAAGTCCGGCGGCGGCGACTCGGGCAACATCGATCTCCTGCTCAAACGCTCCGCCGACGGCGGCCGCACCTGGGGACCGGCGCAGGTCGTGTGGGACGACGGCGACAACACCTGCGGCAATCCCTGCCCCGTCCTCGACGAGAGCACCGGGACCCTCTGGCTGCTCCTGACCCACAACCTCGGCACCGACCGCGAACGCGATATCCACGCCCGCACCGCCAAGGGCACGCGCACCGTCTGGGTCGCGCATTCCCGGGACCACGGCGCGTCGTGGACGAAACCCGTCGAGATCACCGCCGCGACCAAATTGCCCGAATGGACCTGGTATGCCACCGGCCCCGGCGTCGGCATCCAGATCAAGTCCGGCCCCCACCGCGGCCGGCTCGTGATTCCCTGCGACCACTATTACGACGACCCCGTCGAAAAGAAGCACGTCAGCGGTTCGCACGCGATCTACTCCGACGACCACGGCGCGACCTGGCGGCTCGGCGGACTCATTCATCCCAAGGTCAACGAATGCCAGGTCGCCGAACTCTTCGACGGCCGCGGCACGTTGCTGATGAACATGCGCTCCAACCACGGCCGCAACCTGCGCGCGCACAGCACCAGCACGGACGGCGGCGTCTCCTGGAGCCCGCTGGTCGACGCTCCGGGACTCGTCGAGCCCGTTTGCCAGGCCAGCCTCGTCCGGCACGAAGGCACCCGCCAACTCCTCTTTTCCAATCCCGCCGCCACGACGCGCGTGCAGCTCACCGTCCGCGCCAGTGCGGACGACGGCCGCACCTGGCGCACGCTCGCCGAGCTGCACGCCGGCCCGAGCGCCTATTCCAATCTGGTCGACCTCGGCGGCACCGCGGCGGGTTGCCTCTACGAGCGCGGCGAGAAACGCGCCTACGAAAAGATCACGTTCGCCCGCTTCGAGGCGCGCTGAAACGCGCCTCGGCCGCCGGATCACCCCCTGGCCGGGTCGCGCCGCCCCGCGGCACACCGCCCCTCCGACGGACCGAAACGGCCGATCACCGGAGCCCGGCCGCGAGCCGATCAGGGCAGTTCGTAGACTTCGACGAGCGCGACCCCCGTGGTGCCGCCCACACCGCTCACCTGCGCCGTGTAGCTGCCCGGCTGCAACGTCGCCACCAACGCGGCATCGCGGCTGCCCGCGGTGAAGGCAAACGCACCCACGCTCGAAAACGTCGCCGCCGTCGCGGCGTCCCAGTTGTCGTTTTCGGCGGTCTTCGTCTGCCCGCTGAATATCTCCAGCTTCGGGTCCGCCAGCGTGCCGCCAACGCCGAACGCCGCGAGTGTCGGGCCGACCGCCCGCACCAGCACGCGCACCGGCGACTGGCCGCCGACCACGAAGCCGGCGATCAAAATGCCGTCCCCGGTGCCCACCTGCGTGCGGGCCGAGACATTCACGAGCCGCGGCGTCGTCGCCGTGAAATTGTTGCCCGCCGTCGCGTCGTAGATCTCCGCCAGCGCGATGCCGGTGGCACCGCCCTTGCCGACAATCTGGATCGAATAGGAGCCCGACGGGATCGCGGGATTGTAGATGGCGGAGTCGCGGCTGCCGTTGGCGAAAGCGAAGGCACCGAGCCCGGCAAACGTCGCGCCCGCCGCCGCGTCCCAGTCGTCGTTGGTCGAGACTTGAGTCTGGCCCTGGAACACCGTCATCACCGGATCGGCCAGCGCGCCGGCCACGCCGAAGCCGCCGAGGGTCGGGCCCACACCGCGCAGCAGCACGCCTTTCGCTCCCGCCGTGCCGGATCCGCCGAGCGACACGCCGACGATCAGCGTGTTGTCGCCCGTGCCCGCCGCGGTGCGGATGGACATGTTGACCAGGCGGCCCGCGTTGCTGGCCCCCGCCGTCACGGTCAGCACCGCCGCGGCACTCGTCACGCTGGCGGAGCCGACGCTCACGCGCGCGCTGTAGCTGCCGGCATCGGCCGCCTGCACGGCGGCGATGGTGTAGGTCGCCGCCGTCGCCCCGGCGATCGGCGCGTCGTTTTTGAGCCACTGGTAAGCCAGCGTGCCCGTGCCGGTGGCGGCGACCGCGAAGCTCGCGCTCTGGCCGACCTCGACCGTGCGGTTGGCGGGATTGCTCGTGATCGAGACGGGCGCGCCCGCCGAGGCGTCGACCACGAGTTTGGCCGACGGCGTCTCCGTGTTCGCGCCGGAGGTGATCCGCACAGTGTAGGTCCCGGCGTCGCCGACCTGGGCCGATGCGATCGTATAGCTCGCGTTCGTGGCGCCCGCGACCGGCACGCCGTTTCTCAGCCACTGGTAGGTCAGGCCGGTGCCGGACGCCGTGACACTGAAGGTGACGCTCTGCCCCGAATTCACGCTCTGGCTGAGCGGACGGGCCGAGATCGGGATCGAGCCCACGTTGACGGGATGCACCGTGAGCGTGGCCGCCTCGCTGTCCTTGCTGCCGGTCGGACCGGAGACCCGGACCACATAAACCGCGGAATCCGCCGCCTGCGCCGACGCGATCGACAGGGTCGATGCCGAAGCGCCCGCCACCGCGACACCGTTCCGGAGCCACTGGTAGGTGAGCGCGCTGCCCGTCGCGACGACGCGGAAGGACACCGCCTGGCCGACGGACACTTCCTGGTCGACCGGCTGGATGTTGATCTCCGGCAAACCGGCCGAGCTCGCGGGCACACCGCGGCGAATCAGATTGTTCGAAGTGTCGGCCACGTAAACCGTCGTGCCGTCGCCGGCCACGCCCGTGGGATCGTAGAAGCGCACGGCCGCGCCGACGCTGTTGGCCTCGCCGACGATGCCCGCCGAACCGGCCAGCGTCGTGACCTCCCCCGAGGACGAGATCTGCCGCAGCGTGCTGTTGCCGTAATCGGCGACGAAGACCGAGCCGCCGGGGCCGTTCGCCACGCCGCGCGGCTGGTTGAAGCGCGCGCCCGCGCCCGCGCCGTCGAGCGAACCCGCGGCGCCGTTGGCCGCCCCGGCAAGGGTCGTGACGATGCCGGTCGAGGTGATCTTGCGGATCGCGTTGTTGCCGCTGTCCGCGACGTAGAGGTTGCCGAAAGCATCGACGGCGAGGCCGAACGGCGTGTTGAACCGCGCCGCCGCACCCGTGGCGTTGACGAAGCCGGGCGATCCCGCGGTGCCCGCAAACGTCGTCACCACCCCGGCGGGCGTGATCCGGCGGATGGTATGGTTGCCGCCTTCCGCGACGAACACGTTGCCCTGCCCGTCGACCGCGACGCCGTAGGGCAGGAAAAACCGCGCCGCCGCACCGGTGCCGTCGGCTGCGCCGGTCTGGAACGCCGTGCCCGCGAACGTGGTGACGACGCCGGCCGGCGTGATCTTGCGGATCGTGAAGCTGCGCGCGTCCGACACGTAGAGGTTGCCGCCGGAGTCGAGGGCGATGCCGACGGGAAAATTGAGCCGCGCCGCGCTGCCTGTGCCGTCGGTGGCGCCGAAAATCCCGCTGGTGCCCGCCAAGGTCGAGACCACCCGCCCGGGC
>JACCED010658686.1_pt1 | contig 14611 bp, 8 predicted proteins | sample 7455021 | NCBI WGS metagenome assembly JACCED01 (sample SAMN15323456, study PRJNA562643) | freshwater metagenome | isolation source: river surface water | place: USA:Blue River Watershed | collected 2017-08-19 | reverse complement strand
TTACTATATGCATATTGTGTACCAATAGAGTAATCTTTTGATAAAAAATAATCAATAAATGTTAAATAATCACGTTGCATTAAATCGTCTTTATACAATAATTCTTTTAATTCCTCAAAATTATCTCTCAATATATTGTATCTAATAATTAAAGTCATTAAACCGCGCCTATTTTGTTTTGAATCACTATACTTAATAATACATTCTTTTATTAAATCTTCACAGTCAACATTATTGTCTATATTTAATTTTAACTGATGAATGGCATTCATTTAATATAATATTAATACTTAATTTTTAATTATTAATATTTCATCTTTTTTAATATCACATAACACAATTTATACCCAATTAAATATATTACTAACTAGTTCAATTGGTAAATATTTATATAATTCATTACTTATTATATTTATTAAATTATTATGTAATAATGTTTTTATTATATTTATTTTATCTGTCCAAAATATTATTCTATAATCATTTGTTATAATAATATTATTAATATAAACTAAAGGTTGATCAACTAAAAGTTGATTTATTTCTATTTGTTCATATAATATTGTTCTATCAATATTCCAAATTATAATTGTATTATTTTTTAATAGAAATATATATTTACTATCAGGAGATATATAATTTATTTCATCTAACAATAATATATTATTAGAAATTTTATCAATATTATAATTTTTTATTGAATCAATTTTTGATAATATTTCTAATTTTTCATTAAAAATATATATATTATTAAAAAAACGCCCTATAATTTTATTATTATAAGCAATCAGATTATAAGCATTAAAAGAATCTGTTTGATAAAGTAACTCTAAAGTATCTAAATCAAAAGTCATCATTGAACTTTTTTTATAAAAAAGTCCTTCTCTATCTATATAATAAGTTAAATAATTTACCCTACAAATAATAAACTTACTAATTATAATTATATCACTTATATGAACAAAATCATAATCTAGTTCTGAATAATTAATATGAATCATTTTTATTATTATTTTAGTTTTAATATCCATTATGTATAAAATATTATTTTTTGAATATATTAAATAATCATCATTATAGGCTAATGAATTAACATTTTCATCATATGTTATCAAGTTATTATCATTTATATTATATATATTAATAAATCTATGATTTTTATTATCAATAAAACAAAAATATTTTGACATTAATATTATTAATATTATTATTAATAATATTAGTATAATTAAACTATAAATGGGTATTAAATACATTTATGTTTGCGAATATTATTATTAATATTATCTATGTAGGCAATATTATTACATGCTGGGCAAATAATAGTAACTCCTTCTACTAGCCTACATGGAGACCTATTACCACCATTAAGAGGAACATATTTAATAACATAAGTAAATTTACACCGTTCTTGAAAAGTATTTTGAGTAATAACACAAGAATAATTTTCATCAATTTCATTTTCAATTGGTTCCATATTATAAGTTTGTAAAATATCTAGTTCTTCATCATTAATAATCGCAACAGCCCTTTTATAAGTTTCTACTGGACATAAAATTTTAAAATTTTGGAAGATAGGAAAGAAATAATTATAATTAGTAATAAAAGTCCATAGAGCTCCTGTTGATTTAATAATATAATTAAATGGTCCAACTACAATTTCCCCAATAGTATTTACCATCCGGACTAAATGATGTTTATTGATATCAAATTGAGAATAAAATTTATTATAAAAATTTAAATATTCAAGCTGGTTTTCATTAGTTAATCCTGTTATAAAAATATATATAATAAAATTATAATTATTATGATATGTGTTTTGTAAATAATATATTTGTTTAATAAATTGTTCTATGTCATAATTATTTCTTATTGTTGGAAAATGTTTTAGCTTTATAATCCCTCCAGGAATAATAATAATATTCTCTTTTATATTTTTCTTATTATAAGGAATATTATGAGTTTGAAGTAAATATACTAACTCATTAATGTCATTAACCGTTGTCATTTTTAATATATTATCATTAATTGTTTTTAAATAAGATAATATCAATATTTCTATATAAAAAATCACAGATTTTTATATAGAAAAGTTGAAAAAAATATAATTATTAATTTAATTTTATTATTAAATGGACAACTATATCTTAACAGCTGGTGTTATTGATGAAACATTTTATAAAGATTTTATTGTGCATCATATACAAAAAAATCTTCAAGCTAAATGTAATAAAATTATAAATGATTATGAATTTATAGAATGCTATTCTATTGGTGTAAAGTCCAGTAGAGATTGTTGTTATAGTGAATTATGGCTATTAGATATAAATCTTAATATTAATAATAATAATTATTATTTGCCAATATTCATTGAGGATATTAATACATCATCTGAATATGCTATGTCTAGAAGTTATTTAGATAATGATGAAGAAGTATCAAAATCACTTGATGAAATATTAAACATGTGCCCAGAATCAACACGAAGCCAACTTAAGAGTATTCTTATTGATTAGTATTAGTATAAAGCTTAATTTATTTTAAATATTATTAATGCCAACCATTTATTATAAAAAATCAGGTTCAACTATGGGTCAAACAATAAATATGTTTAAAAAAGAAAATAATATTTTAAAATGTTGTTATTGCGGACGTCTTGATCCAATGGCCCGAGGACAATTATTACTATTAATTAATGATGAATGTAAAGAAATGCCAAAATATTTAAGTCATAATAAAGAATATAAATTTGAAATTATTTTTGGATTATCAACAGACACAGACGATCCATTAGGAATACTTTCCGATATTTGCGAAACATCAGTAATTATAGAAAATAATGATGTTGCGCGAAGCGCCGGAATAATTATTAATAAAATAAAAGATTATATTAAGGTTGGAAAATTTCAACAAAAATTTCACAACTTTAGTTCAAAAAGAGTAAATGGACAACCATTATGGAAGAATCATAATAATATTGATAATCAATATCATGAAGTAGAAATATTTAGTATTCATTATGATGATATAAAATGTTATAATTATAATGATTGGAAAAATGAAATTATTAATAATATAAAAAGTTTAGAAGGAAATTTTAGACAAGAACAAATTATAAATCAATATAATAAATTATCGATGCAACAATTATTTGCATTACCTATAACAATAAATGTATCAACTGGATTTTATATTAGACAATTAGTGAATGATATTAAGAATTTTATAAATTTTCCAATTTTAACGTTTGATATAAACAGAACAAAAATATATTAAATAATATAATTAATATTAATGGCATTATATAATAGATTAACTGATATTAATTCAAATATTACAAATTTAAATAATAAATCAACAGATATTTATGATAAATTAAATAATATAGATGGCAATATAGATAGCACTCATGCAAATTTAGAAACTAATATACCTATTTTAGTTAATAATACAAATAATATTCAATCTACTTTGAATAAAATAGAGGGAAATACTGGAATTGTTAGAATAGGAGGATTTGGAAATTTAGCAAATAATATAACAATTCTTGCAGATTCTTTTCAAACATCAATCTTTACTTTAACTTCAGAAAATTTTACTAGTAAATCTTTTATTAGTTATCAAGATGAAAATATATTATTAAGTTCTCCAATTAGTATTTGGACAAATATTAATAATCAAAATGTATATATAACATCAATTTATCCTAATATATTAAATGGTAATAGTACTACCAGAGTTGCTTCTACATTTATTAATTTAGCACCATTTACAAATATATATTTAAGAAATGATAGTGATACAGATGATATAACAGCTGTTTATTGTTCTGTTTTATCGGCATAATAATAACCAAAGGTTAATAACCAAAGGTTAATAGCCAAAGGCTAGTTAATTAATTAAGTAAATTAATTGTATTTATAAATGTTTCTTTACATCCAGTATTAGTATTATTGATAATTTCCATTAATACTTTTGACTGATTTTCCCAGCTTATATCTTTAACATAGTCATAATTTTTATTAATTAAAGATTGTGTATCCATTAAAGGTAATTCTTTCAATACTTGTAATGCTTTATTTCTCCATTCAACACTATTTGGATCACCTTCTATAATTATTCCACGATCACCAGCTGTATTCTCCAATGCTGCTAAATTATTATGAATAACTAATGTCTTGGAAATAGCAGCTTCAAATGCAGTTAAACAAAATGTTTCTTGAAATGTGCAAGGATATAACCAAATATGAGCAGTACTCCAAGATTCCGCAAGTGTTTTCTTACTAACCCATCCATGCATAAAAACATTTTTCATAGGTAAAAGTGATTTAATTTTCAATACAACATCTTTATAATTATCATTTAACCATTTATTCTCCAAATCACAATATGTATGTAATTCGGCATTAGGATACATTAATAGTATATCTTTCCACATAAGTAATACAACAAGTAATCCTCTATTAGCAAATGATGAAAAGATAAATTTAAATGGTTGTTTTCTCTTAAGTTCTATATGATTTACTCCGTAACCAAGAGGTACAGTAAATTGTTTAAATTCTGGACAAACTTCATCATAATACTTTTTATGCCATTCAGTTAATGTAAATATTTTTTTAATTTTAGATGAAATAGGAATTATATTACCTGATAATGTTAAATCATGAGCAAATAAATAAATATTTTGAACATAACTATTAATTGCGGCAGCAGCATATTCACTATATCTACTTACAATACAAGTATCAATATAATAATTTGTTATTACTTTATAAACTTCGCTTAATGGTAAATACTTAACTCCTTCAAATTCACTAATATTCGAAGAATTATTAGTATTACTAGTATTACAGAATACAATAACTTCCATATCTGGATTATTTTTTTTAATATAACGAGACATTTCAATAACATGTGTTTCTGAACCACCTACCCCTTCTTTATAAATGTCAGAACCATCCCATGGTTTAAATCCACCATCTGCAATAAATATTAATATTTTATTATTACTAATAAATGGTTTCATATTTAATTTAGGCATTAAAATCATTTTATTAAAAATACTATACCAATCCATCATTGGTTTATAATACATTTCTGTATTAACATTATTTTGTAAATATAATATTGTTGATTTTAAACCTAATTCATAATCTTTAAATTTGTATGATAATTGAGATAGAAAGAATGGTAAATAAATAAGAGATAATGTAGGCTTAACACTATATTGTTTATCTAATGGAACACCTATATTAAATGCTTTCTTAAAATAATCAAAAGCTATATTTAATTCACCTATTAAATAATGATGAATACCAATAAAATATAATGAATCTGGACGGTCTGGGTCTAATTCATGAGCCATATTATAATATTTCAAACATAATTCCCAAGGTTTATTCATAGTGAAATTATATAATCTTGCTAATTCAAAACAAGCATCAATCAATTCACTTTTGAAACCTGGATTTTTATGATTAATTCTTTTAAGATAATTTTCTTCTGTTTTTTCATAATCTTCTAATAGTTTATAAGTATTAGCAAGATAATAGAAATGACGCGGGTTTTCAGGGTCTTCTTCTACCATTTCATTTAATAATTTAATATCTAATTGTTTTCTTTCATATGTTCTTTTTTCCATATACTTATCCATAACATCATCAACATAAGAATCATTATAAGGAACCATAACATTCTTATTATTTTTATCAGTAATTACTTCATGAATTTTATAAATATATCTTAAATCAGTAATTGATTTAGTAATTCTATTAGAACAATAAATAACATCATAACTTTTAATAAATAAACTATAACTATCAGAAAATTGGTCACTACGTGTAGTATGTAAAAATTTTCTCAAATCATTTCTAATAACATAAGTATCATCTAGAATTAAATTAAATTTACATTTATGTCCTCCTAATTCTAAAGAACGATTTCTACTTTCTCTAAAATTAATAAATGGTTCTTGATACACATTACCTTTTTTATTAGCTAATGTTCTTTTAATTATATCAATTGTGTTATCAGTGCTACCTGTATCTAATATAGTATATCTATCAAATACTTTCATATTTTCTTTTAATACATTTTCAAAATTATCTCCAGCATTTTTAACAATCATAATTAATTGAACTAAATTGCTATAAATAAATTCATTATTATTAATATAATATTTAAAATGTTCATTAAATAAATCAACAAATTTATCAGGAATACTTAAATAAATATTATCTTCATTGTCTAAATTAATATTAATTGTTACATAGTTAGATATTTTAATAGATTTTTTTGATAAAATAATAGCATCTTTATTATAATTATTGTAAAAATTAAAATCATCTATCAATATAATACTTTCTGTATTAATACTTTGTGTAAGATCAAAAAATAACTCAGTTTTATGATTATTATTGGTAATTATTTTTTTTTCACTATCTGTAAAATTTAAACAATATTTATTTTTACAATTAATATTAATTGGCACATAACCTCCATATTCAAACTTTTCCACTATAAAATTATAATCATCGAATAAATCACCAATATCATTAATTAAACCGACTAATAATTCAAGTTTAGATAAATCTTTAACCAATTTTAAATTACAATATTGGTCTATTTTATATTCAATGAATTCATCATCATTAACTGTATAGTTTTTTCTATTTAATTCAATAGTTTTCATATACCATTTAATATTAATATTTTTTTATATTATATATAATATATATGGCAAATACTTTTACACATGCAATTGCAATTGGAATAAATGCAGGCCAATATAACCAACAACCAGATGCAATAGCAGTTGGGACAAATGCTGGTAATAATAATCAAGATATAGCAGCAATTGCTATTGGTTTAAATGCTGGAAAAAATACACAAAGTGAATCATCTATAGCAATTGGTAATGAATCAGGTTATATTGGACAACAAATATCATCTATAGCAGTTGGAACAAATGCAGGTCAATATAATCAGGGTTCTTATTCTATAGCTATTGGTAATAATAGTGGATCAACTGGACAAAATCAATTATCGATTGCGATTGGTAATAATGTAGGAACAACTAATTTAGGAACAAATAGTATAGGTATTGGACATGATATTGGAGTAACAAATAGTAATGCAATTGTTATTAATGCTAGTAATTCTACTTTAAACGCGAGTAGTTCTGGTTTATTTGTCGATCCAATAAGAGGAGCTACGTTCAGTAATGTATTATATTATGATACTACTAGTAAAGAAATTTCATTTGGTCCCAATACAGGAGGAGGAACAACTGGAGCTACTGGAGCTACTGGAGCAACTGGCGCTACTGGAGCTACTGGCGTTACTGGCGCAACTGGCGCTACTGGAGCCACTGGTTCTGCATCTGTTTTCACTAATATAATTTATTTAGGAACAAATGCAGGTAGAACAAATCAAAATACAGGAGGAATTGCAATTGGTGTTAGTGCAGGTCAAACTAACCAAGGAACTAATTCTATAGCAATTGGTTCTAATTCTGGAAATACTAACCAAAGTTCTGGAGGTATAGCTATTGGAGGTAGTGCAGGTGCTAATATTCAAGGAAATAATTCTATTGCAATTGGCACTAGTTCTGGTCAAAATACACAAGGTCAAAATGCAATTTCAATTGGAGCAAATGCAGGTTCTATTGCACAATCAGCATTTGGAATTGCAATAGGTAATAATGCTGGAAATAGAACTCAAGGTGCTGGATGTGTTGCAGTTGGTTATTCTGCAGGTCTTACATTACAAGGTAATTATTCAGTTGCAATTGGATATAATGCAGCAACATGGACGCAAGGTATTTATTCTATTGCAATAGGAGGTTCGTCTGGTTTGCAAAATCAAGGAGCTTTTGCAATAGGCCTCGGATATAATGTTGCCCAATATTTTCAAGGCGCTGGGGGTATAGCAATAGGTAATAGTACAGGTCAATATTATCAACGGAATAATGCAATTGCATTAGGAGCTTATGCAGGTCAAAATACTCAAGGAACAAATAGTATTGCTATAGGTGGTAATTCAGGTAGAACTTCTCAAGGGTCAGGGGCAATCTCTATTGGTTATACTGCAGGTAGTAGTACTCAGGGTGCTAATGCTATTGCGATAGGTAATTATGCAGGACAAACAGATCAACCTGCAAATAGTATTGTAATTAGTGCATCTGGTTCAGTATTAAATGGTACAACATCTAGTGCATTTTATGTAGACCCTATTAGAAATACGACAAATGCAAATACATTATATTATAATACAGATAATAAGGAAATATCTTATTATTCTAATTCAGTCAATTATGCTCAAACAGGTGGGTCTTTAACAGGTATAACTATATTAAGCACAGCTGTTACACCTGCAACAGTTTTATCAACATCAATCACTACCATTGGCAGACCAGTTCAAGTTATAATTACAGGTGATGCAAATGCAACAACTGGTGTTGGATGGTGTAGATTACAATTATATAGAGACTCAACAGCTATAGGAGGTGATGTACAAGCTGAAAGTTCTGCAGTTAATGAAAATTGTCCATTTTGTTTGCAATTTATAGATGCACCTGCAGCTGGAACATACTCATATTCTATGAAAGTCAATACAATAGCTGGAAGTGATTTTCAATTTGGGGAAAACACTAAACCAGTTTTAACTGTTAGAGAATTATAATAATCAAATCTTTTTAATTTTTAATCGTCATAAAAATTAAAAATATCTATAATATAATAATGAGTAATAATGCAGTTCAATTAGGCCCATCTGCAGGTGAATATTATCAAGGTGATAATGCAATTGCAGTTGGTGCAAATTCTGGTTATATAAATCAAGAAGTTTCTGCAGTTGCAGTTGGTGTATTTGCAGGAGAAATTTATCAAGGAACTAACTCAGTTGCAATTGGTGCAAAAGCTGGTAATATTAATCAAGCTTTATCAACTATAGCAATTGGACCATTTGCAGGTGAAAGTAATCAATGTGAAAATAGTATTAGTATTGGACCTATGGCTGGAAATACTGACCAACAACAATCTGGTATTAGTATAGGTGCTTTTGCTGGTAAATATGAACAAGGAACTAATGGTATCGCAATTGGAGTAGGAGCAGCAGCAACTAGACAAAATAATAATGCAATTGCTATAGGTCAAGCAGCAGGTGAATATCGTCAAGGAACTAATAGTATTAGTATTGGTAATTATTCAGGAATATCTGGTCAATTAAATAATGCAATTGCAATAGGAACAAATTCAGGTAGCACTAATCAAAAAACAAATAGTATAAGTATAGGAACTAATGCAGGTGCATCTGGTCAATTGTATTCATCAATTGCAGTTGGTGCATTTTCAGGAGAATATAATCAAGCAACAAATTCAATATCTATTGGTAATAGTGCTGGTAATACTGGGCAAAAAATTTCATCAATAGCAATTGGAACAAATGCTGGACAAACAAATCAAGGTAGTTATTCAATTTGTTTAGGAGCAAATACTAATACTACTTTTAATAATAGTGTAGTAATTAATGGTGGTAATACATCATTAACTGCAAATCAAAGTGGCTTATTTTTAAATCCAATTAGAAATATTAGTCAATCAAATATATTATATTATAATACATCAACAAAAGAGGTTACTTATGATATAGGTGTAGGTGGTATAAGTATCTCAAATCCATTAGCTATTGGGCAAAATGCAGGTCAAACAAACCAAAAAACATTAGCAATAGCTTTAGGTTATAATGCAGGTAATAATAATCAAGGTACATCATCTATAGGTATTGGCACAAATGCAGGTCAAACAAATCAAGCTCAATATTCTATTGCTATTGGAGAGAATGCAGGTAATTATAATCAAGCAAGTACATCAATTGCAATTGGTCGATCAGCTGGTTATTATACTCAAGGATATAGAGCAACAGCAATTGGTGTTCAAGCAGGTAATAGTAATCAACAAGATTATGCAGTAAGTATTGGATATAGAGCCGGATATTTAACTCAAGGTAATAATAGTATTGCTATTGGTAGGGAGTCAGGTTCTTATAATCAAGATATTAATTGTATTGCAATTGGAACAGCTGCTGGATTTACTAATCAAAATCAATATGCGATTGCTTTAGGTGCAGCTGCAGGATTAACTAATCAAGGAAGTTATTCAATTGCAATTGGAAATGAGACTGGTAAAACAGATCAAGGTAGTTATTCAATCTGTATTGGTAATCAAGCAAATAGTACATACCAACAATCAATTGTTTTAAATGCTTCATCGTCGTCTTTAATTGCAAATACTGCTGGATTTTTTGCTAATCCAATTAGAAATACTACAAATAGTAATGTATTATATTACGATTCAACTAATAAAGAAATAACTTATGGAACAGTTCCAGGTGGAACAACTTTTACTAATACTATTTATTTAGGAACATCAGCTGGAGCTAATAATCAAAAAACAGGTAGTATAGCAATAGGTGTTAATGCAGGTAATACAAATCAAGGAACAAATGCAATTTCAATTGGTGTTAATTCAGGACAAACAAATCAAGGAACAAACTCAATTTGTATTGGTATTAATACATCATCAACATATCAAAATTCAGTAGTAATTGATGGAGCAAATTCATCTTTAACTTCAAATACAGAAGGTTTTTTTGCTAATCCAATAAGAAATACTACAAATTCAAGTGTATTATATTATGATTCAACTAATAAAGAAATAACATATGGTTCTGTTCCAGGTGGAACAAACTTTACTAATACTATTTATTTAGGAACAACCGCTGGAGCTAATAATCAACAAACAGGTGGTATTGCAATAGGTGTTAATGCAGGTAATACAAATCAAGGAACAAATTCAATTTCAATTGGTGTTAATTCAGGACAAACAAATCAAGGCACTAATTCTATTAGTATAGGAACGTCTGCTGGTAGTCAAAATCAAGGAGATTATACAGTGGCACTTGGATTTAGTTCTGGTAAAAATACTCAAGGTTCTTATGCTATTGCAATTGGGTTAAATGCAGGAAGTACAAATCAAGGTATAAGAAGTATTGCAATTGGTCGTGATAGTGGTGCAAATTCACAAGATTATGATTCTATAAGTATTGGTTATAGTGCAGGCCAATTTACTCAAAGTACAAATAGTATTAGTATTGGAACAAATGCAGGATATCAATCTCAAAAAGAACAAAGTATTGCGATTGGTTATTATGCTGGAGGCACTGGGCAATCATCTAATAGTATATCAATAGGAACTATTGCAGGACGTTACTCCCAGCAAGTTAATGGTATTGCTATAGGAAATCAAGCTGGAGCTTTTACTCAAGGGACTAATTCAATCGCAATTGGTTATCAAGCAGGATTTAATGCCCAAGGTTCAAATTCAATAGCATTAGGTTCTAATACAGGTTTTACAAATCAAGGATTAAATAGTATAGCAATTGGTAATAATAGTGGAACAACAAATCAAGGTTCTAATTCAGTCTTAATAGGATCTTCAACCTCATCTACTTTTAGTAATACTGTAGTGATTGATGGTGCAAATTCTTCTTTAACTGCAAATACATCTGGATTTTTTGCAAATCCAATAAGAAATACTACGAATTCTAATTTATTATATTATGATTCATCGAGCAAAGAAATAACTTATTCCTTATATTCACTAAATAATTTTACTAGTTCTATATATTTAGGAACATCTGCAGGAGAAACAAATCAACAATTTGGAGGAATTGCTGTAGGTGTTAATGCAGGTCAATATAATCAAAATTCATATAGTATAGCAGTAGGAGTTAATGCAGGTAATACAAATCAAGGAGATAATTCTATAGCGATTGGTCGAAATGCAGGTAAAACAGACCAAGGTCTCAGTGCAGTTGCACTTGGTTTTGCAGCAGGTCAAGTATCACAATCATATAGTGCAATATCAATAGGGACATCTTCTGGTAAAAGTTATCAAGCTGAGTATAGTATTGCAATAGGCGATACTGCTGGAAGTAATACACAAGGAACAAATGCAATTGCGATTGGTCAAACTGCTGGAAGAAACAGTCAATCAGTAAATGCAATAGGAATTGGTTTTAATGCAGGATATCAAGCACAAGGGACAAATGCAATTGCAATTGGACAAAATGCAGGAAAGACTAATCAAGGAAGTTTTTCAATTTGTATAGGTGCAAATACAGCATCTACATTTCAAAACACAGTAGTAATTGATGGGGCAAATTCATCTTTAACAGCAAATACAGCTGGATTCTTTGCTAATCCAATTAGAAATACAACAAATAGTAATGTATTATATTATGATTCAACTAATAAAGAAATTACATATGGAACAGTGCCAGGTGGAACAACATTTACAGATAAAATTTATTTAGGCTCATTCGCAGGTGGTAATCAATCTAGTTTTGCTGTTGCTATAGGTTATGCTGCAGGCTATACAAATCAAGGTCCAAATGCAATTTCTATTGGATATAATTCAGGTGGTAATACTCAAGGAACAAGTTGTATTGCAATTGGCTACGCTGCTGGATTTAATAGTCAGTCAGATAATTCTATTTCTATTGGATTTGAAGCAGGAAGAGAAACACAAGGAATTAACGCAATAGGAATTGGTTTTCGAGCAGGCTATGCAAGTCAAGGTGCGAATTCAATAGCAATTGGGCAATATGCAGGCTATTCAAATCAAGCACCTTATTCTATTGTGATTAATGCATCCAGCTCTGTTTTAAATGGAGCTACCGCAAGTTCATGTTATATAAGACCAGTGCGTGCATTAGCGGCTGCAACTGCAGTATATTATAATTCTACTACATTTGAATTATCTTATTTAACTAGTAGTCAATCAACTAAAAATACTATTGAAGATTTGAATAAAGATACTATAGATACTAGTAGCATTTATAATTTAAGACCTAGAACATATATTTATAATAGTGATCCAGATGCAGGAACTCAAGTAGGTTATATTGCAGAAGAAGCAGCTGATATTAATAAATATTTTGCAACTTATGATGAACCAAATGGTAATCCAGTAGCAATTAATTTTAATGCAATTAATGTTTTCACAATAGAAGAAATTAAGAAACTTAGAAATGAAATTAATTTATTAAAACAAGAAATAGAATTACTTAAAAATAATTAACCCATAATGAGGTTAAAGATTATTATATTAATAAATATATATATTAATATAATAATGTCAAATGATAATGCAATTCATATAGGCCCATCAGCTGGTCAATTCTATCAAGCTGATAATGCAATTGCTATTGGTGGTAAATCTGGATATAGACATCAAGAAATATCTGCAGTTGCTGTAGGTGTTTTTGCAGGTGAATTATATCAAGGAACTAATACAGTTAGTGTTGGTGCAAAAGCTGGAAATAATAATCAAGGATTATCTGCAGTATCTATAGGTCCTTTTTCTGGTGAAAATAACCAAGGAGAAAATAGTATTAGTATTGGTGCAGTTGCTGGTAATAATAATCAACATTTATCAGCAATTAGTATTGGAGCTTTTTCTGGTCAAGAAGAACAAGGAACTAATTCAATTTCTATTGGCGTTAAAGCAGGTAATAATATTCAGGGAGATAATTCAATCGCAATAGGTCCATTTGCAGGACAATATAATCAAGGAGAGTCTGCAATTGCAATTGGGACTAACACAGGAAAAACTAATCAAGGGACAAACAGCATATTACTTGGTAATAATATAAATTCAACATTTAGTAATAGTATTATAATTAGTTCATCATCATTAGAAGCTAATAATGAAGGTTTATTTATAAATCCAATAAGAAATGAAACACAATCAAAAATATTATATTATAATACCACTACTAAAGAAGTTACTTATGATAATAATACAGGAGGAGGTGGTTCATCTAATTCTAATCCAATTGCAATTGGTGAAAATGCAGGCTTAAATAATCAAGAAACCTTAGCAATTGCTTTAGGTTATAATGCAGGTTTTATTAATCAATCTACAAATAGTATTGCAATTGGTAATAATGCAGGCAAAACTAACCAAGGAGAAAATAGTATATTAATTGGTAATAATACGAATTCAACATTTAGTAACACTGTTGTTATAAATGGTAGTATATCTTCTTTAATAGCAAATACTGCTGGTTTTTTTGCAAATCCAATTAGATCATCTACAAATGCTAATATTTTATATTATAATTCTACAAATAAAGAAATAACCTATTATGATGCAACAAGTATAGTAGGAACAACAGGTCCTACTGGCGCTACTGGTCCTTCTGGTCCTACTGGTACATCAGGTTCTACTGGCCCTGTTGGACCAACAGGTGCTACTGGAGCTACTGGTCCTGTTGGTCCAACAGGTGCTACTGGAGCCACAGGTTCCGTAGGTAATACTGGTCCTGTTGGTCCAACAGGTGCTACTGGAGCTACTGGAGCTGGCACTACAGGAGCCACTGGAGCTACTGGCGAGACTGGAGCTACTGGCGAGACTGGAGCTACCGGAGCAACTGGAGCTGGCACTACAGGAGCAACTGGAGCCACTGGAGCTACTGGCGAGACTGGAGCTACTGGCGAGACTGGAGCTACCGGAGCAACTGGAGCTGGCACTACAGGAGCCACTGG
>JACCED010762793.1_pt1 | contig 14613 bp, 13 predicted proteins | sample 7455021 | NCBI WGS metagenome assembly JACCED01 (sample SAMN15323456, study PRJNA562643) | freshwater metagenome | isolation source: river surface water | place: USA:Blue River Watershed | collected 2017-08-19 | reverse complement strand
AGTAAGTCCCAAACCATAAAGTTGATCGATACCTAGCAAAGAAGCTGCAGCATCTGCACTGCCGCCAGCCATTCCACCCGCCACAGGAATACTTTTATTTATCTCAAAATCGAGGGAAGTGCTGGTATCAAATTTCTCAGACATTAGCTGTACTGCTTTAAATATCAAATTACTTTGATCAAGTGGTACGCCCGTTGTGTAATCACCTTTAATTGATATCCCGAATTGGTCACTTTCTGAAATTTTTATTACATCCATAAGCGATACCGCTTGAAAAACAGTAACTACTTGATGATATCCATCCGCTTCTTTTGGGCCCACAGATAATTGCAGGTTAACCTTTGCAGGAGCCTGAACTTCTACGGATTTATATCGCATGGCATCAGCGTAGTAGTTTTATTTTAAATTTGCTTTGCAATCGCAATGTATGAAGAAATGTCTAGCGCCTCACCACGCAATGTCGGATCGATGCCGGCATTCTTAATTATTGATTCCGCATTTTCACCTAGCACCGAAGACATTGCAGATCGAATCATTTTTCTGCGTTGAGAAAAAGCCGCATCAATCAAGGCAAATACTTTTAGGCGAAAATCTTCATCTCCCAAAGGGTTGTGGCGTTTAAAGTAAACCAATTTTGAATCTACATTTGGTACGGGCCAGAAAATACTTCGCGCGATGTTGCCAGCTAATTCAAGATCTGCCCACCAAGCGCTCTTTAGACTTGGAACTCCGTAATCCTTATTACCTGGTTTTGCGGCAAGTCGATCTGCTACTTCAGCTTGGACCATAACTACACCTTCGCGCAAAGATGGAAATCTCTCTAATAAATTTAATAGAACAGGTACTGAAACGTTATATGGCAAATTAGCAACCAATACTGTTGGTTTTTTCGGCAATTCAGAAACAATCAGCGCGTCCTGATTGATAACCATTAAATCAGCGCCTGGGTTATGTGCTGCTACTGTAATCGGAAGTTGCTTGGCCAAACGTTCATCAATTTCAATTGCAATTAAAGGTGCTCCAGATTCGAGAATCGCAAGAGTCAGAGAACCAAGACCTGGACCAATTTCAAGAGCCACATCTTCACTTGTAATTTGCACTTGGCGAACAATTCTTTGGCAAACATTCCCATCAATTACAAAATTCTGTCCTAGACCTTTAGAGGGATTTAAATTCAATTTCGCTGCTAATTCGCGAATTTCGCTCGCGCCTAATAATGTCATTAGTCAAATGAACCAAATAGTCGAACTGTATTAGCAGAGGTAACTGCAGCAATATGTTGAGGATCCACATCTCTTTCTTCTGCTATGAACCGGACAATGTTTGCTATTTGAGCAGGTGTATTTAGCGCCCCTCTATGTGGACTCGGAGCGAGAAATGGCGAATCAGTTTCTACTAAAAGCAAATCATCTGGCACATATCTAACAGCCTCACGTAAATCTGGAGCATTTTTAAAAGTTACGGTGCCGGCGAAAGAAAGAACATAACCACGCGCGGCACAATATTTTGCCATCTCTAAATCCCCTGAATAGCAATGGAAAATAGTTTTATCTGGAGCTCCTACCTCTTCCAAAACTTTTAAAACATCTTCATGTGCATCGCGGTCATGAATTACTAAAGCCAAATCATTATTTTTTGCAATCGCAATATGTCTTCTAAACGACTCTCTTTGAATCTCTTGCAATTCAGGAGGTGTTCGGAAGTAATCCAAGCCAGTTTCACCAATTGCACGAACTCTTGGGTGTTTTGCTAACTCAGAAATAATTGCTAGGTCTGCTTCTAAATCTGAAACTACTGGAGCTTCATTTGGGTGTAGCGCTACTGCAGCTAAAACCTGCTTTGGATAAAGTTCAGCAAGTCGCACACACCATTTTGACTGTTCTGCTGAATATCCAACTTGGACAATTCGATCTATTCCGGCAGCTGCTGCATCAGAAATTACCTTTGCAACTTCGGCAGAATCCGGTTCGGTATTTGTAACAATCTCTAAATGTGCATGCGCATCAATTGCGCTGACTTTTAATGGTTCTGGTGCTGGCGCAAGCGGGCGATCGATATCGCGCTTATGGCGATCAGCCAATTACTCTTCCAATCGCGGAAATAGTGGCACACTCTTGGAAACTTTTGATCCAGCTGGCAAAGTTCCCCATTTCGCAACTTCTCCAATTCTTTGCTCAGAAATTGAACCGAGTGTTTTTGCACCAAGAGAATCCCACAATTTTTCACATGTTTCTGGCATTACAGGATGTAATAAAACAGCTAGCGCTCGAATTCCTTCAGCAGTGTTATATAAAACTTCATCCAATTTAGACTTATTTGTTGGGTCTTTTGCTAAAACCCATGGTTCGGTCTCTGTAACATAAAGATTAATTCGTTTGCAGAAATCCATAATTGCCAAAATACCACCCTGGAAATCAAGGGCACACATAGCTGCATCTGCAGTGCTAACCGTTTTGATTAAAAGCTCTGATAATTCACCACCATTTGCTGGTGCTGGTATTACCCCGTCACAATACTTTTCAATCATCGCAGTTAAACGTGAAGCTAAATTTCCAAAATCATTAGCTAATTCGCTGGTGTAACGAGCACCCATATCTTCCCAAGAGAAAGATCCATCGCTTCCGAAAGGAATTGCCCTCATAAAATAATAGCGGAACGCATCTACTCCAAAATGATTAGTGATATCGCTAGGTGCAATACCAGTTAGCTTGCTCTTTGACATTTTTTCGCCACCGACTAGTAGCCAACCATGTGCAAAAACTTTTCTTGGGACTGGCAATCCCGCAGCCATCAACATAGCTGGCCAAATTACCGCGTGGAAACGGAGAATATCTTTTCCGACTAAATGAACATCAGCTGGCCAAGTGTTGGCAAACTTCTTTCCACTTTCGGAATTTGGATCATCACCCAATCCAACAGCAGTTGCATAATTAAGTAACGCGTCGAACCAAACATAAACAACTTGTTTGGTATCCCAAGGCACTGGAATTCCCCAATTAAATGTGGAACGAGAAATTGAAAGATCTCTCACTTCACCTTCCAGAAATGAAATTACTTCGTTTCGAGCGCTTTCTGGTTGGCAGGCGTCAGGATTTTCTTTGTAGTGATTTAAAAGTGGTTCTCGAAAATCTGATAACTTAAAAAACCAATTGTCTTCATCGACAATTTCAACTGGTTTGCTATGAATTGGACATAGTTTCTGCCCTTTATCATCAATCAAATCGCCTGGTAATTTAAATTCCTCGCACCCAACACAATATGGGCCTTCAAATTTGCCTGCATAAATAAATCCAGCATCTTTTAATTTCTGAAGAAAATTCTGGACTCGTTTTGTATGTCGTTCAGATGTTGTGCGAATAAAATCATCGTTAGCGATATTTAAGGCTTTCCAATTTGGTAGCCATGCATCTGCAACTAATTTATCAACCCAATCTTGTGGAGCAACATTGTTTGCATCTGCTGTTCGCATGACTTTTTGGCCATGTTCGTCAGTACCGGTCAAATACCAAGTTGGTTCACCTTTTTGGCGATGCCAACGAGTCAATACATCTCCAGCTACAGTTGTGTAAGCATGTCCAATGTGTGGCGCATCATTAACATAATAAATTGGAGTCGTTACGTAATACGACTTGTTTTTTGATTCGGCGCTCATGTGATTATTCTATTGGACGTTTTTAGCCGCAACCATCGCATCAAATACTTCACGTTTTGGAAGTTCTAACTCAGAAGCGACCGCAGTAATCGCTTCTTTTCTATCCATTCCTACGCTCTCATATCTACGAACGGCCTCAATAATCTCTTGTTGGCTCATAATTTTTGCGCCAGCGGTGGCGCCACTTAAAACTATGGTGATTTCACCAAGAATCTCTTTTGACTTTGCCCAGCTATATATCTGATTCAAAGTGCCGCGAATAGTCTCTTCATAAGTTTTTGTCATTTCGCGGCAAAGCGCACCTTCTCGGTTCTCACCCAATATTGATATCGCTACTTCTAAAGTTTCAATAAGTCGGTGAGGTGCTTCAAAGAAAACTATAGTTCGATTTTCAAATTTCAAATTTTCAAAGAATGTTTCGCGGGCGCCCTTTGTTCTAGGTACAAAACCTTCAAAGCAAAATCGATCCGTAGGTAAGCCTGATAATGCTAAAGCTGTTGTCACTGCACTTGGACCGGGCAAGACTTCGACGGGAATATTTTCTTCGATTGCTGCGCGAACTAATTTAAAGCCCGGATCGCTAACCGTTGGCATGCCAGCATCAGTAACTACCAGAACTTCCGCGCCATTTCTTAATTCATTGATAAGAAGAGCTGTCCGTTCATCTTCATTGCCCTCAAAAAAAGAGAGAACTTTCGCGCTACTTTTAACGCCTAAATCCTGACAGAGGCGTTGAAAACGACGTGAATCCTCTGCAGCAATAATTGATGCAGAGCCGATGGCTTCGATAAGTCGAGCTGAAGCATCGCCTGGATTACCAAGCGGCACACCAGCAAGTTTCAACTTCATGTGCGCAATCATCTCATCTACTCTTTACTTATGTTTCCAACGTTGGCCATAACCTTCCTGGCCTTCTTTCTAAGAATCTTCAACCTATCTACTCCTAAAGGTTTGGTCTTTGATGAGATTTACTACGTGGATGGTGCTCGAGACTATTTGAAGCATGGCGTTGAGGTAACCAATGGGGCCGCAGAATTCGTAGTACATCCTCCCGTTGGAAAATGGCTTATTGCCGCTGGAATTAAGTTATTCGGCGATCATGAATTTGGTTGGCGAATCGCAGTTGCCATCGCTGGCACTTTAACTGTTTATTTGACGGCGCGTATTGCAAAAAGAATTTTCCATGAGAACCATTGGGCCACCCTTGCAGCGCTGTTGATGGCTTTAGATGGTTTGAATTTAGTTATGTCTCGCACCGCCTTGCTAGATATATTTTTAACTTTATTTGTTCTGCTCTCTGTTAACTCTTGGCTTAAAGGAAATTATTTATCCTTTGCGGTTTATTTAGGTCTTGCCATGGGAAGTAAGTGGAGCGCCTTGTATTTTATTCTTGTTTTCTTATTACTTGAATACATATTAAACAGAAACTTGATTCGGGTAATCCGAATTGGTTTTACGTCAATTGGAGTTTACATTTTAAGTTGGTTTGGTTGGTTTGCATCTTCACTTGGATGGGATCGCGATGCAAAGTCCAACCCGATATTTTCATTAATTTATTACCACAAAGAGATGCTTGGTTTTCATACTAGCTTGACTGAAAATCATTCTTATCAAGCAAATCCTTGGAGTTGGATTGTTATGGGAAGACCAACATCCTTCTTTTATGAATCACCCAAAGGCTGCGGTACAAAAAGTTGTGCGCAGGAAGTTTTGGCATTAGGTACTCCAATACTTTGGTGGATTGGTGCAATTGCTCTAATTTTTCTAATCGGAATTAATTTACATAACTTTGCAATGCGTGAAGTTGAGCTCTCGTCTTTGATTCCATTCTTGGGAATTTTGGCGGGTTACACTCCATGGTTCTTCTTTCAGGAAAGAACTGTATTTACTTTCTATGCAATCGTATTCCAGCCATTTTTAATTCTGGCCATCGTATTATTAGCGAAAATAGCCTATGAATACGATGAACGCTTGAAGAATTTAATTCTGGTAACAGTTATTGTTGTAGCGATAAATTTCATTTACTTCTACCCAATATTTACCGGTGTTTTAACTTCATACGATGAGTGGTATTCACGTATGTGGTGGAGCTCTTGGATTTAGCTATTAACTGCGCGGTCGCGCTTATTAGCTGCCTCTTCTGCTAATTGTTGATCAAATACCTCGTCTGCGCTTGGCGCTGCCGCAGCGAGCGCTTCACGTGCCAATCGTTCTTGCTCTTCACTCCATTGACCTGGAGTTGTTAAATCAATGATTCGTCTTGGAGTTACCGCTTTAGGTGCATTCACATAAGTTGGAGCTGGGATCGAATTTGGCGTCCAAACATTTCTGGTAGCAGCGCTTCCTTGTGGAAGCAACACGATTCCTGTTATTTCTCGTTCTGCCAACGGTACCCAAAGTTCAGAATCTTGTTTTGGCGCCACAACCTCGGAGAGATTTACATGTGAGACACCGTTTGTGGTTCTTTGAAGACCTTCAATACGTCGACGTTGCACTCTTTGACGATTAATTGTTTTGCGAGTGTGTGCCAAATAGATTACAAAACCAGAAACTGGAATACCAATTGATAACCAACTTAATAGATTCATTGCTGCACCAACACTTGTCGCTAATAGAGAAGAGAGAATAAGAACGAAAATTATTCGACGTCGCATCAGGGCTTGTGATTGCTTGAATGGAGCATCGAGATCTGTATGAATTGCAAGTGAGTAAGAACTTTCAGTTTCGCCAGCTACTACACGAAGAGCGCTCTTGTAACGTTCAACAGATTTTCCGGAAAATTCATCATGAGTATGAATCCAGCGAGGCAAGAAATAGGCGACCCACATTCCAATAATCGCCAAGTAAATAATCGCTGAAGCCATGATGGCCAAAGATTAGTGTTTGAAATGTCCGATTTCGGGTATTTACACCCTACTTGATAGCAATATTTTCGCGAACGAAACAGTGGTGGTCTCTCCAGGCACCATCAATGTGTAAATAGCGGGGGCGCAAACCTTCATAAAGATAACCGCATTTTTCGGCAACTCTAATAGATGGTGAATTTTCGGGCCGAATATTAATTTCGATACGGTGCAATTCAAGTTCATTAAATGCAAAATCTGTCACCATGTTTACTGCTCTGCTCATGTAGCCACGATTAGCGAAATAACGATCGATCCAATAGCCGATATGAGCGCCTCTAAGCGCCCCGTAAATGACCCCACCAAGATTTATCTGGCCAATCAAATTTGGCCCAATGAAAATCCCGAATGAGAAGGAGCGGCCAGCTCTCTCCTCTTTTCTATACGCCCTTACCATTTTATTGAAGCTAAGTGCGCTCTTTAATTCATCACTCTTTGAAGTACGTGGAACTGTTGCTTCCCACTCTTCGAGCCACTCCCGATTCATTGCCCGGACTCTTCGCCATTGCTTTTTATCAGAGCTAGTGAACGGCCTTAGAAGAATCTCGCCATCTGTAAGTTCAATCATTTTATTCTTGGCAAAATCACGGTAGTTAAAGTTTCTCCTGCTTTGAGTGAATCCCCAGGATTTACCGATACCAACGAGTTGGCCGCTGCCAAACTTACAAAATCTTCCTGTTCGGTAAATATTGAAACAGACGCGTTGTCATCACTCAAGTTTCCAAGAAGATATCGCCGGCCAGAAATTTCTCCTACAAAATCTCTTTCGAGCTTTGCTTTAACTGAAGGGCAAAAAACCTCTTTGGCGCCAATCATGGTTCTGATCATGGGACGGACGAATAATTGCATAGCGATATAAGCGGATATTGGATCTCCTGGCAAAGTTACAACTGGAGTCTTATCAGGACCAATGGTTCCAAAATTAAATCGACCGGTATTTTCTAATTCAAGATCTACAACTTTAACTTCACCTAGTTGATTTAGAGACTTTGTGATTAGATCAAAAGAATCATCATTTCGTTCCCCACTTACCACAATTAAATCTGCGCGAACCAATTGATCTTCAACAATATCTTTTAATTCTTCTTCGTTATCCGGAATTGAATGCACTCTAAAAGCGACTCCACCAATTTCTCTAACGATTGTGGTCAGCTGCCAAGAGTTAGTTTCATACTCTTCGCTGCCGGTTATTGGATTACCAGGTTCTATTAAATCCGGACCAGCGGAAATAATTACCACTCGTGGGTGAGGTCTGGTTGGAAGATGACCTCGGCCAATCGAAGCTGCTAGACCAATGGTGGTCGATCGAATTGGTGAACCGCTTTTTAACACCAAACGTTCGCCGGCGAAGATATCTTCAGACAAGGTTGCGCCATGAGCGTCTAGCAGAGGCAAATCAAGTGGCGCTAAAGGTTCGACAATAGAAAGCAGCGCGGTCAGGAACTCATCTACACGCATTCGTTCTAGCATAATCCCACCTTACTTTAAAAGTACTTCATAGTTCATGAGAAATGCTGATAGGGCCAGAAAGGAAATGATGGCAATAAGAGATAAAGCATCGCTCCGTGAAGAATTCCGCAAGTTGCGTAGTGAGCATCCAGCACATAGTGACTATTTGTACTTATTAGATATTCCAGAAATTATTAATGCAAAAGTAATTACGAGTTATTACCCATTACCTGGGGAGCCAAGTTTGATTACCTTAAATAAGGCACTCATCGAAGCAGGAAAAACTGTTTTGCTTCCTAGAATTGTAAATAAGAAAATGGAATTTGTGCATGTTCAAGGTTCCCAAGATGATTTAATTCAAAAAGGTAAGTTTCACGAACCAGTTGGAAATATATTTATCGGTGAAATTCAAGTCTGTTTAATTCCAGCTACCGCAATTGATCAAAGTGGGGTCCGTTTAGGGCAAGGCGGCGGTTATTACGATCAATTTTTGACTGGAACTGCAGCTTTTAGAATTGGGATTATTCACGACCGCGAATTTGTTAAAAAACTTCCAAGAGAATGGTTCGATCAAAAAGTAGAAGCTATCGCAACTGAATCAGGATTTCGCCGAATCTGATTTGTTGTTTAATATTGACATACTTGCTAAAACAAATATGCCACCGATTACTTGAACCCAAGTTGGCGCTCCTCTTCCGAGAACAATTGCTCCAAAAACTCCAACTAATGGCACGATGTTAAATAAAACTGCCACATGCGTGCTCTTTACTCTTGCTGCAGCATAGTTGAATGCAATTATTGGAAGAGCTACACCGAATACTCCTGAAAGCGCACCTGCCACGTAGATCTCGCTGGCTCGGCCAACAAAATGACCACGGTCGAAAATTAACCACCACGAGAGCGCATAAATAGTTGAAAAAAGAGCTTGTCGAAAAGCCAAAGTTATTGGATTGATACTAGTTCCGAGCTTTTTTACTGCAACCGCATTTAGTCCGCAAAAAATAGACGAGCCGACAAAACAAAGTGCGCCGAGACCGATAGTTAACGAAATTCCTGATTTATCAAAACTTCCCAAAGTTGCACCAATGATTCCCAAAATCACCGCTGCTATTTCGTTGTGAGAAATTCGATCTTTAAGAAGTAATGCTGCCCACATCACAGTAAATAAAGCTTCTAGATTCAAAAGAATTACACCGGTGCTTGCCGTAGCCACGGTGTATCCATAATTTCCCAAAAGCCAAGCGATGCCAGGTTGCACCGCTCCCAATAAAGCGGCAATTTTCCAAGATACATCTTTATAAGTGCCGTTTCGAAATTTCCTTGGTCTAAAAATATAGAAAAATGAAATTACAAAGAAGCCCGCACCAATTTCAAGCAAAGTCTGTGCCGGTGCAGAGAGTTCGCTTACTGCTAAATCTGCTAAAGGGTTAGATAATCCCCAAGAAATCATTGCAGCAATCAGCAATAAATAATTGCGCATTGTTAATTATTTTTACTCTCTTTACGTGCGAGTTCTGCCAAGAATTGGTTGTACTTCGCCAAATCATCACTTTCGCCCATTGCGCTTGCTCTTGCAGCTTTACGATCAATTCTTTCAGTCTCTTTTTTATCTTCTCGCATCCATTGAATGAATGCTGCAGTCAATGCAATCAATATTGGTATTTCACCCATTGCCCAGCCAATCGCACCACCAGCGTATTGATTTTCAAGCAAATCTAAATTAAGTGGATTTCCTATTGAAGTGTAATAACCACCATCCATCAAAGTTGTAGCTGACATAAGTGCTATTGAGAAGAATGCATGAATACTCATTGCAGCAAAGAGAATAACTATTCTTACTACATTTGGCGGTCGATTTGGATTTGGATCTACGCCCACAATTACATGGAAAAAAAGAGCTCCTGCAAGCAGAAAATGTAAATTCATAAACAGGTGGCCAAGATGACTTCCCATCAAAGTTCCAAATAGTCCAGTGAAATAAAGTGCAAAAAGCGAACCGTCGAAAATCAAAAGCGCGACAACTGGATTGGTCATAAATTTTGCATATCTAGAGTGCAGAAAGCGAATCAGAATATTTCTGGGACCTTCTTCTTCGTTATCTCTTCCTGCAGGCAAAGTTCTTAATGCCAATGTGATTGGAGCTCCAAGTACAAGTGCAATTGGTGCAATCATTCCTAAAATCATATGTTCAATCATGTGGTACGAGAAACCAAAGTGGGAGTAAACGCCAATTGCACCATTAACCGCATAATTGACGATCAAAATACCGATCATAAAGGAGACTGTTCTGCCGATAGGCCATCTATCTCCTCGATTATTCAATATTCGAACACCTTTAAAATAAAGAAGTGAGGCGATAATTAAAAGAGCAAGAGTCAAAGCATCAGGTTGATATTCGAAAATCCAAGTATTTAAAGTTGGAGAACCTGGAAAACTCAAACCTACTTGCTCTTCCAGTGGGTTTATAACTCCCGCTCTTACTGGGGGATTACTTTGACTTAAAAGAGTTCCCATAAACATTGTCATTAACATGACGACTGACTCTAAAATTATTTGGAAATTAATTTTCTCAGCTAACATTTTTCTAACTTTGGCTGCTAATCCCAGAATAATAAAAGTCCAAATAACTTTTATCGAAAGTAGAACGGCATAGCTACTTTTCCATGAGCCTGAGAAGTTCAGTCTGATCCATGCATTTACAGCACCGCTTACTACAACCGTAAATGCAGCCCAATAAGCCAATCGGCTAAATCTAGTTAACGCCAATTTCTTATCTAATTCAGGGCTAATGACAATAACAATTAATCCACCAACCCACATTGTTATGGCTACCACATGTACTAATAAAGTTCCGATAGCCATGAGATGGGAACCACCAGATGCAGAGTGACTCTGAAAAATAGGAGAAGAGACCGATATCAATGAAAGTAATAACACCAGAGCAACCTGAGTAATTCTCTCGCAACTTCTAATCCATGCCGCAACTACTGCCGCACCCACCATTTGGATGGCTAAAAATTTACCTAAACTAATCTGTGTTACAAAAGAGCGAAGAGATGTGAAATCTAGAGCATCTATTAAAGATACCTCTAATATCGAAGCTAAAGTCGCCACGATAAAAACTGCTGTCGCAGCTGACCAAACCCCAGCTGCTAGTCCCGCTTTTGCAATAAGTGTTTTATGTTCTTCACGAATTTTTCCGTGAAGATTTTTTGCAAAAAATACTGTCGCCAATAAAAAGCCGATTGTTAGCGTAGCACTGAGCAAGTAAATGAATTTACTCAGCGTTAAAATTATTTCTACCAATTTAACGCTCGTTATATAGCTTTCTTCCGTATAAAACCAAACCTATTGCAACTGCTAAACCGGCTACTCCGACTAACAAAACAAATATAGTTGTGCCAAACGAGCTCGAGTTTTGCACTTCAGGGTCTTTTGTTGCTGTTGGCTTAGGAGTTGTAATTTTATCGGGTGCATTGAAAGTGAAAGTATAAATTCCAGTTAACGGAATATCTTCTTCTGAAATTAAAGAGTACTCGACTTGGTAAATACCTTTTTCGGTAAGTGCAAGCAAGCCAACGACTGCATTAGTGCCATCTACTAAAAGTGCGCCATCATCTACTCTGTTGCCTTTTGGGTCCGTCACAATTATTTCGCTACCCATTGGAGCAAGTGGCGTATCTGTCGTTAATGAAACAGAAGTTGGCGCAATCGAAAGTATTGATCCACTTACCGGTGAAGTGCCAGTCAATAAATTAGCGAAGGCAGGTGTGATGGTTGCCATGCTAACCAAAAGTGCCGCGAAGAGTGCTCGGAAAGATCGCATAAACTCCCTTTCAATTCGCGGTAATACTCTCACTTCTCTACACTTTACTTCTAGTAGCAAGCTAGCGTTTTTAAGAACTATTACTGCGGGAGCGTGGAAATGCCAACGTACCAATACGAGTGCACCTCGTGTGGGCACCAATTTGAGCAAATTCAGTCTTTCTCTGATGACCCAATAAAGCATTGTCCTGATTGCAATGGCGAAGTCAAGAAAATATATTCAGCAGTAGGTGTGGTTTTTAAAGGCTCTGGCTTCTATAAGACTGATTCAACGCAGAAGAAGTCCGATTGATTCGAAATAATTAAGCGCCGTGGTGAGGCGGAACATCGCCTTTGATTTCGGCATCTCGCTTTGCGCGCTCTAAATTCTCATCTGGATCAATTTCATCAGATGTAATTTCAGGCCAAAGGTTACTCACAGTGATAAGTATAGACGATAAGCATAAAGGAGATTTATGTTCGAGAAGTTAGGTCAATTAGCAGTTCGCCGCAGCAAATTAGTTTTGACCACTTTTATCATCACAATGCTTGCAGCAGGCGGCATTGGCTTATCAGTATTCGGAAAACTTGATTCAGGTGGATATTCTGACCCGAATAGTGAATCAATGAAAGTTTGGAATTACTTTCAAGAAAATTTAAAGAGTAAAGATGCTGGCGTAATTCTTATCGTCGATGGAAAAAATAAGTCAGTAAATGATCCAAAGGTCGTTGCAGATGCAATCGCACTTGAAAAAGAAGTTGCAACCGTTCCAGGTGTCGAATCAACACTTTCTTATTGGAGTTCGGGTAATCAACAAACTATGGTTTCAAAAGATGGAAATGCCGCCTACTTGCTTATTTATACAAAATCTGATGAGTTTGCAAAGGTGGGCGAAGTAGGCAAGGAAATTCAAAGTAAATTTGATGGTGAATATAAATCACTACAAGTTTATGCGAGTGGAAATGGTGTCATTACATCTGCTATTAATGGTCGTATTTCTAAAGACTTAGCTTTGGCTGAAACTATCTCCATACCTTTGACCTTTATTCTCTTAATTTTGGTCTTTGGTGCACTAATAGCATCAGCGATGCCTTTATTTGTAGGAATCTTCTCTATTCTCGGAGCTTTCTTCTTACTCTTCTTGATTACCCAATTCACCAGCGTAAGTGTCTTCGCACTTAATTTAGTTACTGGCATTGGCCTTGGCTTAGGTATTGATTACTCATTACTGATGGTGAATCGTTTCCGAGAAGAATTGCATCATGGTAAAGAAGTAGCCGATGCTGTTATCACCACTGTTAAAACTGCAGGAAAAACTGTTGTCTATTCCGGATTGACTGTGGCTTTAACTCTTGGGGCGATGGTGGTTTTCCCGCAAGCATTCTTAAAATCATTTGGCTATGCCGGTGTCTCGGTAGTTTTGATTGCAATTCTTGCTGCAATTTTTCCGTTACCTGCACTAATGGCAATTCTTGGCCACCGAGTTGATCGATTTGTAATTAGAAAATCTGCAATTACTCCAAAATCAGAGGGTCGTTGGGCGATTACTGCTAGATACGTGATGCGCCGACCAGTGTCAATTGTGATTCTCTCGCTATTTATTCTGGCAGTAATTGCTGCTCCGATTAGAAATATCGCCTTTTCGCAAGTTGATGCTCGCGTATTACCGAAGAGTGATAAAGCTGCAATTGCATATGAAGTCCTAGCAACCAAATTTCCTGGCCAAGAGAGCAGTCCAATTGAAATTTTAATTCCAGGTGGCGCAAAGAGTGTCTCTCCTGAAACTCTAAATGAGTATGTAACTGCTATTCAAAACACTGACGGAATTGTTCGAGTAGTTCCATTTACTGCAGGTGAAGATATCCGAATTCAAGCAATTCAATCAATGGGTTCGCGGACTCCTGAAGCTAGCGATTTGATTCATGCACTTCGCAATTTAAATTCTCCAGAAGGAACTTTGATTGGTGGAGTTGCTGCGGATTACACCGATTCCCAAGACGGAACTGCAAATGCTCTTCCTTGGGCACTGCTTTGGATTGCCATTAGCGTTTTAATATTAATTTTCATTTTTACCGGTTCGATAATCCTGCCTATTAAAGCTGTTTTATTAAATGTTCTCTCGCTCGGGGCAACACTTGGTGCACTTACTTGGATATTTATCGAAGGTAATCTGAAGTGGTTAGTTGGTGACTTTACGGTTACGGGAACTTTGGATACTGGCACCACAATTTTGGTTGCTGTTGTGGTCTTTGGGTTATCTATGGACTACGAACTATTCCTTCTTTCACGCATTAAAGAAGAACATCTGGCTGGACGCAATAATGTTGAATCTGTTGCAATTGGTTTACAGCGCTCAGCTCGAATTATTACTGCCGCCGCAGTATTGCTTGCCGCGGTCTTCGCAGCATTTATGACAAGTGGTGTCACTGCAATCAAGATGATGGGCTTTGGAACTGCTTTCGCAATTTTGCTCGACGCAACATTAATTCGAGCTCTTCTAGTTCCTGCATTAATGCGTTTGTTCGGAGAGAGAAATTGGTGGGGTCCAAAATTCTTAAAGAAATATACTTTGGATCATTAATTAATAATAATTATTGATGGTGTCCCTGGCCGGAGTTGAACCGGCGACCTACCGCTTAGGAGGCGGTTGCTCTATCCACTGAGCTACAGAGACGTGCAAGATGCCATTTTTAATGGCCTCAGGTAGACTCAACTTAACTGATTAATAGTCTATAAAGTAAATATTAATCGAAACTAACGGAGTTGATTTACTCATGGGAATGAAAGCGCTGGTGATCGGCGCT
>JACCED011891334.1_pt1 | contig 14619 bp, 13 predicted proteins | sample 7455021 | NCBI WGS metagenome assembly JACCED01 (sample SAMN15323456, study PRJNA562643) | freshwater metagenome | isolation source: river surface water | place: USA:Blue River Watershed | collected 2017-08-19 | reverse complement strand
TATGCGACGCGGGTCGCCGCCTGGATCGCCGGCCGCGTGGCCGCCGACGGCAAGCCGGCCGATGTGCTGGCGAACCCGGAGATCCGCAAGAACGTGATCGGGGAATGACATGCTGAAGATAGACAAGGTCAGCGCAAGCATCGCCGGCAACACGGTCCTGCGCGGCATTACCACTGAATTCAACGCCGGCCAGTTGCTGGCCGTGGTCGGCCGCAACGGCGCCGGCAAGACCACGCTGCTGCGCGCGATCATGGGCCTGCTGCCAGTGACGTCCGGCACGATCCTGATGGAAGGCGAGGACCTGACCCGCGTTGCCGGCCATCAGCGCAGCCGCTACGGCATCGGCTACGCGCCGGAAGACCGCGTGATGTTCCCGACCTTCACCGTCGAGGACAACCTGCGCCTGCCATGCCAGGTGCTGGGCCTGTCGACGGCTGAAACGGACAAGCGCCTCGAGCGCGTGCTGGACGTGGTTCCGCAGTTGAAAGACATGTTGCCACGCTCGGGTGCCGCATTGTCCGGCGGGCAGGGCAAGATGGCGGCGCTCGGTCGTGCGCTGATGGTGGGTACCAAGCTGGTGCTGCTGGACGAGCCTTTCCAGGGCCTCGCGCCGGTGCTGGCCGTGCAGTATGCGGAATCGCTGCGCAAACTGCATCAGGTGGCGCCGGAGCTGTGCATTGTCGTCACCGAGTCCAACCGCAGCCTGCTGCGCGACCTGCCCGATGCGACGCTGACACTGGAACGCGGAGAACTGGTCGAAGGCGAGCCGGCGCACTGAGACGCCGGCCTGAACAGGGCCGACGCGGGCACAGACCTGCGCGGCATTCGGTGCACATTGCTGCCCAACGAGGCGCAATGCCTGCACCGGCCCCACAACGGAGATACACATGGCAACCCTGCTGATCAACGGCCAATGGCGGGCAGCGTCCGATGGCCAGACCATTCCCGTCCTCAATCCCTGCGATGGCCAGGCCTTCACCACGATAGACCGTGGCACCGCCGCCGATATCGATGCCGCCGTCAAGGCAGCACAAGGCGCGCTGGATGGCGCCTGGGGCCGCATGACGGCCACCGAGCGCGGCCGCATCCTGGTCAAGTTTGGCGAGCTGATCGTCAAGCACGCGGAAGACATCGCAAGGATCGAGGCACAGGACACCGGCAAGCCGATGACGGTGGCGCGCAATGACATCGTTGCCGTCGCCCGTTATTTCGAGTTCTACGGCAGCGCCGCTGACAAGATCCATGGCGAACAAATTCCCTACCTGAATGGCTACAACGTGCAGGTGGTGCGCGTGCCGCATGGCGTGACCGCGCACATCATTCCGTGGAATTACCCGGCACAGATGTTCGGTCGCACGCTCGCTCCCGCGCTGGCGATGGGCAATGCCTGCGTGCTGAAGCCTTCGGAAGACGCCTGCCTGTCCGGCATCAGGTTGGCCGAGCTGCTGATGGAAGCCGGCCTGCCACCGGGCGCGCTGAACGTCGTCACCGGCTATGGCTATGAAGCCGGGGCTGCGCTGACGGCTCACCCGGGCATCCATTTCGCGACTTTCACCGGTTCGCCCGAAGTCGGCGTGATGGTGCAGGAAGCGACCGCAAAGCATTCGGTGCCCTGCGTGCTCGAGCTGGGCGGCAAGTCGCCGCAGATCGTGTTCAATGATGTGGACGTCGACAAGGCTGTGCCCATCATCGTCAAGGCGATCACGCAGAACGCCGGCCAGACCTGTTCGGCCGGCAGCCGCCTGCTGGTACAGGAAGACATCTACGACAGCTTCATGCAGCGCGTCGCCGACGCCTTTGCGCAAGTGAAGGTCGGCACGCCCGAGCAGGACCTCGACTGCGGCCCCATCGTCAACAAGAAGCAGTTCGAGCGTGTGAACGGCTTCATCGAGCATGCGATTGCGACGGGTGTGCCGCTGCTGGCGCGTGGCTCGCTGGCCGATGGCATCTCCAAGGATGGCTACTTCGTTGCGCCTGCGCTGTTCGGCGCGGTGCCGCGCGACCACAAGCTCGCCTGCCAGGAAGTGTTCGGTCCGGTGCTGGCCGCGATGCCGTTCAAGGATGAAGAAGACGCGATCCGCCTGGCCAACTCGTCCGAGTATGGCCTGGTGTCGGGCGTCTGGACCGAAAATGGCGGACGGCAGCAAAGAATGGCGGCCAGGCTGCAGACCGGTCAGGTTTTCATCAACTGCTATGGCGCAGGCGGTGGCGTCGAGCTGCCGTTCGGCGGCATGAAGCGCAGCGGCCACGGCCGCGAAAAAGGTTTTCTCGCGCTGGAGGAATTCAGCACGACCAAGACCGTGGTACTGCACCACGGGTGAACATCATTTCAGTCATTTGCATGTGAATCAGGAGGAAAAATCATGGGACAACTTCAAGGCAAAGTAGCGATCATCACCGGCGCAGGCAGCGGTTTCGGCGAAGGCATGGCCGAGGCTTACATTCGTGAAGGCGCGAAGGTACTGATCGCCGACCTGAACGCCGAGGCCGGCGAGCGCGTCGCGAAGAAGCTGGGCGCGAATGCGAAGGCCGTCGCCACCGACGTCGCCAATGCCGACTCGGTCAATGCCATGGTCAAGGCCTGCGTCGATGCCTTCGGCGTGCCGGATATCGTCATCAACAACGCCGGCACCACGCACAAGAACCAGCCGATGCTGAACGTCGATGAAAAGACCTTCGACCGCGTGTTCAACGTGAACGTGAAGTCGATCTACTTCATGGCCCATGCGGTCGTGCCGCTGATGCGCGAGCGCGGCAAGGGCGGCGTGATCATCAACGTCGGTTCGACCGCTGGCATCCGTCCGCGTCCGGGCCTGTCCTGGTACAACGGCTCCAAGGGCGCAGTGAACCTGCTGTCGCGCGCGATGGCCGTCGAACTGGCCCCGGACAATATCCGCGTCAACGCGCTGTGCCCGGTGATGGGCGCGACCGGCCTGCTGGGCGACTTCATGGGCGTGCCCGATACCCCGGAGAACCGCGCGAAGTTCGTGTCGACCATTCCTTTGGGCCGCTTCTGCGAACCGAAGGACATGGCCGCTGCTGCCGTCTTCCTCGGTACCGACGGCGCCGAGTTCCTGACCGGCCTGGAAATGCCGGTCGACGGCGGCCGTACCATCTGACCTGTCGTAACATCGATCGACAACCACGCAAGCCACGGAGACCTGCATGAAAACCCGCGCCGCCGTACTGCACGCACTCGACAAGCCCGCACCCTTCGCTGACAGCAAGCCGCTCGTGATCGAGGAGATCGAGCTCGACGCGCCCGGCGATGGCGAGGTGCTGGTCAAAATGACGGCCGCCGGGCTCTGCCATTCGGACCTGTCGGTGATCACCGGCGTGCGTCCGCGGCCGGTGCCGATGGCGCTCGGCCACGAAGCATCGGCGACGGTCGTGCAGACCGGCCTCGGCGTATCCGACCTGAAGCCGGGCGACCGCGTGGTGCTGGTGTTCGTGCCCAGCTGCGGCCATTGCCTGCCGTGCCAGGAAGGGCGGCCAGCACTGTGCGAGCCGGGTGCCGAAGCCAATGGCAAGGGCACGCTGCTATCCGGCGCGCGCCGCCTGCATCTCGGGCCGCAGGCCGTCCACCATCATGTCGGCGTGTCGGCCTTCGCAGAGCATGCGGTGGTGTCGCGCCGCTCGTGCGTGAAAATCGAGCAGGACATCGACCCGGTCGAGGCCGCGTTGTTCGGCTGCGCGGTGCTTACCGGCGTCGGCGCGGTGGTCAACACGGCCAAGGTACAGCCGGGCCAGAGCGCCGCCGTGGTTGGCCTCGGCGGCGTCGGCATGTGCGCGCTGCTGGGCGCAGTGGCGTCAGGCGCGACTGATGTGGTCGCGATCGACCTGCACGACAGCAAGCTCGACATGGCCAAAAAACTGGGTGCGACCTGTACCGTCAATGCGCGCGACCCTGACGCGATTGCCAAGGTCAAGGAAGCGACCAAAGGCGGCGTCGACTTCGCCTTCGAGATGGCCGGCGTCACGCAGGCGATGGAGCTGTCTTACCGTATCACGCGCCGTGGGGGCACCACGGTCACGGCCAGCCTGCCGCATCCGCAGCACAACTGGGCACTGCAGCAGGTCAGCCTGGTGGCTGAGGAGCGTACCGTCAAGGGCAGCTACATCGGTTCCTGCGTGCCGGCGCGCGACGTGCCGCGCTATATCAACCTCTACCTCGCGGGCAAGCTTCCCATCGACAAGCTGATGGGCGAGCGCATGAAGCTCGACGACATCAACCGCGGCTTCGACCGCCTCGATGCCGGCGAGAGCCTGCGCGACCTCGTGGTGTTCTGAATCCCGCACCCAGTCCCGGCGCAGGCAGGGACTGGGTGGCCTTGCGGGTTCATCGATTTTTTCAGTGACTCTCTTGCTGGGGCTCGATCTGCGGCTTCGGCTTGCCCTGCGCATCGGACAGGCGATATTTGGTGCGCCGGTCGCCCATCAGGTCGCGCAGGTCGCGGATGCTCATCTGCGTCACCTCGTGCATGCGGATCAGCAGTGACGCGCCGACCGGTAGCGTGCGGTGCCGGATCTTGCTGATGACCGGCGGTGCGACTTCCAGCGCGCGCGACAGCGCAGCATCGTTCTTGAGCTTCATCTTTTCACGCAGCGTGTCCAGCAAGTGGTTGGGGTTGTAGGTCTCTTGCGATGACAGTGCATGCGGCTGCTGCTGTTTCGCATGACCGTGGTGCTGATGGTGTTCCATCGAAAGCCTCCTGAGATATCCCGGCGTGCGCAGGATTGCGCAAGCTTGAGTAATCGACATGACCTCCTTGGGATGGAACAAGTTCCCCTTCAACATCGCTGATACGCATTTATTCTCGCGCGCGCAAAAAAAACGACGGCAGGGCCGTCGCTGTGCGAAGGAAGGGGAACCTTACCAATAGCCGAATCTCAATGCAGGGTTGAGCGCCATGCTCATCTGCGGCGACAGCATGGGCGCAAACGGATCGAGCGAGCCCATGCCCATGGCCGAGCCTTGCGGTGCCATGGAGGTCATGGGCAGTTCGCGGTAGGCCTGTGCGAGGGCCTGCATCGCGGGGCCATTCATCAGGCTGCCGATGTGCGCGCCCAGTTGTGAGCCGAATTGCGAACTCAATTGCGAACCCAATTGCGAGCCCAATGGCGCGCCGATACCGGACCCCATGCTCATCATGCCCATGCCGGTCCCCGCGCCCTGTCCGGGGCCTGCCATCGAGCCGAGCAGACCGCCAATGGCGCCCGATCCGGTGCCGGCTCCCGTACTCATGCCAGTGCCCATGCCCATGCCGCTACCGGCCATCGCCGTCTGTCCGACACTCATGCCGACCGCGGGTGCGATGCCAACGGCGCGCGGTGCATCGGGCAGGCCGAAACCGGTGCGGCGCGGGTCGCCCAGCATCACCGGCTGGCAGGACATCTTGATGATCTGGAACAGGCGCTCGACGCGTTCGGCACTACGCATGCGCAATGCCGTGCGGAAGTCCGGGTGGTGTGCGAGTACCAGCGCTGCCAGTCCGGTGACATGTGGCGCTGCCATCGAGGTGCCGTCCCATGCGGCGAAGTTATTGTCGGGCACGGAAGAAGTGATCGCGACGCCCGGTGCACAGACGGCGATCTCGGGACCGTAGCAGCTGAAGCGGGCGGCAAAGAAGCCATTCACATCGATCTGCGGCGTCAGGGTCTGCGTGTGATAGCTGTCGCCCGGGAATTCATTGATGCGGCCGATGGCGGCAACTGTCAGCACGTTCGGCGACGAGCCCGGATATTGCACCGGTCCGCCCGAATTGCCGGCGGCGACGATGCAGGCGATGCCGGCGTGCTTGGCGCGCAGGATCTGCTGCTCCAGCGCTTCGGAGGGCTCGGCGCCGCCGAGGCTGAGGTTGACGACGTCAATCTGTTTTTCGATGCAGTATTCGAGCGCTTCGATCAGCTGGCTCACCTGGCCGCCCGGGAACAGCTTGCACGCGTGGATCTCGGCATCGGGCGCGAAGCCGCGTATGCTGGTCGATGAATCCAGGCCGGCGATCACGCCGGTGCAGTGCGAGCCGTGCGAGATGCTGTCCACGGTCCAGGTCGTGGTGTCCTTCGCCTTGTTGACGATGTCATAGCCGTGGCTGACTTGCGTCAGGTCTGCATGTGAGGTCGCGCAACCGGAGTCGATGACGGCGACGCGCACGCCTTGTCCGCGATAGGTCGGCGGCAATTGATCCACCCGCATCGCGCGCTGGCCCCAGGTCAGCAGTTGCTGGCGCGGGAAATTTTTCAGCGTCGGCCATTCCGACAGCGCGCGCAGCACGATGGTATTGAGCTCGTCGCCGCTGACATCGGGCTGCTGCTGGCAGAAGCTCCAGTAGTCGGAGCGTGGCTTGACATACAACTGGCGAATGCTCGACGCGCTCTCGCCATACAACACCAGCTTCACGCGGCCGTTGGCATCGCTGACGCCCTGCGCGGGCAGCAGGCTGCCGAACAGGTAGACCTCGGCGCCGGCGACGGGCTTGCCACCTTCGCCGGTGACCTGGAATTCGGCGGTGAAGGATACGCCGCTCACAGGCAGGTTCCAGCTCACCATGGCCGGTTGCGTATAGTTTGCATCGAGCAGTTGCAGCGACTGGTCGCGTTCGACGATCAGCTGCCCCTGTCCCTGCAAGGCCAGCGCACTGGCCTTTTCGTCGTTCATCAACGCAACCAGGACACCGCCTTCCTGCATGCTGGTGCCGAGCGCGCCGACGGCCTGCTTCGGTGCGATCTTGTCGATCACGTCGATGTCGGGAGCGTCACGCAAGGCCTGCTCGACGACAGAGAAGTTCAGCGGCGCCAGCCCCATCATCTGCAGCGCGCCGTGACGACGCGGCGCGACCAGGAACTGGCTCTTGCGCTGCCGGACGTTGCGCTGGCGCGAGGCGCCGCTGTCACGGACGGCAGGCGTGTCGGGCGTAGGCGAGGCCGAGGCCGAGCCTGAAGGTGAGGACGTGCCCTGTGTTTCGGGTTTGGTTGCCATGGAAGTCCTTTGCTGAAATGCGTTCGGATGACGCTGTCAGATCGGCGTATCGCCAAACATCGACAACGGCTGGTCGGGTTCGATCTTCATGTCGCCGCCGGCGGCGAAGCGCTGCGACAACAGCGCTGCGGTCGCATGCGGCATCTCGTACACCGCGGTGTGCGGCGCGCCTTGCGGGCCGATGGTGTGCAGCAGCTGCAGGTCGGGCATGCGCTCGGCCTCGGCGACGAAGCCGGACAGCCTGGCGCTGTCGCCGCTGCTGACGAGGTAGCGCCCGCGGCCGGGGCCTCCCTGGATGATGGGCATCGTGAGGTCCTTGTTGTCGGAGCTGCGGCGCCGGCCGGCATGACGGATGAAAGTCATGGTCAGCCGGCATCGCATGCATGCAGTTCACGCAGGGCACGGCAGCTCGCCGCACCCTGACCACTCAGTGCAGTGTCGGCTGTGTCTGCGGATAGCCCTGCTGTCCCTGTGCGCCGTAGCCCTGGCCATAAGGCTGGCCGTAGGCCTGTGCGTAAGGCTGCTGCTGTTGCTGCTGCGAGGCCGCCTGTTGCTGTGCCCAGGCCTGCTGCATCGGGTCGGCCTGGAACGGCAGCATGCGGCCGAAATGGCTCGCGATGCCGCCAATCTGGTTGCCCAGTCCGGACTGTCCGAACATGCCGCCGATTGCGCCACCCAGGGGCTGGCCGATCTGGCCGATCAGGTTGCCGAAGAAGCCCTGCGGCGACATCTGTTGCTGTTGTTGTTGGATCTGTTGTTGAAGCTGTTGCTGGACCTGTTGCAGTTGCTGCTGCAGCTGCTGGATCTGCTGCAATTGCTGCAGCAGGTTCTGCTGGCTTTGCTGACCTTGCTGACCTTGCTGACCTTGCTGACCATATGCCTGCTGCGCGGGATCAGCCGAGAAGGGCAGCATGCGGCCGAACTGGCCCGCGATATTGCCGATCTGTCCGCCCAGACCGGATTGCCCCCAGATGCCGCCGAGTGCGCTGCCCACAGGTTGTCCGAGCTGGCCGATCAAATTGCCGATCAAGCCCTGCGGTGCAAGCTGCTGCCCTTGCTGCTGCTGCAGTTGTTGAAGCTGTTGCTGCTGTTGGAGCTGTTGTTGCAGCTGCTGCTGCGCGAGCTGTTGGGCGTAGGCCTGCTGTACCGGATCGGCAGAGAAGGGCAGGATGCTGCCACCAATGCCGCCGGCGAGCTGGCCGATCTGGCTGCCCAGTCCCGGATTACCGAAAATGCCACCGATGCCGCGGCCGATCAGCCCGCCGACCGGCCCGCCCAGCAGGCTGCCGAAAATGCCCTGCGGCGCGAGCTGTTGCGGCGACATTTGTTGTGCGCCTTGTTGTGCACCTTGCTGCATGCCATAGCCACCCCATGGAGAAATGCCATTCATGTCTGCTCCTGTCTGGTCAAAGGGAGCGGCTATGTTTGTCGCGGCGGCGGTGGAATGCAAATCGAACTGAGGCGCGCTTGCGTGCCCTCAAGCGCATGGATGCACAGACACAGGCAAGCAGCTGCGCGTAAACAAAAAACCGTGCAGGCCTTTCGGCACTGCACGGTTTTCTGTTTGCAGCTGTCCGTTCCGGGACGTGTGGCTTACTTCACCATCAGCGTGAACGGATGCACATAGGCTTGCAGGGTGACCAGCACGCCGACCAGTGCGGCCAGCGCGATCGAGTGGAAGAACACGTAGCGCAGGATCTCACCTTCGTGGCCGTACCACTTGGTGGCAGTCGATGCGACGACGATCGATTGTGCATCCACCATCTTGCCCATCACGCCACCCGACGAGTTGGCCGCAGCCATCAGCACCGGCTCCAGGCCCAGCTGTTCAGCCGACGTCTTTTGCAGGCCGCCGAACAGCACGTTGGATGCGGTGTCGGAACCCGTCAGCGCAACGCCGAGCCAGCCGAGCAGGGTACCGAAGAACGGATAGAACATGCCGGTGTTAGCGAAGGCCAGACCCAGCGTGGAATCGACGCCCGAGTAACGGGTCGAGTAGCCGAGTGCCAGCATCGCGGCGATGGTCAGCAGCGAGTACTTCAGCAGCTTCAGGGTGTCCCAGTAGACGCGAACCATCTCGGTGAAGCGGTAGCCCATCAGGAAGGCCGAGGCCACCGATGCAATGAAGATGCCGGTACCGGTGGCGGACAGCCAGTTGAGCTTGAAGATGGCTTCTTCGATCTTCGGCACGGCTGCGACCGGCGGCATCTTCTGCACGATATTGTGCAGGTGGGCCCATTCGATCTTGATCAGCGAGATACCGTCGAGGGCTTTCTTCCACTCGGGGATGCCCCACAGCAGGACCACCACCGACAGGATCAGCCAGGGGGTCCACGCATTCATGACTTCCTTGCGCGAGTAGCCGTGGCCGCCACCATTGGAGGCGCCTTCCTGGCCGCCGCCCTCGAAGTTGCCGGCCGCCGAGGTCCACAGCTCTTTCGGCTTCCAGACCTTCAGGAACAAGGTCAGGCAGACCATCGAGGACACGGCAGCGCCGACGTCGACCAGCCATGGGCCGTGGAAGTTCGAGATCAGATATTGCGGGATCGCGAACGCGGCGCCAGCGACGAGAATGGCCGGCCAGATCGCGAGCATGCCGCGGAAGCCGCAGAAAGCCCAGATCAGCCAGAACGGCACCAGCAGCGAGAATACCGGCAGCTGGCGACCGACCATGCCCGACAGCTCCAGCATGTCGAGGCCGGTGACGCCGGCCAGCGCGATGATCGGGGTGCCGAGTGCGCCGTAAGCGACCGGTGCGGTGTTGGCGATCAGCGAGAGACCGGATGCTGCCAGCGGCGCGAAGCCGAGGCCGATCAGCATGGCGCCGGTGACGGCCACTGGGGTGCCGAAGCCGCCCGCGCCTTCAAAGAAGGCGCCGAACGAGAACGCGATCAGCAGCAGCTGCAGGCGACGGTCGCCGCTGATGCCGGCGATGCTCTCGCGCAGGACCTTGAACTGGCCTTTGCGCTCGGTCAGCTGGTAAAGGAAGATCACGTTGAGGATGATCCAGCCGATCGGGAACAGGCCGTAGCAGGCGCCGTAAGCCGCAGCGGAGAGGGCGACATCGCCCGGCATCGTGAAGCCGAACACGGCGACGACCAGCGCGGAGACCAGGCCCATGAGCGCAGCGATGTGCGCCTTGATGTGGAAGAAGGCCAGTGCGGCCAGCATGACCACGACTGGTATGGCTGCGGCCAGGGTGGACAGCCAGACGTTGTTAAATGGGTCATAGACTTGTGACCACATGATGAATCTCCCCGTCTCTTTTATGGGTTATGAAACAAAGCTGCCCATCATATTGAAGGGCAGAAACCTTGTCCATGCGTTTCCCTGCGCTAGTGCAGCCGCCTATTGAAAACTTTTGGGCCGCCTTTTGAAAATTTTTTGTTTGTAAATTCGCATGGAAGGCGAGCCGGGGCACAGGCGCTCAGACAGGGCAGCGCCGTGGTGGTTGCCGCGAGCTCAGCGCTGCGCGCTGATGACGTCGCCGAAGATGCGCGGCGAGCCCGGCGGCAGGCAGCGGTAATAGGGGGGCATGCCTTCGAGCTGCCCACCCAGTTCCGCGGCGGCGCGCCAGGGCCAGCGCGGCTCGACGATGAAGGCACGGGCCAGCGCGATGATGTCGGCGCTGCCTGACTGCAGGATGTCCTCGGCCTGTTGGGGCTCGGTGATCAGGCCAACGGTCATCACCGGAATGCCGACCGCCTTTTTGACCTGGGCTGCGAAAGCCACCTGGTAACCGGGGCCGATCACGATCTTCTGGTCCGGCGATACACCGCCGGAAGAGACGTCGATGAAGTCCGCGCCAAGCGCTTCGAGCCGCTTCGCCAGCGTCAGGCTCTGTTCGACATCCCAGCCGCCGTCGACCCAGTCGGTGGCCGACAGGCGTGCGCCCAATGCGACTGACGGCACGACCTCGCGCACGGCGGCGAACACTTCCAGTGGCAGCCGCATGCGGTTCTCGAGCGAGCCGCCGTATTCATCGTCGCGCTGGTTCGCCAGCGGCGACAGGAACTGGTGCAGCAGGTAGCCATGCGCGATGTGCAGCTCGATCACGTCGATACCCAGGCGCACGGAGCGCTGCGCGGCACTGATGAAGTCGCGCGTCACGCGCGCGATATCGTCCTTGCTCATCGCCAGCGGCGCTTCTTCGTCCGGCTTGTGCGGCAGCGCCGACGGCGCAATCGTGGACCAGCCGCCTTCATTCGACGGGATCAGCGCGCCGCCTTCCCACGGACGGTGGCTCGAGCCCTTGCGGCCGGCATGGCCCAGTTGTATCGCCAGCTTGACCGGCGACGTGGCGCGGATCATCGCGACGATGTCGCCCAGCGCCTTCTCATTCTCGTCATTCCACAGCCCCAGGCAGCCACGCGTGATGCGGCCTTCCGGGCTGACGGCGGTCGCTTCGATGCACAGCAGGCCGGCGCCGGACAGCGCCAGCGTCGACAGGTGCGCGCGATGCCAGTCATTGGCATTGCCATCGACGGCCGAGTATTGGCACATCGGCGACACCATGATGCGATTGGGAAGCGATACCGGGCCGATCCTGGCCGGTGTGAACAGCAGCGGGGAAGTCATGGGCGGGCTCGGGCCTCTGGCGGGCCCTGTCGGGTCAACAAACCGCCAATGTAGTGCGGCAATCGCCTGCAGGCAAGCCTGCCGGTGCAGGCTTGGGAAAATCACAGGCCGGGCGCCTCCGGCCAGCCTTGCGTTTGTTTTCAGATAGGAAAGGTGGCGTCAGGCCTGCCGCGTGCGCTTGCCCTCGAACCGGTGCAGGCTGGCGGCCGGACGACGGGCGGCTTCGGCGGCGGAAGCCACTAGCTCGCTGCCGCCGCCGGTGCTGCAAGCTTCGTCCTGTGCCGGCGCTTTGACCGTGCCATCGCTGCCATCGCTGCCATCGCTGCCATCGCTGCCGGCGGCAGCAGGCTGCTTCAGCATCAGGTGGTCCTTCTCCTGCTGCTCGGCGACGTAAGACAGGTAGCGCATGCAGGACACGCGCAGGAAGGATGACAGGTTGTCGACGCCGCCTCGGCGCTCGACGATCTCGTCATACAGCTTGCCGATCAGCTGGTTGGTCGTCATCTGATCCTTGGCGGCGATGCGCGCCAGGATGTCCCAGCACAGGTTCTCGAGCCGGATGCTGGTGACGACGCCATGGATGCGCATCGAGCGGGTGCGCTGCTCGTAGTGGATGGGATCGGCGCTGGTATAGATGTCGCACATGGGTTGCCTGTCCTTGGCGGTTCAGCTACTTCGCTGCTTCGCTGATTCATTGCTTTGATCTGGCCGGCCAGCTGCGACGCTTGATGCTGCCTCGCAGGGATGCGACGACGGCACTGGCTACGCAGGTGGCCGATGGACTTACTTGACCGTCTTCAGGTATTCGATGATTTCCTTGCGCACCGATCCGTCGGCTTGCTGGTACATCATGTAGGTGCCCTTGGCGACGTTCTGGGGCTGCTCGAGCCACTTGTCGAGCAGCTCCGCGGTCCACGCCTGTCCCGCCAGCGCACCTTTGAACTCGTTCGAATACGGGAAGCCGTCTTGCTTGCCCGCCTCGCGGCCGACGATGCCGGCGAGGTTCGGACCCATACCCATCGGTGCATCCTTCTGCACCGCGTGGCAGGCCGCGCAGTTCTGCTTGTACAGCTTCTCACCGGCCGATTCGGCATGCGCCGAAACAGCTGCCGCCCCCAGTGCGAGGGCGGCAGCCAGCATGGCCGGTACCGAAGCTTTGGACCATGCTGAAGTCATGCTCAGATCTCCTTCGTGCGCAGCGCGCGCTCGATGAACTCGGCCTGGCGGATCGCCAGTGCGACGATGGTCAGGGTCGGGTTTTCGGACGCGCCAGTGGTGAATTGCGAGCCATCGGAGATGAACAGGTTCTTCACGTCGTGGGCCTGGCCCCACTTGTTGACGACGCCGTCCCGAGCATTCGCGCTCATGCGGTTGGTGCCGAGGTTGTGCGTCGACGGATACGGCGGCGTGTTGATGACGCGCTTGGCGCCGATCGACTCGTACAGCGCGCCGCCCTGCTTGAAGCCGTGGTTGCGCATCGCGATGTCGTTCGGGTGGTCGCTGAAGTGCACGTTCGGGATCGGCAGGCCGAACTGGTCCTTTTCGGTTGCATGCAGCGTGATGCGGTTGGACTCCTGCGGCATGTCTTCGCCGACCAGCCACATGCCGGCCATGTTGTCGTAGGCGTCCATCGCGGTCGAGAAGTCGCGGCCCCAGTCGCCCGGGTTCAGGAACGCAGCCATGAAGGGCACGCCCAGCGACAGCGTCTCCATCTCGTAGCCACCAACGAAGCCGCGGCTCGGATCGTGGCGCGATTCATCCTTGATGATGCCGGCCATCGTGGTGCCGCGGAACATGTGCACCGGATTCTCGAAGATGCCGTAGACAGAGGCCGTCATGTGGCGCATGTAGTTCTTGCCGACCTGGCCCGATGAGTTGCCGAGACCGTTCGGGAACATGCTCGATGCCGAGTTCAGCAGCAGGCGCGGTGATTCGATCGAGTTGCCGGCCACGCAGACGGCCTTGGCCTTCTGGAAGTAGCGATTGCCCTTCGAGTCGGCGTACAGCACGCCGGTGACCTTGCCGGTCGCGTCATGCTCGATCTTCAGCGCCTGCGCATCGGAGCGCACTTCCATGTGGCCGGTAGCTTCGCCCTTCGGGATCTCGGTGTACAGCGTCGACCACTTTGCGCCGGATTTGCAGCCCTGGAAGCAGAAGCCGATTTGCTGGCAGGCGCCGCGGCCATCGCGCGGCTTGGAATTGATCGACATGTTCCCGGTGTGGAATTCCTTGTAGCCCATCTTCTTTGCGCCGGCAGCCAACACCTTGTAGTTGTTGTTGCCGGGCAGGCGAGGGATGCCATTGGTACCGGTCGTGCCCATCTTGTTTTCTGCGCGTGCGTAGTAGGGCTCGAGCTCTTCATACGAGATCGGCCAGTCGAGCAGGTTGGCGCCCTTCACATCGCCATACACCGAGCGCGCCGAGAATTCATGCGGCTGGAAGCGCAGCGATGCGCCGGCCCAGTGCACGGTCGAGCCACCGACGGCCTTCACGATCCATGCAGGCAGGTTCGGGAAATCGTTCGACACGCGCCAGGTGCCGGAGGTGGTGCGCTTGTCCAGCCAAGAGATCTTGCTGAACATTGGCCATTCATCGTTTTCGAAATCCTGTATCTCGTGGCGCTTGCCGGCTTCGAGGATGATGACGTCGATGCCTTTCTGTGCGAGTTCATTGCCCAGCGTACCGCCGCCTGCGCCCGAGCCGATGATGACCACTACCTCATCCTTGAGGTCGAATTTTTTTGCCATGGATGTCTCCTGAATTCTTGTTTTTGACGAGTCGCGTGCCGCTTATGCGTTCGGCGCGTCGCCCATCCAGCTCTGGTCGTTGAAGCCGCGGTTGATGTAACCGCCTTGCTGCGCCGACGGGCCCTGGTAACCGAGCTTGGCCCAGACAGCCGGCTGGTTGTACAAGCTGACGACGAGGTCGCCACGGATTTTCAGGAAGAACGGATCTTTGGCATCGGCCATCGCCTTGAGCACCTGCACGCGGTCGCTCTCTGCAGCGACGGCGGCATAGGCCTTGCCGAAGCGCGAGTTCGCATCGGCATCGGCTTTGGCGAC
>JACCED010375693.1_pt1 | contig 14624 bp, 18 predicted proteins | sample 7455021 | NCBI WGS metagenome assembly JACCED01 (sample SAMN15323456, study PRJNA562643) | freshwater metagenome | isolation source: river surface water | place: USA:Blue River Watershed | collected 2017-08-19 | reverse complement strand
GTCATGTTCAACTGAGTACCAGTGAATACTAAGTTAGGACTTGAACCAATATTACCTTGGTTGTTAAACAGAATTTGTGTGTTTGAGCCAGGACTTGAATATGTTACTGAAGAAATAGTAGTAGCTACAACGTTACCATTAAAGAACGGACCGGTTATGTTACCCAAGCTAGTTAAACTAACAAGCGAACCGATACTAGTAATGTTTGGCTGACTTGATGCCGAAGCAGTTAATCTACCGGTCAAGTTTGTTGCTGTAACGTTGCTTAGTGTAATGCTGTCTTTCAATGCAACTTGCAATTTAGTAGCACTTGATCCAATAGTAGTTTCGCTACCGTACGAGTTACCGATACCAACTTGCATGTTATTACCAGCTTGAACATCAAGACTAGCAATATTAGCAGAAATAGTTACGTTACCGGTCGCTCTATTGACGGACATACCTGCGCCTGCAATAATACTCACAACACCCGTAGATAGTGTTACACCGTATAATTCTGTGAAGTTGTTTTGTACTCTACCAAACGCCGCACGAATTGAGTCTGCATCGGAATCGTTGGGGAAAGCACCAAAGTTAATATTTTGTTGAGCCATTTCTAAGTCACCTTATTATGTATTTATCGTTGTATAAAATACGGGCACCCAAAAAAATAGCTCACCTAGGTGAGCTATTTAAAGTACGGTTTTCTTATTAAATACCGCTTAATTTTTTCCAGTCATTGATTTCAGCACGTACTGGGTTACCTACTGTTTGACTTTGTTTTTGTCTATTCAAATCATTGCCCATGCTTAATAAAGCCTTTAACTTCATTAGTTCTTGTTGAGCAGGATCAGATGAATTAGCAAATGATTCTTCTACTTGTTCTTCTTCATGGTCACATTCACATGAAGATTCTGACATACCACATTCCATGCAATCATCTTCACCTTCACGAACTTTTTCCATGTCGCCGTCGCCGTCTAAGTCAGCTTCTTCTTTGCCCTGAGCACGTGCTTTAGCTAAGTTACCTGTGAACTTGTTACCTTCATCAACTTCATCTTCTTCGGATTCGTCACCTGATAGACCAGCCATTTTCTTTAGCATAGACAACATATCACCGTCATCACCGACTACATCTGGACTTGGTTGAGGTTCAGTACCTGTGCCGTCAAAATCTTCTTCACCTTGACTAGCTACACCGTAGCCTACTTCAGGAGTAGATGGTTCTGCACCAAAACCACCGATACCAGCAGAACGCAATACTTGCATTAGTTGGTCTGCATCGTTTTCAGTTGCACTTACTGTAACTGAATTAGGTGAACCTTGTTGACCAGTACTTGAAGATACTGTTAAACCTTCACTTAATAAACTTTGTAGCTGTTTGTCCCAGCTTTCTAATTGGATGTCTTTCATATCTGTACCTTCTGAAAATGGAGTTTTCTTCTTCAAGCTATCAATAAAATTGAATGCTCTGTCTGTTGCCGCGTTAATAGGATCAACACTCCATGGTGTTGGTTCAGGAACTGGGCGATTAATCTTTGTTGGAGTACCCTTTGGTACTGCCATTGGGCTACCTGGCTTTGTGAAATCACTTGTTGGCTCTTTCAACGCATGTTGAGTGAAATCTCTAGCTGTGCTTTCATCAACTACATGGTCATGTACATCTTGGTCAAATCGTTGTGTTACCCATTCATATGGATCACCTGTACGACCTTTTGCAGTACCGTATGGCATTGAACCTGCATCAAAATAGTAATCAAACAATGCTTCATATAAATCATGGTCTAGTTCATTGCCATTGATAAAGTTCTTTACTTCATGTTTGTATCTACTAATGATGTGTTGTAATGTTTCTGGACTTTCAGCTAAAGAAATAGACTCGTCTACTTTCTTTTTCTTCAAATCATTCTTGCCTTTACCATCTTCTGCATAATCAGGGATGCCGTTTTTATTTGCATCTGGCTTTTTCTTACCTTCAGCCATACGAGTTTGTTGATTACGTTGTGCTTGCTGTTCTTTTCTGTTAGTGTACCAATCACCAGCCTTCTTAACTGCGCCGCCGATTGCACCACCTAAAGCTGCACCGCCGGCTGCTGCCATTGTGCCTGCCATTGGATGTGAGGCTAATTGATTTAACGTATCAATATCAATAAACTCATCTAGTTCTTCTTCTTTGCTAGATTGACGTTGTTCTAATTCTTTGGCGTACTGTTTGACTTTCTCACGGAAGTCTTTATCCCAATCGCCTTTAGGTTCACTCTTTACTGGCTTACGAGCATCATATTGACCCATATCAACTTCTTCTGCCATTTCTTCGTCAGGGTTTAATTGCATTTCACCCTTACCGATAGCAGATTTGATAGTTGCTGCCAATGTTGGGTTGTTAACTGTACCCAGTGTCTTGTTACCTTGCTGGATAACTTGAGTTTGTGTTTGTGATGCTGGTTTGATTTCGATTTGGTCTCCACCTGTTTCTTCTAACTCTTGATATTCAATTCCCAACTCAGCGGCTTTAGCTTTCAAGTCATCTTGAATTGCTCTCATAACTTTCAAGTTAGCTCTCAATCCTGAACCAAAACTTGAATTATCATGTTGATGCTTCATAATAGTACCACTCATTCTTTGAGCATACTTTTGAGCAACTTTAAATTGTTCTGGAGTTTGAACTGACTTAATAACTTTAGCTAGTTTGCCTAAGTTACCTGCAACATAGTCGTGGTCAACACCACCGAATAAACCTTCCATAACGGCTTCAGCTTGTTTAGTATCTTCAACACTTTCCATGTATTCTTTTAATGAATGCTTTTTAGAAGTTGTACCAACAGCTTTGCTTGGCTTCTTACCGCCTAATACATTTGACAATGCACTTGTGTCAAACTTTTCACCTGCATCGCCTACATCCTTCTTAGGACGACCGCGACCTTTCTTAGGCTCTTCTTTTTTAGCTTGTGCGCCTTTATCGACTTTACCGACTTTATGACCATATTGGTCACGTACATCTTCTTTGCCGTACTTGTTACCGTATTCACCCTTGTGAACTACATCACCTTCGGTGATAGTGTCGAATGACTGTAATAGGCTTTTGAAATCCATATTATATCCTTATTTTCTTTTATCTAATTTATCTTCGATACGGCCAAGCTGTTTTGCAATCTCGGCAATTTTATCGTTCATTGCTTCTTGACGTACACTATTGATTGTTAGTTTATTGTCAACTTCTTTAATCTTAGAATCCATAGTTAAGTATCCGCCACCGCCGATACCACATGCACTAATTACAATCCAAGATAATTGTTTTGCGGTAAAGTCAACCATTTTATTTTCTAGCTCCAGTAGCAGGTAACTCTGGTCGCTTGATGTTACTCATTGGACTCTTAGTTTGAATACCTTCTTTTGATTTGTTAGGTTGTGTGGCAGTTTTCTGTCCTGCATATGGAATATCAATACTTGGTTCTTTAGGAATAACTTTATCTAAGTATTGATTTGCGTAATCTTTGCTTGCTTGTTTACCATCATCTTCTAGTTCAGGTTGTAGCAATAGAGCCTCATCTCTTTCGTTCGCATATCTGTCATTGTCAGCATTTAAACTGTCATCAAATTCAGTAGTAGTTACACGAACCATGCTAATTTGTTTACCTAACATTTGTGCAACTTGCTGAATCATTGGTTCAGTAGCTGGGTATTTAAATTCTGCTTTGATGATTGTAACAGATTCGTTTTCTAAACCCTCAAATCCAACCACATTCTTTTGAATAGGTGTTGTCTTTGGTTCTTCAACTTTGACAGGATCAAATTTACTTAGATTGTGTTTGAACAAATCTAAGAAATTTTTATCGCAGTCACCTGCAATCTTGATTGTGTATTTGTAAGTGCGAACACTTTCCATTAGATAATGACGTAGGCTCTTCATTTTAATAATTCCTAATATAGTATTTATTCTTTAGTCAGATTTTTTGTTCGCTAAAATCTGCTTCAATAATTCGTTTCTATCTACTAAACTACCCTCACCTAACGGGGTGTTTTCGATTTCTTCTGTCTTGGACTGGTTCTTTTGATCCAGACTTGCTTTCTTCAACTGAAGGTCTAACATCTTCAATTTCTTGTTAATCTTCGCTGTTTTAGCTGTAATCGCATGACCTAGCATTGAACTAGCACTATTGAATATCTCACTAGCAAAACGACTATCTACTTGCATACCTAGATCCATCAAATCCTTGTAGCTATCTGTGGCTAGTTGAGCCAACTCATCCATTTCGCCGTCGCTGGCTTCTAGTCCACGTACTTGTGGTAATGCGTTTTCGATTTTATCTAAGGTATTATACGCTTCTTCTGTTATTTCTTGAACTTGTTGTTGCTCGATTACATCTTCATTCTGATGGTCTTCGGTTACTGGAAGTTCAAAAAGTTCACTAAGTTTTTTTGTCATACTATTATCCAATAATAGTATATTTATTACTTGCGTTTTCCGTTGTAGAAAAGGTCATCTTCGGTGATGACCCTGAAGGTGATGCCTGATTGTTTACAAAAAGCCATTGCGGCTGCCCATTTAGCATGATTGACTGCTACTACTGCTCTGTCACGTGCTGATGCTACTCTGCTTTCAATTAGACTTTGTTTCTTGGGCTTGATTTCAACCATTTCAGCTATTTGCTGACCGTACTTGTTTTGGTACACTATTAAAAAATCAGGAACATAATTAGTGTTTTTACCAGTCAATGGATTTCTATATGGGATTCTTAACGGTTCACTAGCCCACTGAATAACGCTGTCGTTGTTATCACAAAACTGCATGAACGTAAATTCCCACCCTGAACGATATTTAGGCGTAGTCTTACCTACATACTTTTGTGGGTTTTTAATAGTATAGAAACCTTGCGCCCACTTAGCCATTATAAGACCACGTTACGTTGAACTGTTTGATTAGGAGTAGGATTAACACCTATACCATATAAACTTGTTTTTGTTTTTAGATTATTAAGATAATAAGCCATGATAGCAGTGACTTCCATCTTACTAGTTGAGCTTTTTATTTGCTTGTATATTTCGATAGGTTGAGTATCAGATAGGTTAGCTATTCTAAAAACCATTACAGTGAAGTTATCTGCAACCTCTGCACTATTTGATATATCAAAGAAATATGAACGAATAATGTCATATTCGCTGGCATTCACTACAACATCAAAATTGTAGAACTTATCATATACTCGAACCGAGTTATCTGAATTTATACCATCGATGATTGCCATTGTTATTCCTTAAAGTGGAAACTTATATGAACCGCGGGTATTTGGTGTTTGATTGGCAGCGTTTTGTGCGGCAGTTCTTGCTTCACTTGCAGCTATCTTACCTAAGTCTTTGCCTTTGAACTGGTTCGCTGTTCTGCCGACACCCGCAATAGCTCCAGCAAAGTTACCACTAGCCAAGTCATCTAAGATACCACCTGCACTATCCACTAAGCCACCTTGCCCCATGATAGAAGCATTTGAGCCTGGTCTACTGATAGGACTCATTGTAGTATCGTAATGCTCTGAGCCACCGAATTCTTTTACAATTTGCCCTGGATTTTTGCCGCTCAGTGCGCCTTCGTAATACTTAACAGTTTCATAACTAATTGTCATTTGATTTTCCATGACAGCATTACCTTGTGAGTAATCATAAGTGTCGTGGTTAAATGAATCTACCATTGGATTCATTAATTTATATAATGCAAAATTATGTTGGTTGAACCCAAAGATACTGATAGAACTAAAGAACGGAGCTTTACTCGGACTATCAAAATCATAACCATTAACTAGATTACCACCACTATTTTCGCCCACATAACCCCAGTCATCATTACCTGATATGGAATTAGAATATAAGTTTCTGTCTAGTATTGAAGCACTTATACCTGGCTTAGGTGCACCACCTGGTTCAAACGGATCAACGTGAGTCGCATCTTTGTAATAATATGTATAGTAGTTATACCAAAGTTTGCGAATCAAGTTGTTATTGTCATCATGGAACGTAATGTTGATAGGATCGTATCTTAGTTTAGTTTGAACTACTCTTTTGCGATTGTACTGATTCATTACGTGAGTATCGAACGTATATTTTGGTAGTTGAACTGTTTTCACCGCTAAACCAAAATTACTATCAGTTGGAAAATTCGCAAATGATCCAATGTTTGTTTTGTTTATATCAAAGTAAACATGGAACAGGAATTTAAATTTAGGACTGTAGGCGTACCCATCAGTCCTAAAGGTTTTACTTGCGTGTTGAAAATCACGCAAGTAATCATTACCGAAGAACGCGGCACCCGCGTTCTTCGCTTCATCGCTAAACCATCCCATGCTCTACCTATTAACGACCGATACCGGAAACTGCTGTGCCGCCGAATGCACGACCAACACTTGTACCAACACCAGATGCCAATGGGCTCTGAACTGCGTTGTCAAAACGAACTGTCAATGAAATTGTAGCAGCTTCGTTTGTTCCGTAGTTCATTGTATTGTAGTTTGCTGTCTGAATGAAGCAACCATACAATTCCCATGTTTCTAAAACGTTAGGTGTCAATGTACCGTTACCGCCATCAAGTACTTCGTAATTGATTTGGAACTTATAGTCTTGACCAGTTGCCGCAGATGCTTGTTCTACGAAATCCATTTGCTTCTGTAATTGTTCACCGACTAACTTAGAAACATTACCAGCAGCGTCATCACGCAAGTTAATCTGAGTAGTTTGCCACTCATGCTTACCTGCTAGATATACTTTACTGTTGTAAATGTCTAATGGAATTTCAGTGAAAGAAACTTGCGGACGAGTAATATCAACAACCATTTTAGTTAATTCTTGTGTTACACCGCTGTTACCGAAGTTTAAGAACAATGCTCTAAAACGGAACTGTAATTTAGGCATCAACATACCTTGCGAACTAGGTGTGTTGTCTGATCCTACAGTCATATTGAACAGTGATTGTGAGGCTATTGCCATTTTGTATTCTCCTATTAATAGTATTTATCTCAAAAAAGCCCCCGTCTCCAGGGGCTTAATTATATTACGCTGATAGCGACCCTGTGTTCATAACACGAACTGGGATGTAGATAAATTCTGCTGCCTTAACTGGCTCGATAGCAATATCTATCCATAACTCATTTCTGTCGATACGAGCAGGTGTGTTGTTACTTGTGTCACAAACAACCAAGTAGTCATATAGACCACGTTTAGAAACTAAGTCAATAAACAATGATTGAACTACACCAGTTAACTGAGCACGAGTTAAGTTATCGTTTGGTTCGAATACGAACGGACGAGCCGCAACTTGTAGACGCTCACGGATGTAGCAGATTAGACGAGCAACGTTGATACGATCCAACGCTGATTGACTATCAAAGCTAGACTTGTTACCATAGTTCAACAAACCAACGCCTGTAAAGAACGCTAGTGGGTTGATTTGGTTTGCATACAATACATCACGAATTGACATACGGTTCTTAATAACTTGGAACTCACCTGTTGCACTATCAATATAACCAATGTTTGTAGCATTGTCGATAGTACCACGGCGTGTACCTGCAGCCGCTAACCAAGGATAAGCAACCTGGTCGTTACGCAAGAATGTACGCAACATCATGTGTGATGCTGGAACAACAATCTCAGAACCAGTCAAGTCTGTTGTAACACCACTTGGATAGAAGATACCCAAATATGTGTCACGTGTAACTAAACCATCTTCGCCTGTGCTTGTTGCACTGTTTGCATTGTTTGCCCATGCAACTAAACCAGTAGCATCATCTGCTAAACGCAACGGTGTGTCACCAACGATGAATGCTGTGTTGTTACGGTCGTTGTTCAATGTAATCATGTCAGGTTGTAACTCTGGATAACCAGGAGTTGCAATCAAGTTGAAGAATGTATCTTCTTCACGAATCTGCATGTTAGTTGATACTGTTTCACGCAATGCTTGTACAACAAGATTACGTTGTGCTTTACGACCCATATAAGCTGCACCATTTGACTTCAATCCAGATTCAGAAACCCAAGCATATGACTGTGATGGCAATACTTGACCTGCAAAATCGATAGCATTGAAGTAGTTAGTTACAAACTTCTTAACGTTATAACCTGAACGGCGTGTGTTAAACAACAACATACCTTGTGGGTAAGCACTTGCTAACGGAGCATCTAAATCTAAGTAATTAGAAATTAGCAAATCAGTGATTGATGGCATTGCATCGTTTACTGGATCAACTGAACCACTTGTTCCCCAACGTGCATCAGCAAATACGATGCCGCTTGCGCTTGTTTGGTCTGTGTTATCAATCAATACCCACTGATCCACACCTTCAACTTGTTCCCAACGACTAATCTTTGGATAGTTTTCCAAGTCGCTTGTGTCTAACCACAAATCACCGTAAGCAAGTGAAGTACCATCAGTCTGTGCTGTTGGGCTTGTTGCAGAGATGATTGGACCACCTGCATCAGTTTCAGGGTTTCCTGCCTGGGCTGGGTGACCATTTGAGTCAAACGCTACGTTGCGGTAACCTCTCCATTGACCATTCTTGTTAACCATGATGTCAACTTGGTCAATAACTGAGTAATACCAACGTGTGTTGTTTGCTGGCAATGTAGCTGGAGCAGAATTACTTGGTGTGTAATCGATAGTTTGCCAGTTACTTAATTGTGTGCTGAAAATAGCATCATATGCTACGTCACCTGAATATAAAGCAACTTTAGAGATTGGGCCTGTTGAGCCGTTACCTGTAATAGCTTGGACTGATACGACTACATCGTTGTCCGGTGTTGCACCACCAAAGTTTTCACCACTGATTGTGACTAAATCACCAATAGCGTAACCTGCGCCACCTGCGGCGCCGTTGACTACATAATCTAATCCTGATACAGTAATGCTAAACGCAGCACCAGTACCTGCACCATTAGTACTCAATTGATTTACACTTGATAGTGTAAAGTCTCCGCGGATGCCTTTCTTGACACCCTGTGTAGCACCAGCAATAAAACCTAAATCGTCTAACAAACCAACGCTTGCGTTATTTGTTGGATTTCTATCATTCAAGAAGATTTCACCGCCTAATGTATGTGACAACTGAACTGCACCATTGTCTGTTACAACTGCTGTTGTATTAGGGATACCAGTAGCTGTCCAATCAGTAACAAATGATGTTGCTGTTGTGCCTGTTGTGGTAAATGTATATGCTTGTACTGTTGAAGAACCAGGTACACTTACACTAACAACCAAAGATTGTCCAGGTGTTAACGCTGGATCAGTGATTGATCCTGTAACTACTGTAGGACCTGTAGCAGTGCGCTCATACAATGTAACACCAGATTCTGGGTTTAAACCACGAGAAAATATGTTTGCATAGATTGTACCTGCAGGAATCGCTTTGCCTCCTGAAGCATCTAACAATGCAGTTGCTTGTGTGTCAGCCGCATATGCGTTTACTGTTTTGTTTGTCCAAGTACCAGAAGCTACTGAATACTTTGACAACGACAGGTCTAAGCCAGCGCCAGCACTGCTTGACTTGATCCATACTGAACCTGTTGGGTGTGGACGAGTTTGACTTGCTGACCATAATGGCATTTGAGCACTTGTACCATACACTGTTTCAGGTGCATAGTAAGCTGATGTGCTTAGACCCAATGTGTTCAATACGTTTTGGTTACTTGATAACTGAATATACTTGTTTAGACCAAACTGACTATAGAACAATGAGATTACGTTTGATGATGAAGATGCTGACAAATCACCAATACCCAAGTTGTTGATTGCTGTAACTAAACCACTAACTGTGTTATTTGGGCTTGCTGGAACTGCAACAGTTGCAGTGAATTGACCGTTAACGTTAATGTTAATTGTGTCACCTGCTGTCAATGATGTTGGAGCCAATGTACCAACAGCAGCCGGGATGCTTGCTTTCCAAGATGAACTACCTAATGGAACCCAACCGTTGCTTTGATTCTTGTAGAAATATGTTGACTTACTCATTGGACTATCTGTAGTCTGTGTTGGGATTACAGCATAATCACCTCTGTTACCAACTGAGCTAGATGGAGCCTGACCATCAATGTCAGCCGCTCTTGTTACAACGATTGGAGTCTTATTTGTGAACTTGCCTGTTGTTGCGTTAAACTCATAGATGCCCCAAACAGTATTGTTTGTATCTAACCAATATGCACCGTCAGCTGGCTCACCTAGTGGACGACTTACACGACCTACTAAATCTGCCAAATCAACGTCTGCACGTAGAACGTAACAGCTATTAGTTGTACCCAACAATGAGTACGCTGCCATTAGACCATACTCGTTCAATTCATAGCCGTGAATTGGAGTACCTGTTGTAGTCTTATAGAAGAATGGGTTACCAAATAATGTTACCAAGTCACGCTGGCTCGTTACTTGATAAAGTTTATTAGCATTTGCTTGTGTAGTTCCTGTCGCTACGCCTGTACCTGCTGCATTTGCTTTATTCTGTGCAGTAGCTACAATAACTAGCGGAACCGAGTTTGAGGCTGATGGTAAATATTGACTTTGGTCAATGATATTAACTTCTACGCCTGGTGATACTAGTGCCATATTATTTTTCCTTTATGTTATGATTGTGAGGGTTAACTCCCTAGTGTAATAATATTTAGCGAAAAATTATAAAAATACCCATTTAGCATACCTTTAAAGGTAGTAAATACATCTATGAGACCTATATGCAAAGAGTGCAACAAGAACGTATGTGCTGTCAACTATATCCGTAACGGCAAAACGTACTATCGCAGGATTTGTGATGATTGTGGTCGCAAGAAACAAAAGAAAAAACCCTTCAAACCTTCTTGGCAAAAAGCAGGGTACAAGAAAAAAGCCACATGTGATTTATGTGGCTTTAAGAGTTTGTTAGCTAGTCAAATTACCGTCTTTCACATTGACGGATCTTTAGAGAATACCCAACTAACTAATCTTCGTTCTATCTGTCTTAACTGTGTTGAGGTAGTTAAAAAGAAAGAGGTTAACTGGCGTCGTGGTGATTTAGAAGTTGATTGATTTGCTCATGCAAATCTAATATTGAACCATCATTACGAATAATATGGTCGTACTTCAATCCAACTGAACTGTACTCACTAGCATGGACTTTGTTACGGTCGAGCACACCTTTACCAAGTGCCCAACCAGCATTGCCGTTTGGACCACGATTATAGTCTACCGCAGACTGATACCATATAGGGTTTTCGCCCCTAAACACACGACAAGTTGTGCCACCTGCGGTCTTAATAGCGTTCACTTCATTAGCAAAACGACAATCTGTGATAACAACATTGTCTTTGGTTTGTCTGAGTTTGTTCTCAACACTAGCTACCCAGATATCAGTATGGAAATGATTTCTGAATACATCCGTTCCCCAATACTGTAGGACCCAGCGGGGAGTTAACTCGGGCATCGCTAGTCGTTCAGCCCACCAAGTATCAACTTCTTCACGCCATACTCGGCTTTGTTTAGTCGTTCCTTCTAGCATTTCTCTGTCCCAGCCGAAGACTGCTGAAACTGCATCTTTGAGACTGGCTGCAAATGAAACTCGTTTGAAGCCATGCTCAGTAACCAAATAATCTGCGATAGTGTCTTTACCGGAACCTATCAATCCTGTAACGCCTAGAATCATAATGTTACTTATTATACTAGAATCTAGACCGAATAAAAGTGTTTAGGTTAACCTTGGATCCAAGTTAATGGCTGTGAGTAATCAACATAGCGTTTTAGGTCTTCAAGCAACTGTTCTTGCATTTGTTTTGATTCACCCTTAAGTGCGGCACCGTTCAAACTAGTACCACCACCTGGACCTGCAATAGTTGCAAACTTCTCACGTGCTTCACCTAACATACCTTTAAGGACACTCAGAATCCAATCACTAATCCAAACACCTGAGCCAGGGTCTTGTAATAATACTAGTTCTGATTTTTGTAAGTCACCCCAAATTAATATTTGTTCACCCGAACCCTTAGGGTCACGGACTAATTTAATTTCTTTTGTGACTGGGTTAAATGTGTAGATTACGTACCCACCAAACATACGTGCAGATAATTCTACATATCCTGCATAGAAATCATAAGTCGCTAGACCGCCAGCGTAATTATAATTTAATAGGTATGTGTTCAAGATAGCACTTGAGAACGGGTCGAAACTAGATGCTGCTGGTCCTGTTTCCATACCAACAGTACGACGGAATACTTGTCTAACACCAATAAACTGGTTAGGCAATACATAAGTGTTTTTGTGTGCTTCGAGGGTCAGTAATGTATATGATTCCTCGGTGCTGTTTTGCGCTCTTTGACGGTATACTTGTATTGCATATTTGTAAGCAGATTCAAAGTGTTCGGGGTCTAATTCAACATCGACCATTCCATCGCCAAGACGATACTTTAAATTTTTGAACAGTTCATTTTTTAGTTCATCAAGCGTTTGAGCCATATATTTCTCCAGATATATTATTTATCGGAAATTTCTATGGGTTATGAATACGGAATTTATGTCTCAGGTTCAACTGGTATTTGTATTAGATATTCTTAGGCAATGGCGAGTAGATATAAAACCTACAAGCCAAAAACATTCTTGAGGAACTTAGGCGACGATGAATTCAAAGATTATAGCGGAGGATTGTCTATGTCTCGCTGACCACAAAGGGACTTTGCTGTATTCGCTGTTATCGTTAGAATATGATTCATCGGGAAATTCTAACCAGCCCGGGCCCTCTATCGCAATTACCATGACCCGGCAACATTCAACTGTTAAGATATAGGAAACGTTTCTACGCAGAGGGTAGACGTTTAAGCATCCGAAGGTAGTCCTATAAATCTGATGTTAGTCTCATCTTCTACCGCCACACTACTATAAGGACGGATTATATGCCACATTTTGAGGCTGTGGGACACCTATTAACTAATAATTAATGTGTTTTAGAGGTCGCCTTGTTGACGATTCTCAGAGTAGTGAACGTCAAACGAACCACCTGGATAACGTGATTCTAGTTTCTTCACGTTTTCAGCGATAACTTCGTTAGGGTCTAGATTCAATGCACGACAAGCATTGATCCAATACCAGATGATATCACCAAGTTCACGCTTCATGTGAAATACGTTTTCTTCATTCAAGGGCTTGCCTTGGAAGAACATCTTCTTAACGATTTCGTTAAACTCACCACCTTCACTTGCTAGACCAATACCCGCAGTCAACAACAATGATGGGTTGATGACAGGCGTGCCGTTTTGCAATTCTACAATTCTACGATGTAAGTGGTCGTAATTGTTTGATTCGTTGCTAGTTACAGCTTCTACGAACTTTTGATACTTATTTAAATCTACATTATTCAATTATATTCTCCAATCCTTTAATTAATGTTTTGATTTCCTCATTGGTTAATAGGAAATTATATGTGGAGGCAAAGTCAACTTCACCGTCTCGCATACATTCTTGGATAAACTCAATAGAATTGAGATTATCTGGTCTAACTGCTTTCCATTGTTTAATTCTCAAACGAAAAGCAGGCTCATCTTTAATTACATACTCTTTAATTGTCATATCCGTGATCCTTAACAAAACTATTAAACATATCCTTAGCACCCTTCTCACCTAAATGTTGGATGAACAAGTCGTTAGCATACACCATAAAACAACTAGCCATCATGAGTTGGTCATTTAAATCGTCACACATCATAAGTTGCATTTCGACAGGCTTCATCAACTCTTCCATTCTTTCTAATTTTTCTTCGCTTGTTCTGGGGTCAATCATATTATTTCCAATCAGTTTTTAATGGTGGTCGTACTCTGAATAATGCGTTACCTGCATTAGTGTCAAATTTTGTTCCGTAGTCACGGATATAAGTGGAATCAGCTTTTTCGTCTTTACCAAAGCCAACTCCAATATAATATTTGTACTCAGCCTCACCTGTTTGACGATATACTTCTTTTTGATGGTCTTCTACTACCTGGACAATGCCCACACAGTCTCGACCGGAGAACCATCTAACTCCAGTAATCATGTTTTCTCCTGACGACCGGCTTCAAATGCAGCCTGTAGCCACACTAGCATATTTGCTTCTTTACCTAGGTCAGATTGAAATGCTTCTAGTGATTGATAGAATCGTTCGCTACGCATTTCATATTCTTCACCCTCAAAGAACCAATCGTTAAAGTCTTTGTATTTTAATTCAGTCATGTGTATTCTAGTTCTAGTATTTTAACATCCTCAGACAGTATTTGTATATCTAATTCGGGTTGTTTCTCAATAATATTATTGAGGACACTCGAACCATATCCCGAAATACCATGTGATTTTTTGTGGCAATTGTATGTTGAACCCGATGAGCCATGAAAATAATAAAAATTATCATCCTCAGTCACCGAAGTTATCCCTGAATTCATTCTCCAACTGTCACTTCCCATATAACCACCGTACCAACTAGCAAAGACCCTGTAGTGGGGGTCCTTGCCGTTAATCTTAATCAGTAACCATTTATCAGGGGTGTACATTAGAATGCCTTCAAAATAACCATGTTCTCATTGAAACGCCCGTTAGGTGTAGCACTGACAGCTTTAATGTCGTTGAAATACTTTCGTGCGGCCGGCTTGCTTCCCATGACTTCCTTAATTTGCTCTCCGGGCTTCC